>MDSY01140614.1_pt1 | contig 25804 bp, 20 predicted proteins | sample 811131 | NCBI WGS metagenome assembly MDSY01 (sample SAMN05326643, study PRJNA326480) | marine metagenome | isolation source: seawater | place: Atlantic Ocean: South West | collected 2010
TATAGCCATTCTGTCGATATTACCTCTGTATCAGAAGATGCATCAAAACCCATAAGAAAAACATCTATTCGAATAGTTGCTCCAACCCCAAGATTGAAACACGGAAATATGGTTGTTTTATTACCCAATGTTAGAAAACCCATACCTTTATTTATTGTTATGAGAGCATTAGGAATTGAATCGGATAAAGCAATTTTAGAACATATATTAATAGACCTAGAAAAAAACGAAAGATACATGGATTATTTTATTCCATCAGTTCACGATTCGGGTATCATATTTACCCAAGAATTAGCTCTGCAATATATTAAAACACAAACAAAGGGAAAAACAATAAGTCATGTATTGGAAATTTTAACAAACTATTTTATTCCTCATATAGGAGAACTAGAGTTAAAGAAAAAAGCACTATATCTTGGATATTTAGTATTTGAATTATTAAAGGTTTACTTAAAAGAGGAGCACCCAACAGATAGAGATAATTATAAATATAAAAGAATAGAAACGCCGGGAATATTAATTAAAGAATTATTTCGAGAATATTATTTAATGATGAAAAAATCATTTTTATTAGATATGGATAAAAGATATTATTATAAAAAAGGTTATAATGAATTAAATTTTATTAATTTACTTCAGATTGAATACAAGGATTATTTCAAAAGTCGTATTGTAGAAGAAGGGTTTAGAAAAGCATTTAAAGGTAATTGGGGCGCTCAAAGTCATACAAAGCGTGTAGGTGCCGTCCAAGATCTAAATATTTTATCTTTTGTTTCAGCATTGTCGCATAAAAGAAAATTAAATTTACCAATGGATTCAACCGCAAAAATAGTAGAACCTAGATTATTAAATGGTTCTCAATGGGGATATATAGACCCGGTTGATTCCCCGGATGGTGGAAATATTGGTCTTCATAAACACCTGGCTATGTCTTGTGAAATTACTACAGGATATTCTATGATTCCTATTATTGAATTATTGCGAGATTCTTTCAATATGAAATTGTTAGAAGAATCTTCTATACAAGACATTAAGTTTTTAACAAAAATATTTATTAACGGAACCTGGTGTGGATTAATAGATCAACCTAATATTATTTACAAAAAGCTTAAAGTGTTTAAAATGACAGCAATTATACCTATTTATACTAGTATTTCATGGAATATAAGAAATAATATTATTGAGATATATACAGATGGTGGTCGCTTAATACGCCCTTTATTTACCGTATCCAATAAAATACCTAGTTATAATTCAAAAGCATTACTTGATAAGTCTAGACTAAATTGGGAAGATTTAGTTACAGGATTTTTAACAAAGCGCGATGGGTTTAATATTAGAAATAATGTTGTATATAGTAGTTCTAGCTTATATGGGAAAAAAGAACATGATGAACTCATAGCGAATAAAGCGATAATAGAATATGTGGATTCATCCGAAGCAAATACATATATGATAAGCACTTATTTGGATGAAATAAAAAAACAAACAACGCATATAGAAATTCATCCTTCTTTGATTTTTGGAATTTTAACAAATCAAATAATGTTTCCTGAAAATAATCCTGCGGTTCGTAATGCTTATGGTTGTGGACAAGCAAAACAAGGAGTGTCTTTATATAATTCTAATTTCAATAATAGAATTGATAAGATGGGTGTAATACTAAACTATCCTCAGATTCCAATAGTAAAAAGTAGATATGTAAAATATATTAACAAGGAGGAACAACCGAATGGTGAAAATCCTATTGTTGCTATTATGTGTCATACCGGATATAATGTAGAAGATGCTGTATTACTGAATAAAGCATCCGTAGACCGCGGGTTATTCAGAACGACTTATTTTAATATGTATGAAACATATGAATCCAATGAGACGCTTGGTGAAACTGTGGTCCAAACAAGATTTGCTAATATTGAATCTGAAAATAATATTGATAGGTTAAAACCAGGAATGGATTATAGTTATTTGGACGAACATGGTTTAATAAAGGAAAACACTCCTATGAATGACAAAATAGCGGTAATTGGTAGGGTTACAGAAACTCCAAATGACAGTATAGATAAGGCGGATGCGTCTATTTTTCCAAAAAAAGGGCAACTGGGAACGGTTGATAAAACGTTTGTTACTGACGGAGAGGAAGGGCATAGAATAGCCAAAGTTAGAATTAGAGAGGAGAGAATCCCAGCAATTGGCGATAAATTTGCATCTAGATGCGGGCAAAAAGGTACAGTTGGGCTTATAATTCCTGAATGTGATATGCCTTTTACCAATGATGGTATTCGTCCGGATTTAATTATTAACCCACATGCCTTACCTAGTCGTATGACTATAGGACAGTTAGTAGAACAGCTACTTGGAAAAGTAGGTGTAATAAATGGAGTATTTGGTGATTGCACAGCATTTGTTAATCAGGGAACTAAACACGAGATTTTTGGAAAATTACTAACTAATAACGGGTTTCATTCAAGTGGAACAGAGTTATTTTATGATGGGATGACAGGACAGCAAATAGAAGCAAATGTATATTTTGGACCAACTTTTTATATGCGAATTAAACAAATGGTAAAGGATAAAATTAATTATCGTGCAAAAGGTCCGAGAACTGCTTTAACACGACAAACCGTACAAGGACGTGCCAATGATGGTGGTTTAAGAATAGGAGAAATGGAAGTTCAAGCAATTCAGGCACATGGAGCTACTGCATTTATCAACGAATCAATGTTGGAAAGAGGTGACGAATATTATATGGCGATTTGCAATAAAACTGGGATGCTTGCGGTGTATAATGAAAATAAAAATATTTTTATTAGTCCTCAAGCAGATGGACCTATTCAATATACTGATGCGTATAATACTGATGTTGAATCTTTAAAAATGAAACACGTTACAAAACATGGAAGAGATTTTAGTATTGTAAGAGTTCCTTATACATTTAAATTATTGATGCATGAATTACAAAGCATGAACGTCCAATTAAGATTGATTACAGATGACAACATAGATCAGTTAATGTCTATGTCTTATTCCGATAACGTAAATAAATTGTTATTTAATAAAGAACTTTCTGTAAAAGACATGAAGAGAAACACTAAACTAAAACTCCAAGATAAGGAAAAGCAACCCTCTGTTTTAGATACTATTCCAGAGGGAGAAAATGAAGAAAAGAAGGCGGAAGAAGAAAAGAAGGCGGAAGAAGAAAAGAAACTTTTAGAAGAAAAGGAATATAACAAAGGAGATAAAGTATTTTTATTGAATGATTCTAAAAAAGAAAGAGAATGGATAATAGAGGAAATAGATAAAGAATCTGATTCTATAATTATTATTAGTGATGATATCGAATACCTTTCTGATGAAATGAAATCAACATTACAAGAGGATCGTTTAAGATATTATGCTGATTCGACAGAAATTTCAAGAACTCCGGCAGAGGAATCACCGGCTTTTGTTTTCGGTTCGCCTGGTTCGCCTGGTTCGCCCGGTTCGCCTGCGTATGCTCCCGGTTCGCCTGCTTATGCTCCCGGTTCGCCTGCTTATGCTCCCGGTTCGCCTGCTTATGCTCCCGGTTCGCCTGCTTATAATCCTTCAGAAGTCGCTGACTCACCTAATGTATTACAACAAACTATAGCAGCTGCGGAAAAAACAATAGCTAATACACAAGAAAGAATTGCAGAACGTATTAAAAATTTAACTCCTATTGGTTCAGAATCTGGAGCAGAAGATGTATCTAAGGAAGAAGATTTAAGTAAAACAGAATCAAAAAATATTTCCATATCAAAACAAGGAGATGATACAGAAAAAGAAGAAGAGGATAAAGAAAAAGAAGGCGAAGGCGGTACCATAATGAATAGTGCTTTACCTACGTTAACTAATATTTTTAGTACAATTACAAAATCAAATTAATTTTTATACAATAAAAATAATATTTTATTATATAAATGAGTAAATCCACTTATAGTGTATCATCAGTATATTATAATAATTTAGATTCAGGTCAACACACGAGAAATGGAAAATCTTATAAAAGTTATCAACATGCATTAAAAGATTTTAATTTATTGTGGGATGAAAATGATAGCTTAATTACCGATGAAAGTAATAAAACAATATACGCTGAAAATACAATAAATCATCTGGTTTGTTCGTTAAATCATTATAAATATAACCAGGACGCTAAATTATTATTAAAAAAATTATATAGTTTGATAGACAATGAATCAATTACAATTGATAATTCCTTAACTTGTGAAAATACAAAAATTTTGCTAAATTCTAGCAACGATTTTTATTATTAAATATTAAATTAAAATAAAAAATTAATATTTAAGAGTTTAGTTTTTTTGCATAATTTTATTACTCATCATCTTTTTATATCTGGTGTAATCAGAACTGTCTGACACGTTTTTTGTGTTATTATGCTTATTCATAGCATTTGTAAAATTCATTCTTCCACAGTTTGTGCGAACTGACGTACATTTACTGTAATTAATAGCATTTTTTAAAACCTTGCGTTCAGTAGATCTTTCAGTGGTCGAATTTTCTGGATAAGGAATACCTGGTAAAACTCCGCAACCTGACATATATTATTAGTAAATATTTTTTATTTATACAGTAATTAATCGTGGAGCTATATTCATTGTAATTAATTCTTGAAACAATAGTTTACAAGAATATGGTAGTTTGACAAATGAAAAGTCTACTTTATTATCACACGTTTTGCAATGATGAATATTCACTTTATCATTGTAGGCTGATATAAATCCACACATATTACAGATAAATACAGAATATTTATCAGATGCATCATAAATTCGCTCTTTTGTAAATTCTGAAATACCATGGCTAATACAACAATCTCTTTCCATTTCTCCAAATCGCAATCCTCCATCTCTAGACCTACCTTCAGCTGGTTGTCGAGTAAGATTTACCATTGGTCCAATTGCTCTACTGTGTGCTTTATCCAATACCATATGTTTTAATCTTTGGTAAAAACAAGGTCCAATAAATATATTAGTTTCTATTTGTTGTCCTGTCATACCACAATAAAGTAATTCATTGCCACGTGATTCATAACCGATTGATTGTAATTTTTTACAAATATCTTTAACTTCTAAATCGCCAAAACTAGTTCCATCTCCATACAGCCCCAATTCTAATAATATTTTTCCTAGAAGAGTTTCCTTTAATTGCGCTATTGTCATTCTACTTGGGATTGCATGCGGATTTATCATAATATCAGGTTTTATACCATCTTGTGTAAAGGGCATATCACATTCTGGAATAATGTTACCAATTGTTCCTTTTTGTCCGTGTCTTGATGAAAATTTATCACCAATAACAGGAACCCTTAAAACACGTGTTCTAACCTTGCAGAATTTATATCCGTCTCCGTTTCTCTTTAAATAATTTTTATCTACAAAGGTTTCTTCTGTTGTTCTAAATGTTCTACTTTGATCTTCATATTTTACAACTTTTGTTTGGTCGTTTCTGTTTTCTCTAATAGGAATCATTTTTGCTATTATAATGTCTTTATCTTCCAATAAAGTGTCTTCAGGAATAACACCATTTGAGTCAACTTTATTATAATTACCGAATTTCATCCCTTTTGTTTTTGATGGGTCTGGTTTACATCTAATTTCTTGGTCTCCGTGAATTTTCTTGTCCTCATCCTTTTCAGTATGATATACAGAAGCTTGAAATAATCCACGGTCTAGAGACCCTTTATTAAATAGAATACTATCCTCTTGATTATAACCATACCTAGTCATAATAGCTACAATTACAGGGCTTCCTGAAGGAATATTATTTAGTTGAATCATACTCATAATACGCGTATCAACCAATGGACGCATAGGATATGTTAATACATATGCTGTTTTATCCATTCTATTTTGGTAATTAGAAACATATACTCCCATTGCTTGTTTACCCATAGCACACTGATACGTATTTCTAGGAGATTGATTTTTTTCAGGAAATGGAATACAAGATGCTAAAATACCAAAAATTGTACTTGGATGAATTTCGCAATGAGTATATTTCATTAGTTTATTTTTAGGGTCTATTAATTCTTTAGGTTTAATTGCAATCAAACTATAATTTTGTTCTAAAGGATCTATGTATTCTATAACAGATTCATCCAATTTTATATTTGTCAATAAATCATCCCAACTATATTCATTTGTTCTTAATTTTTTAATAATATCATGATTTAACAATACTGAACCATTTTTTACTTTTAAAATAGGTCTAGTTAATCTTCCCGCGTCATTACATATTTTAATTTCTTTATTTGAAAAATCAAAGACAATTGATGTGTATATATTTATTATTCCCGAATACTTTTTATTTTTAAGATCTAGATATAACTTATACGGTTCTTTGGCATACCCAACTATTGTACCATTTATAATTACTTTTACTTTATTATATAATTCTAAAGGAGCGATATCTTCTATTTTTACTATATCTTTTTTTACATAATCATATAAACCATTGCTGTTTGAAGTAACTGTTAGATGTGTTAAATAACTTAAATTTTTTACAACTCCTACTGAACCACCTTCTGGAGTTTCTGCCGGACATAAAAATCCAAATGTTGTATTATGTAGCTTTCTTGGAGCCACCAGTTTTCCATTTTTATCTATTGGTGTAGTAATACGCCTTAGATGACTTAATTCTGAAATATATGTTAATCTATTTAAAACCTGTGCTACACCAACTTTTGTACTACTAATATGTTTAATTCCAAAATCACCTGTGGCTAATGCTCTTTTAATTCCGTTTTCAATGGTTGACGATTTTACAATTTTATAAATGTTTGTTAAATTAATAATATTTTCAAAATCATCCGTTGATCGCCAGGAGCCATTATTTATTTCCCTTGTAATTTGTTTTTGCATATCTTTAACCAATTTATTGAAATAATTTCTGAATAAATTATTCAATAAAACTCCACACGAATCTACTCTTTTATTAATATATGAATCACGATCATCAATTGACATCATTCCCAAAGAAGTTTTAATTAATTTATTAGTCATATAACCAAGAAAGAATAATTTTTGTGTTTTATTATGACAATGTGGAAATAAGTCTTGATTAATAACATCAACTGTAAATGCTCGTTTTTTAGCTTTACCTGCTTCAGGTGTCATATTAATTGGTGTATACATTACGTTATTTGTAATATATATTAAAGCATCTTCTTTTGTTAAACATTTATTGGCATCAATGATAGAACCTTTTAGAGCTAAAAGTTGTTTTTTTGTAGATGGATTATTTAAATCCAATATAATATATTTACATATATCTTTGTCTGATATTATGTCTAATGCTCTAAAAAGTATAAATAAAGGGATGGGATTTTTAATTCTAGGAATTTGGATATAGATTCCATATCCAAATCCATTATGTTTTGTAGAAATCATAATATTTATTTGTTTAGGAGAAATTTGTTTATAATCAGGAACAGACTTTATTTCAGCCATCATTTTCCATTTACTATTACTTTTTGAAACGTCAAAACAATATACTTGATTTTCTGCTGCTCTTTCTTGTCCTAATACGGTCTTTTCTGAACCATTTATAATAAAATATCCACCTGGATCAAACTTGCATTCTCCTGAAATATTATGGTTAATATGATTATATTGTCTTAATACACAAAGTTCAGATTGTAACATTATAGGCATTTTTCCTATATGAATTCTAGGAAGTGTTTTTAATATTCGTTGTTCGTTTTTCATTTCTTCACCTGTTCGAATTATATAAGTAATTTTTAGGTCTACTGTCATTGCAGACGCATAAGTAAAATTCCTAAGACGTGCTTCTTGAGGGATCATTATTTTAGTAGCACCGTTATTTTCATGAATTTGTGGTCTATAAATGCTGAAATTATCAAACATAATTTCTATTTCAAGTCCGTATTTATTATAAGTAGTGCTGTAATCTACCTCTGAACGAATAATAACAGGATTAAACATATTAATTGTTTTTTCTATTTGTTCTGAAACAAATACATTATAAGATTCTAATTGATGTCTAACCAATTTTTGAAGATATTGATTTCTAAAATAACTATTTATTATATCCCATGGGTCTTCTGTATATCCTGAATTTTCGTAACGTTTCATTGGTATATTATAGTTCATTTAATATTAATTTTTATTTCAATTTATTCTTTAAATAATTTTAAAAAGTCATGAAGTTAAGTATAAATATTTTTTTTATTTTATTTTAAATATTATTATGGAAAAAAAAACCATTTCAATAAATCCTGATTTATTTTCAACTGGGGGGAAAAGAAAATCCAATAAAAAAAAAACAAAACGCCTTAAACCAAGACCAGTAATAAAACCTAATGTAATGCAAAAGGCTCTTTTAGAAAGAATAAAAGAACATCAATCAAACAAAGAAAAAACAAAAGAAACTACTACAAACGATGAAATTACGGGAAGCGAATTTGAAAAACATTTAGATTATCTATCGCAATTGAGAAACCAAAGAAAGGAAAAGAAAAAGAAAAAAACAAATAAAAATAGACCAGGTAAATATGTAAATTCTTCAACCATAAAAATACCTACAGATGTATCCGTTGCGGTTCCAACACCAACTGTTTTATCAGCGCCTTTACCACCACCACCACCACCTCCTCCCGTTTTATCTATGCCACTACCACCAGCACTAGAAACACCTCCGCCTATAATATCTACTCCTTTGATTAGAACAGAAGATATTACATTTCCTCCTGAAAATCAAATCATTTCAAAAGAACCACCTTATAGCAATTTAAAAAATAGTAAAAATAAACCATCATATAGAAACTGGAAAAAACATACTCAAAAAAATTTCTCTTTTTCTGATACACCTATTAATTCAGTAGATAATATGGATATTAGCGAAATGACAACTAATGATCCTGATTTAAAATTAAAAAAAAAAGATATGGATCCAAAAAAAGCATACAAAAAGAAAACTTATACTAAACGAAAATACAAACTTGGACGAAATGAAAATTCTGATATTGTTAGCGTATTTATTAAAAGCAATAATAACAGAAAAACGGTCCAAGAAGAAGTTGATAAATTAAAAATGACACCACTTCAAGAGGTAAAAGATTATTTAAGAAAACATTGTTTAATTAAAGTTGGTAGTAATGCTCCAAACGATGTTTTAAGAAAAATGTATGAAACTTCTATTTTATCAGGAGATGTTAATAATAAAGCTAAAGGCACATTACTACATAATTATTTAAATGAGTAATTGTGTATTCGTGTAACGATAAATGCTCTTAAATGTATTTGTGATTATTATATAAAGACACCTTATATAATAATATAATAATGGTGTTGAATGATTATTTTAATAATACACGCAAATTAAATAATACTTATAAAGAACAAAAATGTATTGTATTAATGCAAGTAGGTGACTTTTATGAGGTATATGGGTTAAAAAATTCTAAATCGAGTGAAATTTTTGGAAGTGAAATAATTAACTTTTCCAAGACATTAGATATGGAAGTAAAAGAAAAAAGCAATGTAAGATTTGAAGATAATAATGTTCTTATGTCAGGATTTCCCATTTATAAACGAGACCATCATGTTTTAAGATTATATAATGCCGGATTTATTATTGCAATATACGATCAAAAAGTAAAAGAAAATGGTGAAATAGAGAGGGTTCTTTCTGAAACAATTTCTAAAGGAACCTTTTTATATTCTGAAAGTGAAAAACTATCAAATAATTGTTCTTGTGTTTGGATGGAAAAGACTGTAAATTTTAAAACAGGTATACAAAATTTATACATCGGTATGTCTACAATAGATGTTTATACAGGAAAATCTTATTTGTTTCAATATGATATTCAATATATTTCTAATTCTTCTGAACCATATGATGAATTAGAAAGATTTATTATTTCATTTTTACCATCACAAATTATTTTTATCCATAATTTGGAAAATCAAGAAATAGATAATATTGTGAATTATCTCTCTATAAATGGTGCTATACTTCACAAATATAATACAAATGACTCTATTGATAGTAATATAAGGTTAACTCAAATAAATAACTGTCAAAAACAAACCTATCAAAAAAAAGTTCTTGACAAATTTTTTAAACTAGATATTTTGGAAAATTATTATAGGTATTCGTATGCTACAGATAGCTTTATATTTTTACTAGAATTCGTACATGAACATAATCCCGCAATAGTTAATAAAATAACATCGCCGTTGTTTCAGAATAACGGAAATCGAACCTTATTAGCGAATCATTCACTAAAGCAATTAAATATTACAAGCAATACAGATTTGATAGATTCTAATAAATCCATTAGTTCTCTAGCAAAGTTTTTAAATAAAGCAGTGACTGCTATGGGAAAACGACTTCTTCATCATTCTATTTTGAATCCTATAATTAATGCAAAAGAACTGATAGATAAATATAATATTGTTTATATTATTACTACTTATAAATATTCTATTGAAGAAATGCGAAAATCGTTAAGCAAAATTTCAGATATAGATAAGCTTAATCGTAAAATGATAAAAAAAGATGCTACTCCAAATGACATATATAGATTTTATAAAAGTATTTTAGTTTCTAAGAATGTTTATAATAATTATTTTAATTTTATAAATAGCACAAGTTACGGGCAATCAATTTCAAATTCTATTAAACTTCAACAAATAAATAGTAAATGTGATGATTTGCTTTCGCTAATTGATAGTTATATTGATAAAGATAAATGTGTATTAATAACATCACTTGATTATGAAACAAATTTTATAAAAAAAGGAGTAAATGATAAACATGACGCATTAATATTAGAATATTATGAACTTGATGGAAAATTAAATGCAATTACACAGTATTTAAACATAGAATTAGAAAAAGTAGCTAATCGTGTAAAAGATAAGGTAATGATTGAACTTGAATATAAAAAAGATGAAACAAATATAATAGTAACAAGTGCCAGATGTAAAAAATTATTAGATCATATTAATAATTCAGGGTTAAAAAATAAATATAAGGAACTATCATTTTATAACGAATATGAAAAAGAAACATATAAGTTTCCATTTGTTATAGATATTTCTTGCGTTCCTGCTAAAAAAGGAAGTAGTTATATTAAATCAAATGAAATTACCAGTATATGCAATAGAATAGACGAATTAAAAAAAGAAATATACGAATCTACAAAAAATATTTATCTAGAATTTATCCAAAAAATCAATGAAAAGCATGTTTTTACACAGGACATTTCTAGGTTTATTTCTGAGTTGGATCTTAATTATACCAAGGCGTTTATTGCGAATAAATACAATTATTGTATGCCTGTTATAAATGATTCGTGTGAATACTCTTTTGCAAATATAAAACAATTAAGACATCCTATTATAGAAAACATTCCTACTAACCATACTTATATACCAAATGATGTATCTATTGGAGGAAATCAGCAAGGAATTTTATTATATGGAACAAATGCTGTAGGAAAAAGTAGTTTAATTAAAGCTATAGGAATTAGTGTTATTATGGCCCAGGCCGGATTTTTTGTTCCAGCATCAGGTTTTGAATTTAAACCATATCATAGTATTTTTACTAGAATTCTTGGAAATGATAATTTATTTAAAGGACTTTCAACATTTGCAGTAGAGGTATTGGAATTAAAAACGATTCTTTCTTGTGCTAATAAAAATAGCTTGGTTATTGGAGACGAAGTCTGTTCGGGAACAGAGGTAGAATCCGCTACAAGTATTATAGTTGCAAGTTTAAAGCATTTATATAAACAAAATACCAGTTTTATTTTTGCTACACATTATCATGAAATATGCGATTACAGTGAAATTAAAGAAATGGAAAAAATAGCTATTAAACATTTATCGGTTTCTTTAAATAAAGAAACCGGAAAGTTGGAATATAATAGAATTTTATTAAACGGTCAAGGTGATACATTTTATGGACTTACTGTAGCCGAAGCCTATAAACTACCTAAGAAAATTATACACGATGCTTATGAAATAAGAAATAAGTATTTACATATGAGAGGAAATGAAGATACAAATATATTAAATCTTAAAACATCTAGATATAATTCCAATAAATTAGTTGGAGGTATGTGTGAAAAATGTGGTAAAAATATTAGCACAGACGTACATCATCTTCAGCATCAAAAAAACGCTGATAAAAATGGTTTTATTGCAGGAAAAATGCATAAAAATAGTTTAGCAAATTTACTTTCTATTTGCGAAGAGTGCCATAAAAAATTTCATGAAACAGATACTCAACATATAAATATAAAAACAACACACGGATTTGAAATAAAAGAATTATAATATTATAAAAATTGAATTAAATTAAATTAACTATATTATTTATAAGAATGGCATCGGTTTATCAGCAAAGCAGCAACATTTTGAAATTATATAATTCAAGAAATGTCATATTGCAACAACTAAAAGTTCAAGGATATGATGTATCAAGTTATGAAGAATTTAGTATAAATGAAGTTCATATTATGAATAATAATAAACAGATTGATATGTTATTTAAAAATGAAGAAGGTAAAAAAGCATATATAAAATATTATATGAATAAATCTCTTAGACCACAAAATATTCATGATATAATTGATGACCTATTTAACTTGGAGCAAATATTAGATAAATCAGATATGTTAGTTATTGTTACAAAAGATAAATCTAGCAGAGAAACATTAATTGGAGAAGTAAAACAATTGTATGCTGAAAATAATATTTATTTAAATATTATTGACATTATGTCTCTACAATTTAATGTTTTAGATCATGAAATGGTTCCAAAACATATAAAACTAAAAAGCGAAGAAATTGAAGAATTTAAAAAAACTTACAATATAATTAAAGATTCTAGTATACCAGAAATATCTAGATTTGACCCTATTGCTGTTGCAATAGGATTACGCCCGGGAGAAATGTGTAAAATTATTAGACCAAGTATAACAGCATTTGATGGAATTTATTATCGTATATGTATAAATAATTAGTAAAAATATATATATATAATATGTCTGAATTTCATTTTACAACCAAACGAACAAAAGAAGGCGAAGAGTCTTTACTTGATTTAGATGAAAAATGGGGTTCTTTAGAGGATTCATTTAATAGTATGAAAAATATTTCTTGCGATGCCAATAATGTAGAAAATATTTCTGGAGATTGTAAGGATTTTAACGATAGTTTAAATACTTTTTTAACAAGCGACACATATACTGATTATGTATCTGCTTTTAGTAAATACATGGGTAAAGTTGATGGAACAAATGAATCTTTAGAGCAAAGTGACAAAATGAAAGACATTGCTTTAATGCGTCCTATAAATATGACATTTGGTATTATGTTATTATCCATTTTAATATATGAATTATATTCAAATTAGTATTTTCTATTATTATTATATAATAATGTCAGAAATCAATTCAAAATCATCGGTATTTAGTTTATCACAAGGATCAAAATTCCAAGAAAAAAAAAATTCTACTTTAGGGAGTTTTTCTAATTTAGAGGGTGCTAGTAAGATTCCTTCTACTTTCTCTGTTTTAGAATCTTTTTTACCTAACGAACTTCATACAGACGCCGACGATACTGTATTGGACCCTTCTCAAAACAGCAGTGGAGTAGATATAAGTTATTCAGGATATTCTACACAAACTTTGGATGAATTATATACAATTTTTAAAGCTAAAGCAGCGGATTTAAAAACAAAATTAGAGTTTTTTGACAATTCACCTGCTTTGGCTACTGATAATACTACATTCGGGCATATATATACAGGAACTGATGATGGTTATCCTCGATATGTCGACCATTCTTCTGGAACATTGACAACATTTAGTGATTCTACTATAACATCCGATAATTTGGGTGAAACTGATGTAGTTAGTGATACTATTCGTTTAACTTGTGGCAATATGGCTACGGATTCAACCGACCAAAGTTCCTACACGGATAGTGGAACAATTGATACGGATTCATCTGGTGTATGTAATCCTTTTTCTTCTTCTGACGATCAAGAATCTTTTAGAGAGATTGTTGTATTAATCGCTCAGTTAAATGAAATAGTGGGAGAAATGCAATCAAAATTTAGTGATGGCGAATCGTTAACAAATGTAGATGGCGATAATATAGATCAAACTTTAGCAGAACTTCAAGAGAAATACGCATCTCTTTTAGAAAAAAAACAAGCTACCACATCGTCGGCATATTTAGAATCAGAAAGATTAAAATATGATAGTTCAAAATTAGTTTACCTTATGTTAGTATTAGGATCATTGATATTAGGAGTAGTTGTTTTTACAAGAATAATTAAGGCATCAAAATAGATTTAACCATATATATTATATAATTATATAATATATGGCTTCTTTAACTGATGACGCAGTAAATGCTGGTACTTTATTAAATACAAATCTTTCAAGTTCTTTTGGTACAAATACAGATATAAGTGTAAATGATATAAGTTCTAATATATATTCTTACTATGACGGACTATCTGGTTTAGAAGGCGCTGAAACTACGACAGAATTAGTAAATAATCTTGAAGATACAATAGATGATTTAGAACAAGAACAACAAAAAAATATAAAAGAAGCTGATTTTTACACAGGCAGTACATCAAAAAATATACAATATACTGAAGCGTTTAAAGGCATATTTTTTGGTTTATTAGTTATACTATTTATTTTAGTTCTTCAAGCAATGGGATTAATTGAAAACGTTACTGTAGTAATAGTATTAATTGTTGTTGCTATAACCGTTTCTATTATTTATAGTGTATCTTTTCTTATAATGGGATTTTCTTTATCTGATAGATTACCCTATGTTTTTAATGCGGATTTTACAAAAACAAATAAAATTAAAAACAATGAAGCATTTCAACCATATTACAAAGAAACAAATTGTGCTGAATTACACATGAAAGCTGAATAAATTATTTATATTGGAATATTATTATATAAATAATTTATATTATGAACTTTATTGGTAAATATGATTCTATTAAAAAATACAAAGATAATAATTATCCTATCGATGTTTCTTTTTCAGATTTTATGGATGATATAACAAAAGAACATTCTTATATGGGAGCACAGTATTTATATTTAAGAGATAAATTAGAAAAAAATAAACCATTCACTAATATAAGAGAACAAAACAATAAAAATGAATTTATTCATAAATATGACTATTATCATTATATAACATTTGTTGTTTATTGGATTTTATTTGCTATATATGTAATTTTTTTCATTTATAAACAAAAATATAGAGAATATGAAAGTGTAATTATTCTTATTCTTATGGGAGCGTTTCCATTTTATATACATTTATTAACTCCTTTTTTAATTAAATCTCTAAGAAGAATAGTTAAAGAAATAAAAACATTTAGTGTTATTTTCCCATCGTTTAAAAATCAAGGAGAGTCTGTAGATTCCATTGAAAAAAAATTAACACCTAACGTATTGAAACCTTCTGATTTTAAGAAATCTCCAGACAAAAAAGAAAAGGAATCTATTAATTATAAAAAAGAATTTAATAATATAATTGACCGATTATCTGAAGGTGAAGTAGAATATAACGACGATAGAAAACGAATAGATGTGTTAGATGAAAACAGCGATATTGTATATTATTGGGAAAAGGATGAAAATAATAAATGGATTAAAACAATGGATGATTAAAATGTTATTTTATATTTTATAGTTTATTATATATAAATGCAAAATTATGCCAAATATTTTATATCAAAAATGAATTTTAATTTATTATTTCATTTTATTTCAACTTATGTAGTCCCATTAGGAATAATATTATATTTAAATTTTGATACCGTAGCACCATCTATAATGTTACATAATATAGCGATAGCTTGTATAGGAGGAATTGATATTTACGTTAGACAACTTAAAAATCGACAACCTCAACAACAATTAGAAATATTAGGAATGTCAAAAAATACAACAAATGCGGTTTGCTTTTTAATTCATGCGTTATTAATAGCAGCAGTTGTTTATAAACCAATAGATCCTTTAAGAATACCAATTGAGAGTCATTTTATATTGGTATTGGTAGCGATAGTTATTTTTGGATTACCATGGTGGCCTTATTCTATTACCCGAAATGAAATGTTTGTATCATACATAGTAATGTATATGGGTATGTTTATAGGTAGTATTATATTAGATAAAAAATTATTGAATTAATAATATTATAAATAATTATTTTAAATTATATAAATAATTATTTTAGAATGGAATTATTAAATACTTATAACTTTAATCAAGATATACGAAACGATATATTAACTAACCAAAAATGTTGTTTATTTAATTACAGTATATTAGAAATAATAAATAATAATATTAATATATTTATTCCAGAAAAAGGTTATTCAAATAATTTAAAAACATCCATTTCTTTTTGCGCAAGGAATGATAATAAAATTAATTTATTAGGTGTTAAAAATTGGGAAAATGAATTTAAAGATATACACGTTGAAAAAGGAACATGGGTATTAATAGGTGGATACGTTGTTAATAATGCAGGTCACGTACTAGGAGATGAAGTATATGCTGCTTGGCAAGCTCTTAGTGTATTTAATTTAGAAAAAAATAATTGTAATATAATTACAGATAACAATGGTCCACATATAAAACAATACAATTGTTTAACTAAAAATAATATTTATCACGTATCGCATTTTAAAAATAAAAAGGTTTCTTTTGAAAATTTAATAATTGGTATGAGTAGAAATGGATACGCTATGGTACATAATTTAAATAAAAGAGCATCATATTTACCACCATTTATTGAAACATTTGAAGCCTTCCGGCAACATACTTATAAAATATTAGATATAAATGAAAACAGTGATTCATTTAAAAACCATAAAAGAAGTATTTTAATTTTAAATAAAGGAAAAAATTCATTACATAAATGTTTTTTGTATGAAATAGATAAAATACAAGAAACGCTTAAAAAAAGATACCAATCACACGATGTAAAAAAAATAAATTGGACTGGGATGAATATAAGCGAACAAGTTAAAGAAATGGCAATGGCAGATATTATAATATCTTTACCAGGGTCAGATTTGATGAATTGTATATTTTTAAATCCAAAAAGTTATATAATATGTATAAATAGATTTAACAATAAATTAGAAATAAGAGGTAGCAATGAAATTTCTATATGGTTTAAATATACTCATAAATGTATAGAAATATCAAACGTAAATAAAATTATTGAAAAAAATATATTATATTCTAAGGTTGATATAAATATTTTATTAAAAATTATAGATAAAACTATTGTGAAAATTAATTAAATAATTATAGATTACAAATAAACTATAATTATTATGCTTCTGCTTCTTCTTCATCATCATATACATATACAATTTTTACGCCATTCCATTGCTTCTTTTTACATTTACCAAACTTATTATTCATAAAATCAAATATTTCTTTTCCTTTGGGTACCATTCTACCATAATGTTCCTTATACCAAGTTGAAAAGTGTTGATACAATTCATCCTTTTTAATAACACTATCTTGGGATTTTTCAATGTTTTCTTTTACAAATTCAGAAAGATAATCTTGCCCGTCCCTGTATTCATTACTTTTTGACATTACAATATCACAATCCTCAACGTTGCCTTTTGTTTTAGAAGCAATGTCAACCATCTTTGCCATAAATACCTCGCTCCATACATCAAATTTCTCTTCTAATTTTTTGTCAACCTTATATTGATAAGGCTCATCTTCGTCGTCATTAACAGGATTTTCCTTGAACTTAGCCATAAAATCACATACCCTAATTCTTCGCCAAGTGCCATCATCATTACTATTAATGTCAAATAATGTATTCGTACATACAACAAGTTTAAAATGCGGAACGAATGTGATCATGTCCTTATATAAGGCTCTGCCTTGAATAGGGTCTCCGCCAGTAAGCTCTTTCATAATACCTTCATTGATTTTATCACCTTTCGTTGGTTCTTGCATAACAGCATATCGAAGACCTTTAAGCTGAACGACCTCTGATGAAGTACCGCCAATTCCATTTCTTTTTTGAGTAATTAATGTAATAGGAACTGTGCCCTTATAGTCACCCAAAGCTTTAGACATTAGGGCAGTAAGCATAGACTTTCCATTTCTACCACTTCCTGTGTAAATATTAAAAGTTTGATTTTCATTTGTTCCAATTAATGAAGATGATAGATGCTGCCACATATAATCTCGTAACTCTTTTACAGGAAAGAGTTGTTCTATAAAAGTGTCTACATTTTTACTTATTTTTGGATCAATATCTTTGAGAGGAATATAATTAATATTTGTTGATTTTGAGAGATAATCTTCGGGTCTTCCATCACGGAAAACATCTTCTTTGAAATCATATACACCATTGTTAAAACACAATAGATACGGATTTTGATCTTGTTTATCCAAAAACTCCGCATCATAAAACATGGATTTTGCTTCTTTTAAAATATTATCTTTATGGGAACTTTTCTTTAACATTTGACAACATTGCGCCAAATTATGCGTGCGGTTGCGGATGGCATTCCATCTAGGGTCGTCTTCTTCAAATGAAGTTACTTTTTCCATATTTGCTACAACTTTATCTTGGTATTTTTTATACATTTCTTCTGAAAGAGCCAATCGTAACGACCAACCTTCTTCGTTTTCAACCCATCTATGATTTTGAAATTTATACCATTTACCTTTACCGTTTACACTACAACATACATACTCGTGCTTAAACATTTGATAAAGCACTACAGCTACATCATAATCTCTTCCGCATTGACTTGCAACGGATAATTGCTGTTGGTTTTTATCATAATCTTTTTTAGTGCTTGTAATGAAATCACCCCTTACTGTAATATCTATATAATGATCTAGTGTTTCACGATATACCTCAAGATATTTATCTTTAGAATCAGAGAACGCCCAATACAGTATAGATTTTGAAGTTAGTTCTGCCTTTTTATTACTACCAAATTTTTTCCACATATCATAAAATCCCGGAATATCAGCATAATCAAATGTACTTGATTGACTACTGAATTTAATCCAAGATATAAATAAACGATAATCTGTATCATGAAGAGCCATACCGACTCGTAACCATTTATCATATGACCCTGCACCATAATAGGATTCAGGTAAAACCATCGCATAATCATGCGTTTCTTTAATAAAATATGTACTGGAATTTTCCTTGAAAGCATTCATAAACTGTTCCACCGCAGAATCCAACTCCTGGGCGTTTGTAATTTCATCCATTTTAATTGGAGACGAACCAGTTAGTTTTAATTTTAGTTTTGTATTTCGTTTTTTTTTTGTGGATGATACAGGATTTAATAGTTGTTTAACATGCTCTTTTACAGCGAATTTTGGGTGGCCGTCATATCTAGCAGATAATTTTTTAAAATCGTATTTATAATCAAAATCTTTTACTTCTAACTGGTCCAATTCAAACTCATTATCTTGCAAATCGAGTCTAGCCACAAAATGATTCGTTAATTCATATGCCTCATTATGCGGTTTTCTTGAACCAAATAACTGCCAATTAGTATATCCCGCACTAATTCCACGATCCAATACGGAATCCCAATCATTTGTTACTGGAAGATTTTCCCAAACTTCCCCAATTTCTTTTAAAACCTCACTGCGTAAATGTAATTGAACGTTGTGTGGTACAGATAATCCAATAATCATATGAATCCCATCTTTAACCATATTTTCACTTTTTACAACATTAATAGAAGGTTTCTCAAAAATAAATATTGGAAAACTTACATCATCGCTTATTTCCAAAATATTTTTTAATTTTCTTAGATATAAATCCATTATATCCATTATATAATCCTCATTATGTTGCCGTGAAATTATAGAAATTTTATATCTAAAATCAAAATCTACTAAAATAGGTCCATTCTCTATTTGTTTCTCTGTTAAATATTCCATCCCTTTTTTTTGAATTATATTATCAGTGTATAAGTTAATGAATTTTTCATAATTTTCTGGTGTAATATTATAAGAGCCTCCCCATATTTGTTTTTTATCTCCGATTCGTGTATGGGTTATGTCGTCTCCTTTTGATGAGTGTTTTTTTAAAAATTTATTTAATTCATTTATTTCGGATGTCATATTAATGATTATATATTCTGGAGAAATTTTTATCTCAATTTTTCTTTCTTTTAAAAATATATATTTTAAATAAAGATAGAGATATATTAATATTATTTAATATATTTAACCATGGCTAACTGTGTAATTAAAAAAGAAAATTTATCACGAATAATTAAAGATGTAGCGGATATTATAAAAGATCCTTTAGATGATAACAACATTTTTTATATACACGACGAGAATAGTTTATTAAATGGATATGCATTAATTATAGGTCCAGAAAATACGCCTTATGCAAATGGTTTTTACTTTTTCCATTTTTTATTTCCTCCTGATTATCCATATACCCCTCCTGTAGTTAAGTATTTAACAAATGACGGAACTACTCGATTTCATCCAAATTTTTATAGAAATGGAAAATGTTGTTTGTCTATTTTAAATACATGGAAAGGAGAGGAATGGACCTCATGTTTAACGATAAAAACTATATTATTGTCTTTGTGTATGGTCTTTACAGATAATCCTCTTTTAAATGAACCCGGTGTTAAAGAATGTAGTAAGGATATCCCGGTATATAATGATATTATTTCATTTAAAAACATTGATATTTCTATTATTGAAGTAATAAATAAAACTCCATACCATTTTTTCGCACACCTACTTGATGTGACAGTAAAAAAGGACATTTTTTTGGATATTGTTAATGAATGGTTTGAAAAAAAAAAGAAAGATATTATGAAAGATTTAGAAAAAAGACCAACCCGTGTATTAAATGCCTCTATTAGTTATTATGATATGGGTAGTTTTCGTATTGATAATTCATCATTATTAAAAAAATTTAAAAAAATTAAAAAAGCTAAAAAATAAAAAGAAAAAATTGATTTTAAAATAATGAAAATAACTATATATATACACATGAAGTTTTGCGATAAATGCAATAATATGTATTATATAAGAATTTCAAATAATGATACAGAAGGCGAAGAAAAATCCGAAGAATCAAACAATTTAGTTTATTATTGTCGAAATTGTGGAAATAATGAATCAAATATTATAGATACCATTTGTGTATCAAAAACACAAATTAAAAGGTTGGAGCAAAAAATGATATCAAATATTAATGAATTTACAAAATTAGACCCAACACTTCCTCGTGTAGATAATATTCCTTGTCCTAATCAAGAATGTCCTACAAATTCTAAGGATCCTGTAGAAAAGGAGGTAATTTATATAAGATATGATGACGAACGATTGAAGTTTATTTATTTGTGTACTCATTGCGATAAAACATGGAAAAACTAAAATAATAATAATAAAAATTGAAATATTTAAAAGAATATAAAATATTATTATATAATGGCTGATACAGAATCTATAGATGGTTTATCCCAAAACGAGGAAGAAGAAGAAATAGATGACGCAATCGATGATATTACAAGCGACGAAGAGGGAGGACAAGAAAACGATGAATTAGACGACGACCAATCTGTTAATGAATCAGATGACGAAGAATCTATTATAGAAAAAAGTAAAATAACTGAAACCGATGAAGATGCGGGAAAATTACCTGATTTAATTTCCGGTTCCGATTCAAATTTCATATTTGACGACGATGATGAAGATATAGAAGCCGAAGATACTGACACAGAAAATGGCGACGAAGACGAAGACGAAGAAGAAGAACAGCCTTTAGAAAAAATAGACTTTGATTTAAAGGAATCATTTCTAACAAATTTTCATCCGGAAAAAGTATATCACAATTACGACGAAGTTTATAATCTATCAAAGGTTGTTCGTAATAAAAACAATGAAATTATAGATGAATTACATAAGACTATACCATTTTTGACTAAATACGAAAAAGCTAAAATACTTGGTATGAGAGCCAATCAAATAAATACTGGAGGAAAACCATTTATTACATTAGACAGTAATATAATAGATGGATTTGTCATCGCTCAAATGGAACTAGAGCAAAAAAAAATTCCTTTTATTATTCGTCGACCCATGCCAAACGGAGGTTCTGAATATTGGAAAATTTCTGATTTGGAATTTATTGAGTAATTAAATACTTATAACTGGTATTCAAACAACGATTCATCGTAAGGACCTATTTCTTTATCTCTTATTATAGGTGGAGCTAATGATGTAACTTCTGGTTCATATACTTTTAATGAGGGAGGAGGATTGTCTTTATTATATTTTTTTCCTGTATAATCATCATCCCCTTTATCTTCTATTATATCTTCATTTATATTTTTACGTTCTTTTCTTTCTTTTTCTTTATTATTTTTTCCAAAAATATAATCATATAATGTGAATTTTGTTTTTCCTTTGTATAAGTAATCGAAAGCCCCGTAAGGTTTATTTGTTTCAAACATAATATACATATAAATTAATATTACTATAAAAGATACAGTTAATACAAAAAATTGTCCTTTAGTTTCATTATATACGCCTCCATTTTTTGGACCGTGTGCTCCCATACTTGCAAAATTCATACCAAAGTATCCCGTAATTACAGCTAATGGTAGGTAAATAATATTTACTATATTTGCAAACTCTGTTGTATAATTAGGTTTTATAGTATTTTTATTATATAATATTAATTGGTCTAATACTGGTTCTATATCATCTACTATTTTTTTATAATCATCATAATCAGCATGATCCTCTGAACTAATTGTAGTAAAGTATTGTTTAAATACTATTAATTTTTTATGCGCCTGCATTGTCAATATATGAAGAGCATTTTTATCGTATGTATCAGATGCGAAATTTTTACTAACCGTATCTAAAACATTTTTAAATAAGCGTATTTCTTTTTTTATTTCATCCCAAGACATATTTTTAAGATCTAAATCCTTATTATACCATTCATCCGAATCTTGTATTTCATATATATATGAACCGTGACTCAATACCTTTTGTTCTATAAAAAGACCCAATGCTAATAATGTTGGAAGAAGTAAAAATGTTATTGGGTATATGTAATCCTGTTTAATCATATATTATATATTATTATTATTAAAATTTGAATTTTGGGGTATTAAAAATGTTTGTTGAACGTCTAAATCTTTTACATACGTGTTGTTTATCATAAAAGGATTTACTGGTTTATGTGTAAATAATTCTCTTTCTTCCATTTTTTTATATGCATCCTCTCTTTTACTTTCTTGTATAATATAGGTACGTTCACATACAATTCGTTCTTTTTCTTTTTTTTGATCTGTTTGTTTATAAGATTTTTCTTGGACTGTTCCGTTACTCCATTTTTTCATTATATATTTTACAATTGTTTTTTTATTTTTAATTGTTTCGTAAACAAAAATTTATCCTTATTCATATCTTTTCTTTTTAAATTACATTCTAAACAAGATATTAATACATTGTCACTATTATGCCCTAGATTATTATCTATTCGATCCAAAGTCCATTGATTCATTTGTCTAACATTTTCATAGATTAAAGCCATTTGATTTAGACAATAATAGCATTTTAATTTACTTTCTACCAATTTTTGTATTAATACTTCATATGTTATAAATTTTAAAGGTAATAGTACGTTTTTTCTTACGTCTTGTGATTTATACCCGTTTATTTTTTTTTTAAGATCACTTATTAAAAAGTTTATATTTTTTTCCTCGATATCTAAATAAATACAATTAATAAGTCTTAACTGCTCTTTATAGTTAAGCCATTTTTCATCTATTTTATTTATTATGCTTTCACTTCTTATATGTTGTTTTGTTGGATTTATTATTTTATCTATATTTCTTTTACCTGTTATTTGAATAGGTTTACTCATTATAATAAAAAAATATTATTATTTATTATAATGAATAAATACATTGTTGAGTTTTTAGGAACTTTATTTTTTATCTATGTAATTCTTGCAATTAAAAACCCCTTGGCTATTGGCGCTGCTTTAGCAATTGCTGCTATTGCTGGGGGAAAAATATCAGGAGGTCATTTTAACCCCGCGGTTTCTATTGCAATGGCTTCAATGGGAAAATTAAGTAAGGATGATTTACTACCTTATATTTTGTCCCAAATTGCAGGAGGAATGGTTGCTGTTGAAGTTAGTAAGCGTTTCAAGGTATAATTATAATATTTTAATCTAATATTATTATAATTATGTCACAAAAACAACAATCCACTATGCCGTTACATCTTATAGCTCAAGTTGATCCTAGTTTATTGAGAATGAAACCAACTATGTGGAATAGTTCTTTTAATTCTGTGTTAAAAAGTTCTTTAATGGATGCAGCAAAAAGTAAAATAGGATTAACTTCTCAATCAGATATTGCAATGCTTGGAATGCCGTTAGAGCCAGCTATGTCGCATAGATTATTGGGTGTTAAAATGGATACCGGACTAAAGGCTGGTGTTACTGCTCTTACAAAGGGATTTAAAGAATCTTTGGGAGCAACACAAACCGGATTTGAAAAGGCATCCTTTACCTCTGTAGAATTAGTTCCTATACATTATATTTTTCATGCTCTAGCGAAAAACCTTGACTTTAGAGGTAAATTAAACTATTCTAGAAAAGATCCTATCCCATTAGCAATTAAAATATGGGAAAATGATAATTTAAGTATGGAAAGAACAGAAGAAATTAAAGAAATCTTAAATATCGATCATAACACAGTATACCCTTGTGCTATTTTACAATTAGCACCATTAATTGAGTCTGTTATAAATTCTTCCGATGTAGAAAAAGTAGCCTCTAAAAAAACAAACTATGATAATTTGTGGAATGCAATTGTTAAAAAATTAGAACTTGAAAACGATAATTTACAAAAACCCGAGTTAATTGTTTTAATTAATTGCACTTCTAAATGGGCTGATTATAAAAAATTTAGAAATAAACAATATGAACTAATTATTAAACCATTTAAGGATATATTAGAATTCGTACAAATTCAATATGATTTATTTGAAAAAGAATTAGAAATACAAAAAGTTTTTATTGATAAATTAGAAAAAATACCTAGAACTATAGAAGGTGGTTCTTTCGCACCAGATAGAGAAAGGTTTAATAAAAATCAAACAGAATTAGACTACAAAAAACAAATGGAAAAAATAAATGAAACTAAATTGCGAAAAGCTAAAGAAGCCGAATTGAAAAAAAAACAAGAAGATGCAGAATTAAGAAGAAAGTATAATAAAGAAAAACAAAATATTATGAAAAATATAACTTTTACAAGTAAACAAGATATTGAAGATATAAAAACAGATTATAAAGAACTATCTGAAGAATTAATCTTCATAAAAGATTTAATTAATAAATTTAGACCGACTTTTAATGAATTATACAGTTCTTATTTAAATACTCAAGTATCAAAAAACAAAAAAGTATTAGATGGGAGAAAAATAACTTCAGAGTTTATTAAAATTGATGATTTAAAAGAAAAAATAATAAATATTAATGGTATTGTTATAGAAATATATGATGGGTTAAAAGAATTAACTGATAGCGATAAATTAAAAATACCTAAATCAAAAAGAAAAAAAAAAGGTGGATCGGAACCATCAGCCCCAGCACCAGCCCCAGCACCAGCCCCAGCACCAGCCCCAGCACCAGCCCCAGCACCAGCTCCAATGCCAACACCA
>MDSY01023754.1_pt1 | contig 25799 bp, 22 predicted proteins | sample 811131 | NCBI WGS metagenome assembly MDSY01 (sample SAMN05326643, study PRJNA326480) | marine metagenome | isolation source: seawater | place: Atlantic Ocean: South West | collected 2010
AACTTATTATCATTAAAGTTTTTGTGAACTTTCTCTGATATAAATTTTTTTCATCATATTTTTTCATAATAAAATATAAATCAAGTTAGCAGAGAGGAAGGGATTCGAACCCTCGATACGTTTACACGTATACATGCTTTCCAGGCATGCGCCTTCGACCGCTCGGCCACCTCTCTAAATTAATTTAAGATCTCGAAATAACGAAAAATTTACTTCACCTAAAAATATAGGTCTTACTAAATATATTTTATTTAAATACACCTAATGCATTCATAGAGGTAACTGCTGCAATTTCAGCAAAAGGTAAATTATATAATTCTGCAACTTTACTTGCAACTTTATGAATATAGGAACTTTCATTTCTCTTTCCTCGAAAAGGAACAGGTGCCAGATAAGGAGCATCAGTTTCTAGTACAATTTCGCTTAAAGGAATCTGATTCAAAAATTGATCTAATTTTCCATTCTTAAAAGTAACAACTCCACCAATACCTAATTTTAAATTATATAACAAAGCTTGTTTTGCTTGTTCTAAAGTTCCTGTAAAGCAATGAAAAACACCTCTTAAATTTTTTGGATCATGCCCATCGAGTACTTCAAAAACTTCATCGAAGGCATCACGACAATGAATTACAAGAGGTAGTTTATGTGCTTTTGCCATTTTAATCTGAAGGTCAAATGCTTCTTGTTGCTCACTCAAAAAGGTTTTGTCCCAATACAAGTCAATTCCTATTTCGCCTATGGCACAAAAAGGTCGTTGATTTAATAACGAAACTACATGATCCAGTTCTTCTTTATAATTTTCTTTAATGTGAGTTGGATGAACACCTGTCATTAAATGCATTTGGTCAGGATATTTTTTCTCCAGAGTAAACATTCGTTCGGTATAAGTAGAATCTATTGCGGGAATATAAAAATCCGTTACTCCGCAGTCCAAAGCTCTTAGGATCATAGCGTCTCGATCTTCATCAAAAACTTCTGAATAAAGATGGGTATGAGTATCTATCAATTGCATGTTACAAAAATAGGAATTTCATTAAGTATAACAAGCTAAAATCCTTTCGCTATATTTGAAATAAAAAAGTGCTTGCGAAATTTTTAGACAAAGCTGGGTACATTTCGATCCGATTAAAAAAAACAAAAAGTCAACATTTAGTTACAACACTTGAAGTAAATGGTTTTGAAGGTTTATTCCTCATAGATACAGGGGCGTCCAACAGCTGCATACGTTTGGAAAAGGAAATTGATTTTTTACTTATTGGAACAGAAAACACCTTGGAACTAAGCGGAGCTGGAAGTGAAAAACTGGAAGCTAAACTAACTGTTAAAAGCGAAATTAGCTACAAAGGGAGTTTTATCTTGAAATTAAAATTCTTTTTACTAGACATGAATGCCATAAACAAGACCTTGTCAAATCAAGGAAGTGAAACGATAGATGGTATAATTGGAGCTGATTTTCTTAAAAGCACAAGAGCCATTATAGATTATAAAAGCAAAAAGATCTTCTTAAAGGTCTAATGCTTTTTTTACATTACTTTCCATCAAAAAGGCAATTGGGTCTTCTAATGCTTCTTTAATAGCTACTAGGAAGCCTACAGATTCTTTTCCGTCGATGATTCTGTGATCATAAGATAGTGCTAAGTACATCATCGGATGAATTTCTACTTTTCCGTCAACAGCAATTGGACGCTGAATGATGTTGTGCATTCCTAAAATACCCGATTGAGGGGGGTTGATTATTGGAGTTGAAAGCATCGATCCAAATACACCTCCATTAGAGATTGTAAATGTACCTCCCGTCATTTCATCTACGGTGATTTTTCCATCACGAGCACGAATAGCTAGTCTCTTTATTTCGTCTTCTACTCCTTTGAATGATAAGTTTTCTGCATTTCGAACCACAGGAACCATAAGTCCTTTTGGTCCAGAAACTGCTACACTTATATCGCAAAAATCGTATTGGATTTGGTATTCGCCATCGATCATTGAATTTACATCCGGATATAATTTTAACGCGCGAACTACTGCTCTTGTGAAAAAACTCATGAATCCTAGACCTACATTGTGTTTAGTCTTGAATTCTTCTTTAAACTCAGTTCGAAGTGCGAAAATTGGAGACATATTAACTTCGTTAAACGTGGTCAACATGGCTGTTTCATTTTTAGCAGAAACCAAACGTTGGGCTACTTTTCGACGTAACATGGATAATTTTTTTCGAGTATTATCTCGTTCACCGTCTACTGGCTTAGTTCCCATTGAAGGAACTGCTTGAACAGCATCTTCTTTTGTGATTCTTCCGTCGCGACCACTTCCAACTACCGAGCTTGCATCAATTCCTTTTTCAGCTAAAACTTTCTTAGCAACTGGTGAAGCAGAACCAGAAGCATAAGTAACTTTAGGCAAAACTGCTTTTTCAGCTGGTGCAGCTGATGCTTGAACTGCATTAGTAACTTTTACTAAAATATCGCCACTTTGCTTTCCTTGCGTATCAATTAAACATACAACCTGTCCTACAGCAATTGCGTCGCCTTCCTCAGCTTTAAACGTAATTATTCCACTTTCTTCGGCAGGTAGTTCTAAGGTTGCCTTATCCGAATCAACCTCAGCAATGGGTTGGTCTTTTTCAACATAATCTCCCTCATCTACTAGCCACTGAGCGATTTCTACTTCTGTAATTGATTCTCCTGGTGAAGGAACTTTCATTTCTAAAATCATAGGAATGGTTTTTAAAGCGTGCTGTTATTTATTTTTATTTCTAATAAAGTTATTCTTCGAATCATCGAAAACATAGTCAATGACTTCACGGTGTCTTTTATTAAATCGTGAAGCGCTTCCTGCTGCTGGAGCTGCATAAAAACGTCTTGTAACCGTTCTAAAGCTTGAAGCCTCTGGTAAATGCAGAAGTAAATGTGACCAAACACCCATATTTCTTGGCTCCTCTTGTGCCCAAACTATATCTTTAACATTTTTATATTGAGATAATAATGATCGGATTTCTTTAACAGGTAAAGGAAATAATTGTTCTAAACGAACAATTGCAACATTATTACGTCCTTCTTCTTTTCTAGATTTTACTAAATCATAATAAAACTTTCCAGTACAAAAAACTAAGGTTTTTGCATCCTCTGGAGCTACTAAATCATCTTCAATAAGTGATAGAAATTTACCTTCTGTGAAGTCCTTCTTTTTCGAAACTACATTAGGATGGCGCAGTAAACTCTTGGGAGTAAATATTATTAAAGGCTTTCTGAAATCAGTCTTCATCTGACGACGAAGAATATGAAACATATTTGCAGGAGTAGAACAGTTAGCAACAAACATATTATCCTTTGCACAAAGCTGTAAATACCTCTCAATTCGTCCGGAAGAATGCTCTGCTCCCTGACCTTCATACCCATGAGGCAGAAGCAACACTATTCCGTTTTGAGTTTTCCATTTATCTTCTCCAGAAGAAATGTATTGATCTATTACTATTTGGGCCCCATTGCTAAAGTCTCCAAACTGAGCTTCCCAAATAGTTAATGCATTTGGACTTGCCATAGCATAACCGTAATCAAAACCTAAAACTGCATACTCTGACAAAAGCGAGTTATAGACACTAAACTTTCCTTGATTTTCAGAACTAATTTTATTTAATAAAATAACTTCATCTTCAGATTCTTCGGCTATTAATACTGCGTGACGGTGCGAAAAAGTACCTCGTTCCACATCTTGGCCTGAAAGACGAACATCAAATCCTTCTTTAAGTAAGGTTCCGTATGCTAAAAGCTCCCCCATAGCCCAATCCATAGCATCAGATTCAAAATACATTCGTTTTCTGTCACCAATTAGTTTTTTGGTTTTTCGTAAAAACTTTTTATCTATGGGCAGTGTAGTGATAGTTTTAGCAACTTTTGTCAAGTCACTTTGTGAAACTTTTGTATCTACAGCTTCCATCATTTTACTTTCCTTTGCCAATGAAAGCCCTCGCCATTCATCAGCCATAAAGGGTGTGATTATAGTTTTTTTTAATTTTTTAGAATCTTCAAGATCAACTTCAAGCGAATTTTTATAATCAATCTCTAACTGTTTAATTTCTGCTTGGGTAATGATATTTTGAGTAATTAATTGGGCTGCATAAATATCTCTCGGATTTTGATGCTTTGCAATTGCTTTATATAATTGTGGTTGGGTAAAACGAGGTTCATCTCCTTCATTATGACCGTATTTACGATATCCTAAAAGATCGATAAAAACGTCTCGTCCAAATTTCATTCTATAATCTAAAGCGAAAAGAGTAGCGTGAACTACTGCTTCTGCGTCATCAGAATTTACGTGTAATACTGGTGATAAAGTAACTTTTGCAACATCTGTACAATAAGTACTTGTTCTTGCGTCTAGATAGTTTGTTGTAAAACCAATTTGGTTGTTAACGACGATATGAATTGTACCTCCAGTTCCATATCCCTTAAGACCTGCCATTTGAATAATTTCATATGGTAACCCTTGGCCCGCAATTGCTGCATCACCATGAACAATTATAGGTAATACTTTATTGGTTTTTCCGTTAAAACTAGTCTCTAACTTTGCTCTAGTAATCCCTTCGACAATAGCTCCTACCGTTTCAAGATGTGAAGGATTAGGAGCGATATTCATGTTTATTTTCTTACCAGTATCAGTTGTTCTTTTGGAAGTCCATCCTAAATGATATTTTACATCACCATCAAAAACTACTTCTTCGTAATCTTTTCCGTCAAATTCACTGAAAATATCTTTACTTGATTTTCCGAAAATATTGGTGAGTGTATTCAATCGACCACGGTGTGCCATTCCCATAACGAACTCTTCTACCCCATGATTAGCAGCAGCCTCCACCAAAGCATCTAATGCTGGGATTAAAGATTCTCCTCCTTCTAGAGAAAATCTTTTTTGACCTACGTATTTGGTATGTAAAAAATTTTCAAAGCTTACTGCTTGATTCAATTTTTTTAGAATATGCTTTTTTTGCTCTTGAGAAAAGTTTGGGTGATTATCATTTACTTGCAAGCGCTTCTGAATCCAATCTAATTTCTCTGGATTTCTAATATACATGTACTCAGTACCAATAGAAGCACAATAAACTCTTTCTAAATGAGCAATAATAACAGCCAGTGTACTTGGACCTATTCCTATAGTCTCTCCTGCGTTGAAAACAACTCCTAGATCCGATTGTGACAAACCAAAATTTTCTAAAGATAAATTAGGACTATACGTTCTTCTGTCTCTTACAGGATTTGTTTTGGTGAATAAATGCCCTCGTTTTCTATATCCATCTACAAGTTGTACTACTTGAAATTCTTTTTTTAGATGTTCGGGTACTTCAGTCTCAGCTTGGTTGCTGAATCCTTTTCGACTGTTTTCAATGCCAAAGTCAAAGCCTTGAAAAAAAGCTCTCCAACTAGGTTCAACAGTATCTGGTTGCTGAAGATATTGATCATACATATGTGCAAAGTAGCCTGTATGAGCTGCATTTAAAAAAGAGTAATTATCCATTATATGGAAGTTAACATAAAATTTATTAACAAAATTACAACTTTTAGCCTAAGAGCCTATGTCTTTACAGAAAAAATCAATGGATTTAACACAAATGTATTTTGCTTTGTATTATTTATAACATTTAACTAAAAAATTGAATAGAGATCAAAAGAAATCCTTAACAACTCTCTTTATAAAAGAAGAATAACTTTTATAAAAACATAAAAACACATTTCAGAATTTGCTACTTTAGACAGTATGTTTGCACTCGTCGATTGTAATAATTTTTACGCCTCATGTGAGCGTGTTTTCCAGCCTCAATGGGAAGGAAATCCTATTGTTATTTTATCAAATAATGACGGCTGTGTCATTGCACGAAGCAACGAAGCAAAAGCTTTAGGTGTGCCTATGGGGGCACCTGCTTTTAAATACAAAGACGAGTTTAAAAGAAAGAACATCAAGATATTTTCTTCGAACTATCCGCTTTATGGTGATATGAGTAGTCGCGTGATGCAAATCTTAGAAGGATATACCCCTAATTCAGAAATCTATAGCATTGATGAAGCATTTTTGAAGTTTGATGGATTTGATTATTTTGATCTCGAATCAACAGGTCATACAATGAAAAAACAAATCCGTAAATGGACTGGAATTCCTGTGTCTGTAGGCTTTGCTCCAACAAAAGCACTAGCTAAAATTGCTAATAAGATTGCCAAAAAATTCAACTCTAAAACTCAAGGAGTTTATATGATCAATACCAACGAAAAAAAAATAAAAGCATTGAAATGGACTTCCGTAGGTGACATTTGGGGTATTGGAAGACAACATAGTAAAAAATTAGAGATAAAAGGAATTCGTACGGCTTATGATTTTACAAACCTTTCCGATTCGTGGATTAATAAAAACATGAGTGTCTTGGAGCTTCGCTTAAAAAAAGACCTTCTCGGCCTATCATATATTAAATTAGAAGAATATGTTCCTTCAAAAAAATCGATTACTACTACTCGAAGCTTCAAAAATAATCTCTCCAAATTTCATGAGCTGGAGGAACGTGTTTCAACCTATGCAAATAGCTGTTCAGAAAAGCTTCGTAAACAAGAAAATGCTTGTAGTGCTGTTCTCGTTTTTATTCGGAGTAATTCGCATCAAAAAAACAAAGAACAATACCGTAATAGTTGTGTCATTACCCTTCCCTACGCTACCGATTCTAGCATTATAATTTCCAAACATGCTGTTGCAGGCTTAAAAGGCATATTTCGAAATGGAATTGATTATAAAAAAGCAGGAGTCCTTTTACTCGGACTAGTCCCATCTAAAGAACGACAACTTAATTTATTTCAGCCGAACATAAACAAGCATGACCCCCTAATGAAGGCTATTGACAAAATACATTTGCGCTTTGGACCGCATCAAATTAAACTAGGAAACCAAGACCTTAAATCGACTTGGAATATGCGACAAGAGCACCTTTCTAAAAAGTACACAACAGAACTTAAAGATATCATTACTGTCAAAAATAAATCAAAAGCCATCTTATGAAAAAAGAGCAGGAAAAACAAAAGGAAATCGTTTTCTTCAAACCGAATATCGAAGTATTTCAGGAGATGCCTTTAGCTCAAAACGGAGTTTCAGCTGGGTTCCCGTCACCTGCTGATGACTTTAAAGAGCTTCGGATTAGTATTGATCAAGAAGTTGTTAAGAACGCAGAAGCTACTTTTTATGCACGTGTAGAAGGAGAATCTATGCAAGGAGCTGGTCTAGATAATGGTGATCTTTTAGTTATTGACCGAAGTAAAGACCCTCAAGACAACAATATTGCTGTTTGCTTTATAGATGGGGAGTTTACGGTAAAGCGATTAAAAGTGCAAGCAGACTGTGTATACTTGATGCCCGAAAATTCAAAATATAAGCCGATAAGAGTAACAGAAGAGAATGAACTCATCATTTGGGGTGTTGTAACTTTTGTTGTTAAAAAGGTTTAGCTTATTAAGTTCCAGTAGAATTTTATAAATTAGACAAAATGTATTTAAGTATATAAATATAAAAAAATAGTTATATTTAATTTGGAGCTAATCTTATGGTCAAAATCATAACCAGAGTAAACTATATTTTTCCTAAATTTTTCATTTTTTTACTACTTTATACATACCTAAAGGAAATATGTATTAAAAGCAAATAAAAGTTACAGACTATGGCTCTTAGCAAGTTTTATTTCATTCAAACTTTTCTTGTAATTTTTGCGTTCAGCAGAAATAGCGCTCAGGAAGATTCGTATTACGATGATTATGAAGATATAGAATATTTATATCCATTAAATGATAAAACCCTTGAGGGTCAAAAGCTTTTTGTAGAGGAGCTTTTGGACCTTTCTGGTTATATTCTTAAAAGCATAGAGGTGTATCAAAATTTACCTAACAGCGCAAAAGTATTTAGAGTAAAACTAGACTCTGAAGGAGAAGGAGGATTTGTTTTTGTTCGTTGGGATAAAAAGAAAAAAGAAAATTTTATTGCTAATAAATTAATTGATCCCGGTTTATACTATAATCTTAAAGCATCAAAAGAAATTATGAGAAAGCAAACGAATAAGGTCTCTTTCGGTATAGATGACATTGCTCTTCAGCCAGATGATCAGGATAAGTTAAGTAAAGATGAAGTAGAACAATTCAGACAAAAATTTGATTTAGAAGAAAAAGAAAAAGAGGTTAAAAAAATTAATCTTGAAAACAAAAAGTCTAAAAAAAAAATAGGAAGCGGAAAAATTAATTTTTTATGAATAAACCAAAAAATAATTTTAGGTTAGACTCACAAAACTTATTTTTACTTAAAATAAATATAAATGAGATTTAGCATAATCATAATATCCCTGCTTACATTTACATCAGTCTTAAAAGCTCAGAATACAGGATCATTTTCGGGTCAAGTAATTGACGAAAAAACTCAAAATCCATTAGAAGGAACTTCTATAATTCTTGAAGGAACTTCAATAGGGGTAATTTCTGATATAAACGGATTTTTTACATTTGAAAATGTGCCTACTAAATCCTATAATATCAAAGCTGTTTATTTAGGGTATGAATCTCAAACATTGTATAATGTAATTATAAAATCGGTCGGTACACCACCTCTTTTATTTAAATTAAACGAGAATTCGGAAACCCTAGACGAAGTAATTTTGTCGAAAAGTCCTTTTAGAACTTCAAAAGAAACTCCACTCTCAACCCAATCCTTTTCGGCTGTAGAAATAGAAACCTACCCAGGAGGTAATAATGACATAGCAAAAGTTGCTCAAAGTTTACCTGGAATTTCGCCGTCAATAGGTGGATTTCGAAACGATTTTATAATTAGAGGTGGAGCTCCAAACGAAAGCGTTTATTACCTAGATGGAGTTGAAATTCCAAACATAAATCATTTTAGCACACAAGGAAGTGCAGGCGGACCAGTTGGAATGCTAAATGTTTCTTTTGTAAGAGAAGTTACTCTTTCTTCTTCTGCATTTGGAGCAGAATATGACAACCCTTTATCTGGAGTTTTAGCTTTTGAACAAAGAGAAGGAAACAATCAAAATCGCTCTGTAAATGTTAGAATTGGAGCAAGTGAAGCTGGCGCAACCTTTAACGGACCTCTATTCAAAGGAGATAAAGAACGATCAAATACAACGTTAATGATATCTGCAAGAAGGAGTTACTTGCAATTTGTGTTTGAATTAGTAGGCTTACCTATACGTCCAGACTATTGGGATTATCAATGGAAATTAAATCATATAATTGACGATCGAAATAGCCTAACATTTATTGGACTCGGATCAATAGACGACTTTTCTGTAGTTGCTCCAGATGATTTTGACGCTGAACAACAGAATTTGATTGATAGGGCTCCTATCATCCAACAACAAACCATTACTATGGGAATTACTTGGAAGCATAACCTTAAAAATGGAAACGGTAAAGTAAACACAACATTAAGTACTAATAGACTCAGTAATATATTCAGCAGGTATGAAGATAACGAGAATAAAACTGGGGTTCTTTTTAGGAATGACTCAAAGGAACAAGAAACGAAATTGAGAGTAAATGTTACACAATATTTAAGTGATTGGAAATTATCTTACGGTTTGAATCTTCAACAGTCGGTTTACACGAACGAAACTCAGGATCTAATCAGTAATTATAGATACGATACAGCAATTGATTTTGCTAAATACGGGTTCTTTGGGAAGCTAAGTCGCTCGTTTTCTAATGGCCGTCTAAGTCTTGCATTTGGAATCCGATCTGATGCAGATAGCTTTACAAATGGTTCTAATATAGCCGATAATTTATCTCCAAGACTTTCAGCTTCATACGCTCTTGACTCAAGTAGCCGTTGGAAATTAAACGGGTCTGTTGGTCGCTATTTTAAAATACCAACCTATACAATGCTTGGCTTTAAAGATAACAATCGAGAATTCATAAATAAATCTAATCGTTATACCCAAAGTGACCACTACGTTTTTGGGGTTGAATATAACCTTAGTCTGTCTTCTAGGTTTACCATTGAGGCCTTTAGAAAAGAATACAGCCAATACCCAGTTTCAGTCCTTGATGGAGTTTCATTAGCAAATAAAGGTGCCGGTTTTGAAGTATTGGGTAATGAAGCAATTATCGACACTGGAATTGGTTTAAGTAAAGGTATAGAAGTCTTATTTCAGCAAAAATTATCAAATAACTTTTACGGAATTTTAGCCTACACATATTTTAGTAGTGAATTTTCTGGATTAGAATCTTCAAAACTTCCTTCAGTTTGGGACAGTGGAAATTTAGTGACTTTTACAGGAGGCTACAAACTACCTAAGAACTGGGAAGTTAGTGTTCGATATCGCTTTGCTGGGGCAGCTCCTTATGCTCCAACGGATACAGCAGCTACTCTTGTGACTTATCCAAAAATAGTGTTGGATTATAGTCGTCTAGGACAAGACAGATTATCTTCCTTCAAACAGGGTGATATTAGAATTGATAAAAAGTGGAATTTCGAAAAGCTTTCTTTTAACTTTTACTTAGAATTGCAAAACTTCTTAGGCCAAGAAAACCCGAGACCTGATGAATATAGTTTAGCAAGAACCGAAGACGGAGCTTTAATTACTCCTAGAGAGATTGTTAAAATTGAGCGAGAGGATCGTAACAGACCTTTTCCTTCATTTGGGTTTGTATTTGATTTTTAAAGATAAAAGTCATCTACTAATTGTTGGTGATCAAGAGTCCTATTATTTCTAGACTCTTCTAGAATTAATTCTTCGGTTTTTAAAAGTGTTTTAGTTTTCGAAAATTGCATTAAAACTCTCTTGAAAGAACTTGTTGCAGTTCCTTTTATCAATAATTCTCTGTTTAAATAGAGTTGATTTAACTCACCCGTAGCAATTAATTCCTCTCTATATTCATAAGGAGCAACCATGGCGAAACTTCCCAAAAGTCTTAGGAGTCTGTTAACGCAAGAAAATAAATCAACGTAACTCATGTGAAAATTATCTCGAGCTGTACTTCTAGAAGCATCTGAAACTTTAAAAGAGTTTTTAAAAAAAGGGGGATTTGAAACTATTAAATCAAAGGATTCTTTTGAAATTTCACTGAAATCAATGATATTTTCATCAATCAAGGATAAGCGTTTTGACCATGGGGAATTTTTAAAATTATTGAAAGCTTCCTCAGCAGCAGCCTTTTCAATTTCTACGGCGGTGATTCTAGATTTAGGCAGTCGTTGAGCAAGCATTAGCGCTACTAAACCGGTTCCAGAACCAATATCTAATATACTTATAGGATTATTTTTTATGGGTGTCCAGGCGCCTAATAGAACCCCATCTGTACCAATTTTCATTGCTGACTTTGAATGTTCTATTTGAAATTGTTTAAACCTAAATACTGGATTTTTCACAAGCGATAAACATCCAATAATCCGTCAGGCAGATGGAGTGTCAATTCGGAATCAGTTCTATTCACCTTTCCAATAAAGTCGTCGTGAACAGGAACTAATATAAGGCGTTTTTTGTCATCTATAATCTCAAACAAAGCTTGAGGCGTCTGGTCATTAACTGATTGTAAAACTCCAATTATTTCTCCTGATTGCTCTCTTACCTTAAACCCAATTACCTCGTGATAATAAAACTGTTTTCCTTTTAACTGAGGAAGAAAAGTTAAAGGGAGATATAATTCCTTTTTAAGCATCATATCCGCATCGGCTTCTGTTTCAATACCTTCAAAACAAATTCGCAATAGACTTGTCTTTTGAAGTTGAGCATTGTATACAAAAAAAGGGACCAGTTTAGTGCCTTGTAATACAAAAACTGATTCCAAATCTATAAAATCTTGTGGGGTATCGGTATCAAGCTTAGCTAATACTTCTCCTTTATAACTGAATTTTGAAACGATAGTGCCTAGATAGAAACATTCTTCTTTGGTCATCAAATCATAAATTAAGCTTCAGTAGCCTCTTCTGATTCGTCTGCAGCAGGAGCTTCTTCTTTTACTTCAGCAGGAGCCTCTTCTGATTCGTCTGCAGCAGGAGCTTCTTCTTTTACTTCAGCAGGAGCTTCTTCTTTTACTTCAGCAGGAGCTTCTTCTTTTACTTCAGGGTTTGCAGCAACCTCTTCAGCGGCGACAAAAGCGGATTCAGCAGCAAAAGTATCTTCTTCAAGAGCCTTTGCGTCAGAAACACGCTTTTCATTTACAGCTTTTTCAGCAGCAAATGCATCGGCTTGTGCTTTAGCTTCTTCTTTAGAAAGCCCGTCTATTTTTGCTTGGATACGATTACCTTTATCTTCCAACCATGCTTCAAACTTTGTATCAGCGTCTTCTTGAGTTAGAGCACCTTTATTAACTCCTCCTTGAAGGTGGTATTTTAATAAGGCTCCCCTATAAGACAATAAGGTGCGAGCAGTGTCAGTAGGTTTTGCACCATTTTCTAACCATTTCACAGCAGCATCTATATTGAGATCGATTGTTGCAGGATTAGTGTTTGGATTGTATGTTCCGATTTTTTCGAGATAACGTCCATCTCTTTTGGCACGAGCATCAGCTGCTACAACCCAATAGAATGGTTTACCTTTTTTTCCGTGTCTCTGTAATCTGATTTTTACTGGCATGTCATATTAAATTGTGAGGGTTCCCGACGCTCTGATTATTAATTCAATTCGCAAATGTACTGTTTTATTTTAAAAATAGCTTTGAAACTGATATAGATGTGAGATTTAAATAAAAAATGAAGTGAGTAAGCTGTTTAAGTAGCTATTACAAGATTTATATCCTTGTACAACCCATTAAAAAGACTTATTTTTGCGCCCTAATTTATTGAGAAAATATACATGCAAATCACAAGAACAGACCTTGACGCTTTAAATAGTATTATTAAAATTGCAGTAAATCAAAAAGATTTTGCTGAAAAAGTACTTAATGTATTAAATGATTATCGCAAAAATGCAAATATTCCTGGTTTTAGAAAAGGGCATGTGCCTATGGGAATGATCAAAAAGCAATATGAAACTGCAGTTACTGCTGACGAAGTAAATAAAATATTACAAGAAAATCTTAATAAATATATTGAGGAAGAAAAACTTGAACTTCTCGGGAATCCAATACCTACGATACAAAATGAAATTGACTGGAAAGCCGATGTTTTAAACTTTGATTTCGAGCTGGGACTTTCTCCAAAATTTGAAGTTAAACTTAAAGGTAAAAAAGGGGTTACTTACTATCAAATCGAAGCTGATAAGAAAATGATTGATGAACAAATATTCCAAATTCAGAAACAATATGGAAAAATTGAGTCTTCTCAAAAAGTTGGAGCTGGAACAGAATTGTCTGTTGAAATTAAAAACAAAGAAGCTGCTATTGACAATACTCCTGTTATTGAATTTGATTTAATAAAAGGAAAGAAAAACATCGAAGCACTTATTAATGCTAAGATTGGAGCTAGTTTAGAGTTAGCTACAAAAAACCTTTTTAAAAAAGATAATGCCGCTGCAAAAGCTTTTGGTGTTAGCATAACTCAACTAGAGGAACTTCCAAAAACAGTATCTATAACAATTAAAGAGATTAATAAACGAATTCTTGCTGATTTGAATCAAGAACTTTTTGACAAACTCTATGAGGCTGGAACAGTAACTTCCTTGCAGGACTTTAAAGTAAAAGTAAAAGAAGGAATTGAAAAACAATTCGAACCCCAATCAGAGCAAAAACTACTTAATGATGTTACCGAAAATTTAATAAGTACAACAAAATTTGACCTTCCTAAAGAATTTTTAATTCGTTGGTTGCAAAATTCTGGAGAAAAACCTTTAACAGAAGAGGAGGCGAAAAAAGAATATGACAAATCTGAAAAAGGGATTCGCTATCAACTAATAGAAGGATCAATAATTAAGGAACATGAACTTCAAGTTAAGTTTAAAGAATTGCAAAGTTTTGCTAAAGAATTGATAAAGCAACAGATGGCTCAATACGGTCAGATGGGCCCTGAGGAGAAAGAACTTGATGATATTACTGCTCGAATTTTTGCAAATCAAGAAGAAACAAAAAGACTTTCTGACCAATTGATGAGCAAAAAACTTTTAGATTTCTACAAGGAAAATGCGGGTTTCAAAACAAAAAAAGTAAATTATGATGCCTTTGTAAAAGAAGCGTATAATAGTGCACAATAATTTTACTTACTTTTAGTTATTAAATAAAACTTATTATGGACTACGGAAAAGATTTTAAAAAATACGCAACTAAGCATCATGGAGTAAATGCTATGTACTACGATAAAATTATAAGTAGCATGACTCCATACATAATTGAAGAACGTCAAATGAACGTAGCTCAAATGGATGTTTTTTCCAGATTAATGATGGACCGTGTGATGTTTTTAGGTACGGGGATTGATGATCAGGTAGCCAATATTATTCAAGCACAATTATTGTTTTTACAAAGTGTTGACCCTAAACGTGATATTCAGATGTACATAAACTCACCAGGAGGAAGTGTATATGCCGGTCTTGGTATTTATGATACTATGCAATATATAACGCCTGATGTTGCAACTATTTGTACTGGAATTGCTGCTTCTATGGGGGCTGTCCTTCTGTGCGCCGGTAAAAAAGACAAACGTTCTGCCTTGCCCCATGCTCGAGTAATGATACCCCAACCACTAGGTGGTGCGCAAGGTCAAGCATCGGATATCGAAATCACAGCCCGTGAAATTGGAAAACTTAAAACTGAATTATATCAAATAATTGCTAACCATTCTGGTCAAGACTTTGATAAAGTTCACCATGATAGTGATCGTGATTACTGGATGAAAGCCGATGAAGCAAAAGTCTATGGAATGGTTGATGAAGTTTTGATAAAATAACAAAAAAATATATCATGAGTGATGAAGAATTAATCTGTTCCTTTTGTGGTCGAACAAAATCTCAAACGGATTTGTTGATTGCAGGTTTAGATGCTCATATTTGTGATAAATGTATTCACCAGGCACATGGAATTGTGATCGAAGAAGCAACAGAAGAGGATTTTAATTCTGAATCAAATTCATTAGACTTTAAGACTCCTCAATTAACAAAAGCTTTTTTAGACCAATACATAATTGGTCAAGATGCTGCAAAAAGAGTTATTTCGGTCGCTGTCTACAATCATTATAAAAGATTATCCCATCCGAAGTCTGATCTTGAAGAAATTGAAATTCAAAAAAGTAATATTTTACTAGTAGGGCAAACTGGAACAGGAAAAACACTCTTAGCTCAATCCATCGCTAAAATGCTTAGCGTACCATTAGCGATAGTGGATGCAACAATTCTTACCGAAGCTGGTTATGTTGGTGAAGATGTAGAAAGTATTTTGACGCGCTTACTTCAAGCTGCTGATTATGACATAGAAAAAGCCCAGCGTGGAATTGTTTTTATTGATGAAATTGATAAAATTGCTCGTAAAGTAGATAATCCTTCAATCACAAGAGATGTTTCTGGTGAAGGAGTTCAACAAGCATTATTAAAACTCTTAGAAGGAACAGTTGTTAATGTTCCTCCAAAAGGTGGAAGAAAACATCCTGATCAAAAATTCATAGAAGTGGACACTTCAGATATTTTATTTATTGCTGGAGGAGCTTTCGATGGTATTGAAAGAGAAATAAATAAACGTCTAAACCTGCAGGCAATTGGATATAAAATTCAAGCTCAAAAAGAAGATCTAGACAAAGAAAATCTTCTACAGTATGTAAACCCAAAGGATGTAAGGTCGTTTGGACTTATTCCTGAAATAATAGGACGTCTTCCAGTATTAACTCACATGCATCCCCTAGACAGAAAGACCTTACGATCTATTTTAACTGAACCTAAAAATGCATTGACAAAACAATATGAAAAACTTTTTGAAATTGATGGAATTACTTTAATTTTTAGTGCTGGAGCTTTAGATTTTATAGTTGAGAAAGCCCTAGAATATAACCTTGGTGCTCGAGGCTTACGCTCTCTTTGCGAAGCAATCTTAACAGATGCAATGTTCGAAATGCCAGGTGGTGATGAAACGGAATTGAAAATTTCAAAAAACTATGCTGAAAATAAAATAAAAAACTCTAAGAACCCTACCCTTAAAGCTGTTTCATAGCATTAAACCTTAACAACTCTTCCATAAGATCTCTATTGTTACATAATCGAGGGATCTTGTTTTGCCCACCCAATTTATTGTTTTTAGATAACCACTTATAAAAAAGCTTTTGCTGTCCTATTACAAGCTCAGGAATTCGCATAATCATGTTTTTATAACGCTTAGAATCATAATCAGAATTAAGCTCACGCAAACCTTCATCTAATAAAAGAGTAAACCTAGTTAAATCTTCGGGAACTGAATCAAATTCGATTAGCCATTGATGGGTTCCTTGCTTTTTTCCATCCATAAAAACAGGAGCTACAGTATAATCAATAACATGAACCCCTACAGCTTGTGCCGCTTTAGACAATGCTAAATCAGCATTCTCTATCACAAGCTCTTCTCCAAATGCATTAATAAAGTGTTTGGTTCGTCCTACTACGTGAATACGATAAGGAGCGACAGAAGTAAACTTGATTACATCTCCTATTTTATAACGCCAAAGACCCGAATTGGTAGAAATAACTAAAGCGTAATGCTTATAAAGCTGAACATCGGTAAGCAGAATAATATCTTCATCTGTTCCACCAACAGGTATAAACTCGAAAAAAATACCATAATCTAACATTAATAACATTTCGTCCGAATTATTTAAATCCTGAATTCCAAAAAACCCCTCAGAAGCATTATAGGTTTCATAATATTTCAATTGAGATCCAGGAAAGAAGTTTTTATATTGATTCTTGTAGGGCTTAAAACTAACTCCTCCATGAAAAAAAACTTCCAAATTAGGCCAAACTTCCAAGATATTTTTCTTTTGAGTTTGCTCAAGGATCTTATTTAAAAGTACCATCATCCAAGAAGGAACACCAGCAAAACTAGTAACGTCTTCATTAACACTTTCCTTTAATATTGCCTCTAACTTTTTTTCCCATTCAGGTATCATCGAAACCTTATGCGATGGGGTACTACTTATTTCAGCCCAAAAAGGCATGTTTTCAATAATGATGGCAGATAAATCTCCAAAACAACTAGTACTGTTGTCATATATTTCTTGGCTGCCTCCAAGTCTCAAGTTTTTACCGTTTAAAAGTACTGAGTCTGGATTATTATTAAAATAAAAGGATAGCACGTCTTTACCTGCCTTGTAATGGCATTGATCCAAGGCTTCTGAACTTACTGGTATAAACTTACTTTTATTATCAGTTGTTCCACTTGACTTTGCAAACCATTTAATTGGTGTTGGCCAATAAATATTAGTCTCCCCATTTCTGCTTCTTTTTATATCATCAGAAATATCCTCATAAGACACAATAGGAACACGGTTAAAAAATTCCTGATAAGTTTTAATTGAACTAAATTCATAATTCAAACCCACCTCTGTTTTTTCAGAAAATCGTAATAAATCTTGCAAAACTTCTAGTTGAACTTCATGGGGGTATTTAACAAAAAGTTCTATCTGATGAATTCTTTTTTTAAGAAACCAAGAGGCTATAGAATTAAATAATGAGATTGCCATTTTATAGTATCTTTATGGTATAAATATAAATGATTCTGTCCTATGTTTTCAGGTGTATTAAAAAAAATGAATACAGATTTTGGTACCTCAGTTGGCTACTACCTCGACCTCGATAATAATTTTATTGCGATGCATCAGTTTATTGATCAATCAATAAAAATTGAAATGAAAGGTTATGAATGCTTGAGTTGCTCAAGCTCAGAGCCTATTTTTGCTCAAGGTTTTTGTAGAAAGTGTTTTTTTGAAAGTCCAAATGCCGGAGATTGGATTATCCGTCCAGAGTTAAGTAAGGCACATTTAAACATCCAAGATCGTGACTTGGTCTATGAAAAAAAGGTTCAATTACAGCCTCACATTGTATACTTATCACTTTCAAGTCATGTTAAAGTAGGAGTAACTAGAAAATCACAACTTCCAACCCGATGGATTGACCAAGGGGCTCATGAAGCTCTTTCAATTCTTGAAGTACCAAACCGATATTTGGCAGGTTTAGGTGAAGTTGCTTTAAAAGAATATTTTTCAGATAAAACAAATTGGAGAAAAATGCTTCAAAACAAAGCGGAGACTGTTGATTGGATTTCGGAAAGAAAGAAGGCCATTGACAATATACCAGATGAACTAAAACAATATATAATCAAAGATAATGTAGAACCTTTAATAATTTCTTTTCCTGTAAATCGATATCCAGAAAAAGTAAAAAGTCTGAATCTTAAAAAAGAAATATCCTACTCCGGTGTTCTCAAAGGGATAAAGGGACAATATCTAATCTTTGAAGACGAAACAGTTTTTAATATTCGCTCTAACGAAGGTTTAGTTGTGAAGCTAGAAGTCTATTAATTAATCATTTGTTTTAGCAGAAACTTCTAACAATCGATTGATTTCATCCATTTCAGCTTTGGTTAAATACCTCCATTTACCTTTGTCAACATCCAAGTCAATATTCATTATTCGGGTACGTTTAAGAGCCACTACACGGTAATCTAGAAACTCACACATTCTTCGAATCTGACGATTCAGACCTTGAGTTAATATTATTTTAAATTCCTTTTTGTGAGTTTGTGTAACCTCACAAGTTCTTGTTAGAGTGTCTAGAATAGGTATTCCCGATCCCATTTGTCTTATGAAATCTCCAGTTATAGGCCTGTTTACAGTTACAACATATTCTTTTTCATGATGGTTTCTGGCTCGTAAAATTTTATTTACGATATCTCCATCATTAGTTAAAAAAATTAATCCTTCACTAGGTTTGTCTAAACGACCTATTGGGAAAATACGTGATGGAAAATTAATGTAATCAATGATATTATCTTTTTCAACTCTTGTGTCTGTGGTGCATACAATTCCAACAGGCTTATTAAAAGCTATATAAATAGCTTTATCGGTCTTTGGCTTTATAATTTCACCGTCAACGTAAATCAGATCTTCAGGAGTAACTTTCACACCCATCCCAATAATTTCTCCATTTACAGTAATTCGGCCTTGATCTATTAATTTATCAGCGGCTCTTCTGGAGCAATAACCCACTTCACTTAAATATTTATTTATTCTTACGGGATCGCTCATGTATTGCAAATTAGTTTACAATTTGAATTTCTTCACCAACTTTAAGGTTAAATCGCTTTCTTATTAAATATACAAACAAGTATAAAAAAGGAGTGTCAATTGCAGCGACAAGAACTTTAAAAATAAATCCCGAAACTATTAAACCTAAAAATAGGTTCCAGGGCAATATACCAAAAAGACATAGTAATAGAATTACAGTAAATGTATCGAGAAATTGTGATGAAAAAGTTGAGAAATTATTTCTTAGCCACAAATGTTTTCCTTGGGTAATTTTTTTCCAATAATGATAAATCTTAATGTCTATGAACTGAGCAAATAAATAAGCAATCATTGATGCCAGAGCAGCAAGTGGAGAAAGTGAAAATACTTGAGAAAATGTATTGTCATTAATTGGTGAACTGATTGTAGCTGGAATAGAATCCGCAAGTAATAAAATTCCTATTGAAAAAAAAGAAGCGATAATACCAGCCATCACAACTTGGTTTGCTTTTTTCTGGCCAAATATTTCAGATATAAGATCAGTAATCAAAAAGGTAATTGGGTAAGGTAAAATCCCTACGGACAATTCAAATAAAGGAATACCAAAAATACTTGCTTTAAATGGATACCAATAAAAAAATTTTTGAAAGATTAAATTAGATACAACTAAAGAGGTTATAAAAAGTGCCGCTAAATATAAAAATATCTGATAAGCAAAAGCTCTGTCTTTTTGATTCATAAATTATTTAATATCCAGAGAAAAAGGAACCCTGGCCTGAATTCTGTTTGTCCTATGAGTCTCATTTATAGAGCCTTCTATAAAATTACTAATCTCTTTAGGGATTGCAGATCTTATTTCAGCTTCAATTGATGCAAAAGGATTCATTAGTCCAAAAATATCGTCAAAATCTGTTTCTATTTTTGGATAAGAAGTCAAGTTATATTCTACTATTTCGGCTAATAATGCAGCAGCTTCTATGGCGGCATCCAAACCACCTAACTCATCAACAAGACCCTTTTCTTTGGCCTGAATTCCTGTCCAAACTCTTCCTTGAGCAATTTCTTCAACCTGGTCTAAAGTTAAATTTCTACCATCAGCAACTCGCTGTTTGAATGTGTCGTAAACTTCTTCTATACTTTCAAGTGTACTTTTATGAAAACCTTCTGAAATGGTCTCAAAAGGACTATATCCCATAGCATTTTTGTGGGTAATTACATGTTCAGCTTTGATTCCAATATCATCTGTAAATTCCTTGAAATTTGGAAGTGTAGCAAAAACTCCTATGGAACCTGTAATAGTCATGGGGTCTGCAAAAATCTTATTTGCTCCACAGGCAATATAGTAGCCTCCTGAAGCCGCAACATTACCCATAGACACCACAAGTGGTTTTTTCGTCTTAGCATCCTCAAGAGCATTCCATAAAATATCAGAAATCATAGCACTTCCACCAGGTGAATCTATACGAAGTACAATTGCTTTTATACGTTTACTTTTTGCTGCTTTTTCTATTGCGTCCACAAAATTCTTATCACCAATTTGAGTTTCATTTCCGTCTCCAAAAAGGATAGGACCTTGGGCATATATTATTGCTACTTGATCACGAACACCTTTTCTATGGGCTGCGTTCCCTGCTAAAATATCTTTATAAGAAACCAATCTAAGTTTATCGGATGGTTCCAATCCTAAATGAGACTTTAATTTATTTTCGTACTCAATTTTATAAGTAATCTGATCTATAAGCCCCACTTCAACTGCATTATTGACAAGGTTTGCTTGAAGGTTTGTTGCAATTACATCTAATGTTTCTAATGAAATGTTTCTTGATTCCGCAATTTCTGATCCAATGGTTTTCCAAAGTGAGTTAAGTAAAATACTTATTTGCTCTCGATTTGCTGAACTCATTGAGTTTGATAAAAAAGGTTCAACAGCACTTTTATATTTTCCATGACGAATAACTTCCATTTTAAAGCCATACTTATCCTCAAAATCTTTAAAATATAAAACCTCAGAAGCCAATCCTTTGAAATCAACTCCTCCATTTGGATTTACAAAAATAGAATCTGCAACCGAAGCTACATAGTAACCCATTTGAGTAAAAAAATCACTGTATGCAGAAATAAATTTTCCGCTTGTTTTGAAAGATGAGAGGGCATCCCGTAGGGTTTTTGCTTGTGACCATCCAGCATTAATATTGTCACTTCTCAAATGAATTCCCTTTATTTTATCATTTGTTTTAGCTAATTCAATGGCAGTTACGATATCTATAAGTTTTATACTTTCGGCATCTAACCCCAAGCTAACTTGAAAATCCTGAGTTCCAGGAACATTGTCTAGTATTGGTAAATCCATTTTCAAAGAAAGAATACTTTTGTCTTGAATCATAGCTGCATCACTGTCTTCAAAGCTTACTGAACTTGCTATTCCGGCAATTACAATAAATAAGAGAATAAAGCCCACTACAAAAGCAACTACTGTACCTAGTAAGGAGGCTAAAAATGTTTTTAAGAAATTCATTTGTTTTAATTTTTTTTACAAATATAATATAAACTAACTGATGAAACTTAATTCAATTTAATTTTAAAATAGAAGTAATAGGTTAATTCTCATTGCAAATTAATTATATACAAATTGACATTTATAATTCACTATCACCATAAAAAGAAAACTAGAGTTGCACCGTTGGTTTTTTTTGTCTTTTTTTGAATAAAAATAAAAGTGGTCTTTATTGCTTTAGGAAGTAACTTAGGGAATAGATTTGAAATGCTACAAAAAGCCGTATCTCAGCTTAATCAAGAGGTTGGAAAAATAGAATCCGTTTCTAGAGTATTCGAGACACCTGCTTGGGGTTTTGAAAGCGACCGTTTTCTAAATTCTTGTGTTGAAATAAAAACAAAACATACCCCGCTTGAGTTAATTAATATTCTCACGGAAATTGAAAATAAACTAGGAAGAAATCGAGACGAATCTTCGGAATATAGAGCTCGATCTATTGACTTAGATATTTTATTATTTAACAATTGTACAATAAATTACAAACACCTGCAAATTCCCCATCCTCAAATGGAATTTCGCCAATTTGTTCTTGTTCCTTTAGCTGATATAGCTGCAGATATTATTCATCCTAAGTTGAACAAAACCATCATAGAACTTCAAAAAATATGCCCAGATGATTCTGCTTTGAGTCTCTGGAATGAGGAACTAAAGATTTAAATTATTTGATTTTTTGGAAAAAACCCCAAGCCACTACTCCGGCTGTAACCGCAATATTAAGTGAATGTTTTGCTCCTTCTTGCGGGATTTCAATAACACCGTCTGAAAGATCAATAACTTTTTGAGTCACCCCTTTAATTTCGTTACCTAAAACAAAAGCATACTTGCTGTTTAATTCTGGTTTAAAATGATTTAAAAAAACAGAATGCTCGGCTTGTTCAATAGACCAAATCAAAACCTTTTCAACCTTAAGCCTTTTTACCAAGTCGATTGTATTTTCGATATACTCCCACTCAACAGAGTCAGTTGCCCCCAAAGCGGTTTTTTGAATATCCTTATGAGGTGGTTGAGCAGTTATCCCACAGAGATATATTTTTTCAATTAAAAAAGCATCAGAAGTTCTAAAAACAGATCCAATATTATTAAGACTCCGGATATTATCTAAAATCAAAATTAAGGGTGTTTTCTGAGCCGCTCTGACTTCTTCAACAGACTTTCTCCCCAGTTCGATGTTTATTAATTTTCTATGTTTCACAACCCAAAAATAAGGAAGTATTCATTAGCATTTTATAAAATTCAAATAATGGTTACATTAGCATAAGCATAAATAAGAAAAACCCTTGGTAAAATCAGCTAAAGAAACACCTTTAATGAAGCAATACAACCAAATCAAGGCGAAATATCCTGATGCGTTGTTGTTGTTTAGAGTGGGTGATTTTTACGAAACTTTTGGTTCTGATGCTATAAAAGCAGCAAAAATATTAGGTATTATTCAAACCAAACGTGGTGCGGGAAGTAGTAGTGAAATTGAACTGGCTGGTTTTCCTCACCACTCCTTAAATACTTATTTACCTAAATTGGTAAAAGGAGGTTGCAGGGTTGCAATTTGTGATCAATTGGAAGATCCGAAGATGACTAAGACAATAGTTAAACGAGGAGTTACAGAGTTGGTTACTCCGGGAGTTGTTCTTAATGATAATGTTTTAGAACAAAAGAAAAATAATTACCTCGCCGCAGTTCATTCAGGAAAGAAAAATTGGGGAATTTCTTTCCTGGATATTTCTACTGGTGATTTTGTAACAAGTGAAGGTTCAGTTGATCATATCGATCAGTTGTTACAAAAATTTAATCCCAGTGAAATACTAGTTTCAAAATCAAAGAAAAATTTCTTTATGGATCATTTTGGAACCCATCACGCGTTTTTCTGTATGGAAGATTGGGTTTTTCAAACAGAATTTTGTGCAGATCTGTTAACTCAACATTTTCAAACAAAAACTCTAAAAGGATTTGGAGTTGAAGGTCTGGAAACCGGAATATTAACAGCAGGTGTAATTTTACATTATCTTGCCGAAACACAACATAAACAACTACAACACATACAAGCAATTCAGGCTATTAGCTCGGAAGACTATGTCGGAATTGACCGCTTTACATCACGTAACTTAGAGCTCTTATACCCCAATTCTAGAGAAGGAGTTTCTCTAATTAATGTAATTGATTTTACGTCAACTGCAATGGGCGGACGGATGCTCAGACATTGGGTAAGTTTTCCTCTAAAGTCAATAAAAAAAATAGAGGAACGCCACCAAGCAATTAATGCTTTTATTGGGGAAGAAACAATTCGAGAAGAGGCTGTTTTAAGGCTTAAAAATATTGGTGACATCGAGCGCTTGATGTCTAAAATTGCAACAAAAAAAATTGCTCCAAGAGAACTTATACAATTAAAAAACTCACTTCTAGAACTCATACCTCTTAAAGCTTCTTTAATTGGATCTTTTGAAAAAACCTTACAAGAGCTGGGGATAGGTCTTCATAATTGTGATGAATTAATCGAGACTTTAACTTCTAGTTTGAAAGAAGAAGCTCCAGTTAGCGCTTCCAAAGGAGACTTTATAGCAAATGGTTTTTCAGAAGAATTAGATGATTTGCGGGATCTTCTTAAATCCGGAAAGGATCATTTAAATCGAATGGTCGACCAAGAAACAAAACGTACTGGAATTAGTTCTCTAAAAATTGCCTTTAATAATGTCTTTGGTTATTATATCGAAGTTCGAAACACCCATAAAGACAAAGTCCCTGAGGAGTGGATTCGAAAACAAACTCTTGTAAATGCAGAACGCTATATAACAGGAGAACTTAAAGAATATGAGTCTAAGATACTTGGTGCCCAAGACCGAATTCAGACTTTAGAACTTACTTTTTATACTGAATTAATTAAAAATATTCAGAATACATTAGGGGTTTTAAAGCAAAATGCAATTCAGATTGCAACCCTAGATTGTTTGGTTGGCTTCACATTACTTGCTCAAAAACACAACTACAATTGTCCACAAATAACCAATGGCAACGAGTTGATAATAAAAGGTGGGCGTCACCCTGTTATTGAAAATCAATTGGCAGTAGGCGAAAAATACATTGCAAACGATGTTTCTTTAAGTAGGGAAAAACAACAAATTATTATGATTACGGGACCTAACATGTCGGGTAAATCAGCGCTCCTTCGCCAAACTGCTCTTATTGTTATTCTTGCTCAAATGGGGAGTTTTGTACCTGCTCAAGAAGTTTCTATGGGCATTGTAGATAAAATATTTACACGGGTTGGCGCGAGTGATAATATTTCGTTAGGTGAATCGACCTTTATGGTAGAAATGAACGAATCGGCGGCTATACTGAATAATATTACCAAAAGCAGCTTGGTGCTTCTAGATGAAATTGGAAGAGGAACTAGTACCTACGATGGGATTTCAATTGCCTGGGCAATTGCCGAATATTTACATAAACATCCTGCAAAACCAAAAACGCTTTTTGCAACGCATTACCACGAATTGAATGAGATGACCCAAACGTTTGAACGTATCAAAAATTTCAATGTTTCAGTAAAAGAATTGAAAGACAGTGTACTCTTTTTACGAAAACTAACTCCAGGAGGAAGTGCACATAGTTTTGGAATTCATGTAGCTAAAATGGCGGGGATGCCCAAGACTGTTTTGGCAACTGCAGAAAGGAAATTAAAGTTTTTGGAAAAATCACACCAAGAAGAAGATAGGAAAGAGGCTTTGAAAAAAAGTGCCGAAGACCTTCAATTGAGTTTTATAAACTTTGATGATCCACTCTTAGAAGCCCTGCGGGATGAAATTAAAACCCTTGACATTAATACGCTGACTCCCGTTGAAGCCTTGATGAAACTTAACGATATCAAGCGACGTTTGAAAGGATAAATATTTTCATTTTTTCTAAAAAAAAGCTTTAATTTTTCTTGAATTTTATATTACATTTACACCTCTAATGCGAAAGTAGCTCAGGGGTAGAGCATCACCTTGCCAAGGTGGGGGTCGCGGGTTCAAATCCCGTCTTTCGCTCTACTACCAAAAATACGCTCGAGTGGTGGAATTGGTAGACACGTTGGACTTAAAATCCAATGACCATTGCGGTCGTGCGGGTTCAAGTCCCGCCT
>MDSY01038827.1_pt1 | contig 25750 bp, 21 predicted proteins | sample 811131 | NCBI WGS metagenome assembly MDSY01 (sample SAMN05326643, study PRJNA326480) | marine metagenome | isolation source: seawater | place: Atlantic Ocean: South West | collected 2010
ATTTAAATTAGCTACAGATGTTTCAGATAAATTTGCATTTTTTAGCTCAGTCATATTATTTTCAGATGTCATATCATCATCAGATGATGAACTTGTTAAAGACTCTACTTTAATATTTTGTTCAGTTTCACTATCACCTCCTAATTGTTTTATTTTAATCCATTTAGGTAATTTTATTGTTTCTGATGAAGTACCTGTAATACTATTCAAAAAGTCATTTAAATTAGACATATATAATTGGTTAGATAAAAAAAAGAATTATTCTTAAAATATTTTTTAAAATATATACAAAATTAATTTTCCAAATTATATTAATATTATGTTTATCAATAATTTAGATAAATTATTAGAAGAAATTTTAAATAATTTTTATTTATATTTGGAAGAAAAAAAAGTAATAAAAAAAATTCAAAAAGATGTCAATTTTGTAAAATTTCAATCAGAAATTGATAAAGTGCTTTTTAATTTTTATGACTCTCGTATTTCTAATATAAAAAAAAAATTAGGAAATTCTATAAAAAAATCAGATGAAAAACTAATTGAAGATGTTATATTAAGGTATTTAGGTTATTATATGTTTTTATCAATAGGTTATTATTATTCAGGTGGTAGAGATATATTTATTACTAATATAATCGAAACTGCCAAAGCTCAAAGTACAAGTAAAAGGTCAATACCTAATTTTTATGATTCTGAAAATAATTCAATAATTATTGGTTATTTTAGTGACATTAAAAATTTATTAGGATTACTTGAGTTTAAGACAATAGATAGGATTAAAATTGTTATAAATAATGCTCCAATAAAATATGAAAATATATCAAGTATGATTAAATTGTTAGGAGAAGACTATTTTGAAAATTTTTTTCTTATTAAAAATAATTACCATAATATTATTAAAACAATTATATTTAGGTTAGTTTATCTTAATAAAGATAGAGAATATATAATTGATATTATTAGTAGAAAAGAAAAAGATAATTCAGAATACAAATTTATTGAAATTGTTGTATCAAAAGATAATAAACTTGTTGATTTTTCTATAATTCAAAACTTTTTATCAAAAGAACAATTAGATCCAAAATTAGCTAAAGATTTATATAAATATTTAGAAGATTATAATAAATCACAAGAAATTTATTTGGAAAATAAAGACCAAATAATAGATTATATTTTTACCGAAAATATATTTATACCAGTTAGTCAAGATTTTTTAAAATATCATCGTGATAATGAAAAATATGAGTTTGAAACTAAAGACTTTAAAGACCGTGATGCTACAAAAATTAAATATATTGTAAATAAATTTTTTAAAGTACAAGGTCTTCATAAAAAAACTCTAAAAGAAAACCCAAAAGAAAAAAAAAAAATTTTAGATATGTTTTATAAACATTTATCTAATAGAGATGCGGTACTTTATAATGATACGGAAGATCTGAAAATTATTCAAAAATTATTACTATCTGAAAAAACAGATGATTTAGATTTATTAATTGATTTAGAAAATATAAGAAGATATGCTTATCTTAATTATAAAAATATTGATGGCGATGGATTTAAAATAAGACCAAGTAGCTCTATTAGAACTATTCGTCAAACAAATCTTAAAAGAAGTAATATAGAAAAAAGTTTAAATATAGAAACAAGAGGTACAAATAATTCAATTGATAGTAATATAGTTGGTATTGTTTTTAATCCATCTGGCGTAGATTTAAATTGTTTTACTACTAAAGATCTGATAAATGTAAGAAGAGAAACAGGGAATACCAATGGATATAATGCATTTGAAAAAGTTTTAAATGATAACTTTTTAGATAAAAAATTTAAAAAAAATAAACTTTATTTTTGGGAGTTTGATCTAAATAAAGATAATATTGAATTATCATCTTACCAAAATATTACTGAAAGTAAAAAACATAAACTTAAAATTATGATTGAAGAATTATTTATGACTTATTTTAATAATATTGTTAATAAAATTTATGGTTTATTAAAAAATAAGAAAAATATTTCTGCATGGTTAATAAAAAAATTTATTAATAAAATTAATAAAGATGTTGTTAATTTAGGATTAGATAAAACAGTGTTTAATAAACTTATATTTGATATGTATAGTAAATTACCAAATATAAAATCTGAGATAAAAATAAAAAAAATACCAGAAGATGATATTATCAAGTTACCAATAATAAAATCAACAAATGATAGTAACTATCTAAAAAAAATTAATATAAAAGAAATTGAAGATAATATTGAGATTGATAAAGATGATAATGCGATTTGTCATCATTATATTGAATGGGTAGAAATAAAAAAAATATCTAGAAAAAAAGTAGATGAAAAAAATCAAGCAATATTTAATTTTGTAAAAAAGTATGTTAGAGAAAATAAACGTGGAGATTATGTTTGTAAAAGTTGTGGTGAATTTTTAAAATTAAGTAATTATGTTTTTGAAGGAACATATGTAAAAGAATTAAATTTATTTTTAACAACTAGTTTAGCAGTTCAACTAAATTTAGAGGAAATACCAAAATATATTCCATTTAATAAGATTATTAAAAATAATATTAAAAATTTAGAAAGGATAGCGAATGTTTTAAATATAACAAATCTCTTAGGTAATTTACCAGAAATAAGATTAAGAAGAAAGCTAATTATAAAAAATGTTTTAGATTATATTCTTATACACTCGCAATTTATAAGAATAATCGGAGAAAAAGAAAAAAGACTTATTTCTGATAGATATAATAATAAATTATCTAATTTAATTTTCTTTAAACTAGAAGAGAGTATTTATATTAATAGTAGTGATGATATTGATAAATTAAAATTATTAAAAGTTAATAATTTATTATCATATTTAATTTTATTTATTTTAACTGATATAAACCATGGCATGATTTTACAAATGAAAGAAGATAAAAAATTAAACTTTTTCTTTTTTAATAGATTTAAAGATGCATTATTCGGTAACTTAAAAATTCGAGTAAATGAGAAAGAAAATATATTAGTAAAAAATATACCTTTATTTGCATACACGTTATATATGCTTACTGGTGCATCTGTAAATAATAGTATGTGGGCTGATTCTAATTATGATACAAAAAAAATACCAATTTATCAAAAAATTTTAATTCATACTATAGTTGATATTTTTAACACTATTTTAGAAGCATATTTTTCACATTCTGACAAAGTAAAAAATATAGAGGGAAATTATCTTTATGAAATAATTTCTCAAAAATTTATGTCAAAACTAAACAATGTTTTTAATGATAGTAAAATACTAGAAAAATTATCTGAAAGAAGTAATAATATGATTAGAAGAAAAGATAATAAGATTAGTTTTATTACAAAAAAAATAAATAATATACAAATTAACAAGTTCGATCCAACTGATTTAAATGAAATTGTAATAGAAACATCTAATTCGGATGTAGTTCCTTATAGATTAAAATCTGATAATTGTTTAACAACATTTAAATTAGATACTACTATTAATAGATATAATACCTCAAATTATGACACATTTACAAATTGTCCCGATGGAAATCTACATAATTGGGTATATAGTAAAGGTAATCTAATTTGTAAAAACTGTAAAGCCGACTTTCAACAACTATTTAAAAAATATAATAATACAACTACAGAAAAAGATGATGATCAAATTTTTGAAAATATAAAATATAATTATTTAACAAAAATAACTAAAAATTATTGTTTAGATGGAACATTTCACGACATTAGTTCATCTGGTAAATGTAATAAATGTAAATTAGATCCAAGTAAACATCATTATACAAAAAAAGAATTAGATAAATTAGAAAAGAATTTAAAAGATAAAAAGATTCAAGAAAGTCTTCAAAATATAAAAAATAATAAGGAAAAGAAAAAAAAATTATTAACTAAAAAAGAAAAAATTAGTAAAATTTTATTAAAATTTGAAAAAAGATATGTAAAATATACAAAAATGAATCTTAAAAATTATATAAGTGAATTTATTAATAAATTAGAAAAAAAATCAGGAGGGAAAATTAAATATGATAACTATGAATATTACTTAAAATTAAATAAATTTATTATTAATAATGATTATTCTGGAAAACAATTACAAAAACCAGTTACAATTTTATCTGAAGATAATTATAATGTAACAAAAAAAAATATTCAAAATGGTATCAGTAAATATTATCATTCAAAAATTAAGAAATATGTTTATTTATATTATAATAGAGGTAATCATACATATTTTTTTTATGATTGTAATACTCAAATCTTTTTAGGTTCATCAGAAAATATCAAAGATATTAGATTTGCAAAATTTAAAAATAATATTAAAATAATACCTTCAATTAGACATCAACTATTAAACTTGGGATTAATTAATAATCATTATAATCTCTATACTGTTTTTAATAGTTTAGTTGAAAAATCAGATGATTATGTTAAAAATTTTATTGAGATTAATAATAATTTAATTGTTAATAATATAATCGATACTCGTGTAAATAATTTAAAACAAATAATTCATAAGATGAATGAATTAATTGAAAAAATAAATAATAAACAAAAAATAAGAGTTAATTATTTTAATTCGAAACAAAATCAAATTGTAAATGATTTTACAAAACTTATAAATAACATTGAATTAACCGATCACGATGGAAGTAACTCAGTATTTAAACATAAAGATTATATTTTAGGTAATATTAAATCTTCTACTAATATAAAAGTAGATGAAAAAAAGTTTTACTTTAATCCTTTTCCTATTTTGGATTTAGAATTTTTAAATGAAGCAAATTTGATGGACAGTAAACTTATATTTTTTATTATATATAATTTTAATAGATTAATAGATTATAATCAAGGTCAACAAATATCAATACTTAATTACTTACTTGTAAGATTAATTAATTTTAATTATAACCAATATTGGATAGGAATTGAAAAACCAGAAGTAAAAAAATTTATTTCTTATATTTATACTGATCAACCATATATGGACGATAGATTAAGAGTTGCAGGTATTTATAATGAGTTGGTAGACGACGATGTTGAAATTGATGAAGAAACAAAAAATGCAATGTTGGATAACATTGAAGCAAATGATGCATTAGATATATTTGATTATGAGGCAGATGATAGTGAAGGAGAAAATTATGTAGAAGCACTTGACTATGAACAAAGTTAATAAATTATATAAAAATATTACAAACTTTTCGTTTATATTAAATATATTCTATCTATATTAATAATAATGAAATATATTTTATTTAATCTTACCTTGATTCTTATTATTTTTTATTTAATAAATCAATTTTCAGGTAACTTAGTTATAAAAAAAATAAAAGATTTATTCTATAGAGAAAAAATAAATGATTTTTATACTAGCGTTAGTCTACCATCTGGGCATTCTAGAAAAATTAATGATTTTTTAACATCTATGATAAAAAAATCACCTATGAATGATAATTTAAAAATTAAATCAAAAACATATAAAGCAAATGAAAAAGAAAATTTAAATATTATTGATTTTTTAAAAAGAAAATTTAAATCTGGTTCAAAAGAAATAAAAAATATTCACTTAGCAGATCGAGTTATATTTAATCAATCATCATCCGGATATGAATTTAAGCCAATTATTGTAATAGGTGAATATTATTACAATAAAAAATTACTAGGAGTATTAAAATTACAAATGGAATTAAGTTTTATTATAGAAAAAAATGGAAACTTATTTATTAATCCAAATAAATTTAATAAAAAATGTGGAACATATATTATTAATAGAATTTTTCTAATTGATTTTAATAATGAATTAAAATTAAAAAAAAATTTATCAGAAATATCTGAAGATAAAAATCTTGTTTCAAATTCTGAAAGTAAATCAACTGCTATTATTAGTAGCATTATGTCAGAAGATTTAATGAATTTAAGTTCTGATTTAAATTCTTCATTATTAAGTTTTTCTAGTATTTGATTCATTAACTGAATATTCATTAACTGAATATATTAAAGCCTCATTATTTTAAATAGTGGATCTGATTTTAAAATTTCATCAGGAGTTATGTACTCTTCTGCAACTAAAATTCTACCTCTTTCACTTACGTTATCTCCTTTTCTGTATTTTTCTGGTACAATTCTCAAAAAAAACTCTCTAATCTTTTTTGGAACATTATCATCTTTCCAAAATTCTGGGAAAAATCCTTTTCTAGTTAATGTATTTAAAAAGTAGTGAATATCATAATATCTATTTTTTACTGGGCTAATATTAATTTTTGTAGTCCATTCCGCTTCTACTTTACTATTATCAATTAATCCTGGTATAGTAGAAAAATCAAAATCCCATAGTTTTATTTGATAACCAATATTTGGTATAATATATTTCTGACCATTTATTTTATACTGATATTTATTAAATTTTGAAATTTTATTTTTACCAATTTTATGAATCAAAATATTATTTGCTTTCATATCATTATGTCTAAAACTAGGATATTTCGCCTGTATTATCGCTAATACTGATATAATTTGAAATAATAATACACGCCATTCTTTTAGTCCTAAATTTTTATAATTCTTTCTTAAATAATCCAATAAATCACCATTATTAGCCCATTCTGAAATTAAAATACTGACTTTGTCATAATACTCACCTTTTTTATATCTTTTAATAAATTGGTCATACTTTTTATTATCAACAATATCTTCCTTTGCTAAATTTGTAAAAGTTTTTATAGTTGTATTAAAAGTTGTAATTGGTAAAACTACATGAGGGGTTTGTTTAGTTTTAACAAACTGTGATAGTAATTGAATCATTAATAACTCTGCATTTTCTGGTCTATTTGTCATATACATCCCCCCATAATGTTCTTTTTTAGGATAAGCAACAACTTTAACACCGTAGTTTGTTTTACTTGTTTTTTTTAAATGAACACCTTTAAATGTATGCCCAGTTGAACCACTTTTAATATAAAGTAATTTTCCACCTAACTTATTAATAACTTTATTAAAATCTAAATGTTTTTTTGGTAATAATTCTCTAATATCTTCTTGTGTTGTAAGACATGTTGAATTATCTAATCTACAACTATCTATCATTGATGATATATAATTATTATCACTTAATTCATTTATTCTTGATAATCTTAAATTAATTGGTTCAAATTTTTTTTTATCATCAACATTATAATCAAATAAATCGTTATTTTCCATATTAATTATAATAGACAATTTTATTTTAAACATATTTTATTAAAACGAATATAATATTTAAATAAATATATATAAATATATGATAATAAATCATTCATATGGATGTAGTAACAATGAATTGTGCTAATAATCAAAAAGTAATTATTAATTTAAATGATTTAAAAAATAATGAAAATTTAGAAGGAGCTATCATTTTTAAAAGACTATTTAATTTAGATAATTCATCTACTGATGAAATATCTATTCACTTTGTAAATCAATTTAAAGAAGAAGAAATTAATACGAATCTATTTAAAATTTATAATATAACGCAAAATAATTGGTATACATTTTTAAATTTCTTAAGAAATGGTAGAATAAAGTATGATATGTCTTCTCAATATATTGAAAATGATGATGATAGAATATATTATCAAAAATTATTTATTCAAGAACTAGATAACCAATCAAATAGTGGAATATTTTTAAGTTTAGGTCCTTTTCCTAAATTTGATAACTATCTAAAATCTTGTATTACCAAAAGTATTAATAATATTTTAAATCGTAAAACTATTAAAGAGAATAATCCAATGACACCTGATGAAGATGTTAATATTAAATATGATTGGCATATTGGTGCCAAACCATCTACTGGAGTATGGAGTAGCACTCGTAAGGTCGAACACTCATCTTATATTTATTGGAGAAGATTAAAACAAAACTAATTATCTTAACATGTCTACTTTATCATTTACGCAAATTTTATAATATCTAAAACCACCTACCACTTTATTATCATGAAATAATAAAATAAAATATACTGAATAATTTCTTTTATTTAACCTTTTAATTAAATTTTCAAAAGTGTCATTAAAATTCAAATATTTATTGTTCAAAATTATAAACTTTTTAATTTGTAAAAATATTGAATTAAACATGTACTTATATTTTAATATAATATGGGAGTCCCTGGATTTTTTATGTGGCTTTGGAAAAACTATAAAGGCACAAATTTTGTATTTAATAAATACGCTCTTGATAAAAAAATAGATAAAACATTAATTAAAAGAACAAATAGTATTGATTTTCTTTTAATTGATACTAATTGTTTACTTCATCCAATGTGTTTTCAAGTTCTAGCAGAAGAACAAGATAAATTAAAAAAACTTATTGAAGAAGGTAAAATTATTGATATTGAAAAATTAGAAAATAAAATGATGAATCGTTGTACTGAATACATTGACAAATTACTAGATTACGTTGAACCAAAAAAAGGAATGTATATTGCGATCGACGGTGTTGCACCATTAGCAAAAATTAAACAACAACGTTCTAGACGATTTAAATCTGTATGTGATAAAGATATGAGAGAAAGATTAAAAAAAAAGCATAATAAAGAACTTGATTTTTTTTGGAATAATAGTGCAATTACGCCTGGAACAAAATTTATGGAGAGATTACATCTTAAAATTCAAAAATATATTAAAGAAGTTGAAGAAAAAAGAGAAATTCAAGTAATATATTCATCTTGTAAAACACCATCAGAAGGTGAACATAAATTATTACAATATATTAGAGATAATCCAAAAAATAAATATGTAATTTATGGTCTTGATGCTGATTTAATTTTCTTATCATTGGCTTCTGGTCATAATAATACTTTTTTACTTAGAGAAGGAGTTCATTTGAAAAATGAAAGTTTACTTTGTTATGTTGATATGGAAAAAGTAAAAGAGAGTGTAGTAGAAACAATAAGTAAAAGAATTAAAGATTATTTAAATAAAAATAACGAATTATCTGTTGATTTGGATATTGTCGTAAGTAACAAAAATATGATAAATGATTATGTTTTCATATGTTATCTATTAGGTAATGATTTTTTACCTCATATTGAATCACTTGATATTATTCATGGTGGTATGGATTTTATAATTAAAAAATATGCTGAAATCTTTATTAAAAATACAATTAGTGGTGAAAATAAATATATAATTAATAGAGAAAAAAATGATATGATAAATTATAAAAATTTATTTGCTTTTCTTAAAATATTGGCAAATGAAGAAGATGGTATTTTAAAGAGTAACTATGGTAAAAAAAAAAGAAAGTTTGGTTCTCGTTCTTCTGATCCATATGATAAAGAACTTTTTAGAATTGAACGTTTAATGTTTAAAATTAATGATCCGATTGCATTAGGAAGCGATGATTTTTCAAATTATCAATTAAGATATTATCAACATTATTATAATGCACAACAAGATGAACTTGATGATTTTATTAATAAAAAAGTATATCATTATCTTAAAGGATTAAAATGGATTACATCATATTATTTTGATAAATGTCCAGATTGGAGGTGGTATTTTCCATACGATCATCCTCCTTTTTTGACTGATCTTGTTAGACATTTTAAAAAAGTAAATATGAAAGAAATTAAATTTAATATACATCAACCCCTTGAACCACTTGTTCAATTATTAAATGTATTACCACCACAATCATCGTATTTAGTTCCAAGAAATATTAGATTTTTAATGACTAATAATAAATCACCGTTAATACATATGTATCCTCTTAAATTTCAACAAGATTTTATAAATAAAGGAATGTATTGGAAATCAATACCATGTCTTCCAGATGTTGATTTGAACTTACTTTTAAAAAGTTTTAAGAAATATAGAAAAAGATTAAGTAACGATGAGTTAAAAAGAAATGAAAAGCTTGAATTAATTTATTAAAATAATATATATAAATATATTCACAAAGTGATTAAATTATAAGGAAGAAGATATTTATTATCAGTATACATTTTTTCTTTTTGAGAAATATTTTCATATTAAAAAAAATGGTGGGCTTTAATAATTAGAGTAGTCATTGTTATTCTAATAAACATATTTTTTTAATTTTTTTATGTAAAAATTAAATAGATTACACATATAATAATCCACTTGCTAAAACTCCAATAACTATTCCACTCATTAACAGATTAGGCAACCATGACATTAAAACTTGTTTATTTGAGATTGATTTATATGGTCTCATTACAACTTGATGAAGATTAAATAAAGTTAATGTTGACACTGTTACCAATGATCCAGCCGTATATAATGGTTGTTCAATATTAGTATCTAACGCTAGACCAATATTTAGTGCTAAAATTATAGTACCTATACATCTACTCCACCATCTTTCTAGATCAGAAATGTTTATTAAATTAAAACCTAAAAATTTTTTAGGATTTTCTAAAGAATCATCTGTCCAGTACATAGATAGTAATAGTTTAGGGGCAATTATAAAAAGCAATCCAAAAATACTACTGAATGATACCATTACTATATTTGCAATAGTTTTTGAAATGTATGACTCTTTATTATCTATAACATTATCAGTTGAATGTAAACTAGCTAGTAATGTTACTATAAAAAATATTCCACTTAATACTGTCATAAAAATCCATTGACCGGTGCCTGTTTTAGTAGTAGGTTTTGCATTTTTATATTCATGACTTAACAAAAAAATTAAATTATGAATTATATTTACTGCATGAATTGTTGCCATTTGATAACATAAAAATTGTGAATTAGGGTCTATTAGGGTTGGCACAACACATCCACCTAACATTAAGAAAGCCATAAATTGACCTAAATAAAAAACTTTGTTATTTCTTTCATTTGGAATATTTCCAAACCAAGGATTTTGGTATTCACCTCCTTGCATAAATTTTTGTGGTGTCATAAGTAATCCAAATGACATGAGTCCACACATAACAGCATTCATAATATTTGCTGTTAATGGTTGTACGATTAATGAGTTCATTCTATATTTATTCAATAGATATGACTCTTTAAGTTATTTTTGCCTTAAAAACTAAAACATTACAATCTTGACAAAACTCTATAGGATATTTTTTTCCAAAATTTTCTAAACATATGATTTAATGATTGATTTAGTTTAATTTGTTCATGTGGTATGTTTTAATAAAATCATCATAAGTAGTATTTTGTTTACACAATACTAATTTCACTTGTTGGATTTAATTCATGGTTATAAGCTACATATATATTAATATTTTATATCTATATATATATATGAATTATTTTAAAAAATATTTAAAATATAAAAACAAGTATTTAGCTCAAAAAGGAGGCTCAGATAAAAAAGTAGTTATTTTAGGTGCAGGTCCTGTTGGATTATTAACAGCAATTAGTTTATTGACACAATATAGAGGAAACATTAGTAGAATTACTATTTTTGAAAGAACTCCTAGATGGAGACATCAAGTATTTTTCTTTCAAGATAGTTATACTTACGAAACTTTAAGTTATATCAGACATTTAGATGAAAATATAAATAACAGTCATAAGATTTATCCTCAGTTAGAAAAAAAAAGTTGTTATACAGGTAGTCCAGCAAGTGCTAAACAACCATATTGTTACACTTATGATTCAAAATATAAGTTTAAATCTAATAGAGAAGATACACCTACTGAAAATAGAGACAAAGTCGGTTATATGCAAAATTTATCATTTAGAATTATGGATTTATTAGAAATTTTAGATGGAACATTAAAATACCTCATTTCACAAGAATCGACTATTGTAGTAAACTATTATTCACCAGAAGATCTTGATGAATTTAATAAACTTTTAGCTTCAGAAGGTTTAAATGAGTATACTGTTAATGATGTTAAAGAGTGGCGAAAATATCCAATTGGTACTATTCCTATAAAATTTAAAGTAGATTCAAATGGTTCAATTTTAGTAACTCAAAAACAACCAGCAACAACTGTAGAAAAAGAAGTACTAAATCATGCTGAGTATGATATTGCTTTTGCATGTGATAGTAGCAACTCTCAATTTGCTGATAATGATGATAAATATTATAGTCTTAAAAATAGAAAAAACTTGGATTTAAATAATGATGATAATTGGATGTTACTTAAACATATTTACGATAAAAGACACACTTTTTTAAAAGATTTTGATATAATAAAAATAGATAGAGAAACAGAAATGTATGTTGTAACAGCTTCAGGTAAAGAAAAAACTGATTTAACATTTAAAAAAATAATTCTTGATACTGGTTTTGATGATAAATATCATAATAAATTAACTGATTATGGATTTTCAGTACCAGATAATTCAATTTACCGTTATAAGATAGATGAAAGTGTATCTGAATCGGACCATACTTTGATAGAAAATAAAAATATTTACAAATTTAACAACCTTGTTTTTGAGGAGATTGAAGAAACTCCTCAAAGAAAAAGAGAAGCAATTTCTCATGCTAATGTTATGTTTTATCCTTTTAATGAAAATAATTTAGTTTTAAATAATTACTTTAATAATAATGATAAATATCATTTCATAAGTACTAAGGGTGAAAAAATTATCAGTTCATTTGTTGACCGAATAAATAGTGATGAAAGTTCTATGATTGAAAAAGTATATACAAACAATGACCAAGTACAATATTTTAATAATGAGATGGGAAATTTAAAAAAGAAAGATATTGAAACTCTATTAGAATTATTTTTTAAATCAGAAGACGTAATAAAAAAAATTGAGAAGAGAATTGAAGTATCAAAGGATGAAGCAACAAGTTTAAAAAACCAAATAGATGAAATATTTAATAGTCCTTATATTGGACCGCCTAGTTATAGCAAAGTATTTCAATTGTTTTCAATATTAGTTGAAAACAAGAAAATCAAAAACAATTTTGAAAAATTAAAAAAAACATTTGGTTTAGATGCACCAACAATACATCAGAAAGATAATTTTAATAACCCACAACATAGTTTTAGGGTATTTGGTGTTAGAGAAGAGGCTAAACATTATTATGTAGGCTTTCAGGTTTCAAGTGAGTTAAATAAGTATTTTCAAATAAATAATGTTAGTGAAAATAGTAAATTAAAACAATTAATTTTTGGTATTTTATGGTTAATTGGATATTTATATTCAAGCACTCACGAAACAAAGATAGTAAGTGGTGATGATAACGCGAAATATAATTATTATAAATCAATGTTATCAGGATTCACAGAAACCTACTATAGTGATGATCTTGATAGTAGATTTTTACAATTTTTTGATATTAATTTAAAATATAAGGAAAATATCGCTAAAGTTAAGAATGATAAATTAATATTTTTTATAGGAGATTCTAATACGGCTGTTAATTTTTTTAGTGGTACTGGAGTTAATAATGGTATTAAAAATATGATAGAAGTATTAAATAAATTGGATGATAATAATATTTTAAGTAAAGAATCAAAAAGTATTAAGGAATTTAACAATAAAATGATGGTAAAAAATAGAGTAGCTTTATATAATTCATTGTTAAGTACAATAAATACATCTTACTTGAATGATAATAATTATGATGGGATAGCACATAGTACTATTTTTCCTGCTTTCAGAACAGAAGAATTTAACCTTCCTGCAATAAGTTTTGCTCATTCAGAACTTCTAAATTTCTCCAAATTTTACGATAAATTTTACGATCATTATACTAGAGATCTAGAAATAACTAGTATTCCCGATCGCTTTTTATTAAAGAAGATACTAAAATTAGAATTAATTAATTTAATATCATCAATATATCAAAGAAATCCTATTTTAGGAGGAACTGATTCAAACGAAAATGTAAATTATCTTAGTAATATGATTGATTACTATGCAGATTTTTGTAAATTTAATAGAAAAGATTTAAATAAAGATAAGTACAAATGTCCAAAAATCCAGACTACTAATGTTGAAGCACCTACACATAATCTTACCACCTAAAAAACCCTGTATAAAAAGGTTCATTTGATGGTATATTATCTAGCAAATTTGGCAACTTCTTTTGTGTAATTAAATCAGTGTAAGTATAATTCTGATTAAATTTCACATATTTATATACATTATTAACATTTATTCTAGCATATGGTTTTTTTTCTTTAATAATTAATCTTATAACTATTTCATTATCATGTTTAACTGTATTCAATGAAATTTTATCATTTGGTTTTAAAATTTTACCATATGATAATAGTAATATATTATAGTATTTCAAAATTTTTTCATCTGAATACATTTTATCAATTAAAAACGATACTTTTTCGTCTAGAGATATATTTTCGTATTGAAAAAAATATTTATTTCCATTTATAACAATTGACACAATTGTGTCAGGATTTTGGTTATTATATATAATAGTCATCTAAAATTATCAAAATTGTGTGGGCAATAATAATAATAATTTTTTCAATTTTTTATTAAAAAAATGTATATTAGTTACAATTATCACATATTTTTATTGTTTTACTTTTAAAATCAAGTATAACCCCAAAACTTTGGATAAAATCCATTCCTAAAATTATTGTATTAATACCTTTAATTATACTAAAACTAGCAGATACATAACCAAAATCAAACATTATTTCCAAATAATTTATCTTTCCTTCGATTGATTTACTTCCCACACCTACCATTTTCTATCTAGTAAATGTTTTAAATTTAGATTTTCCATTACATCATAACTCATAACACTTACCATTGCTCCAGTATCTACTAAAAATTTAATGGGAATATTATTAATTTTCCCTTCAAGATAAATTAGTTTTTTTGGAAAGAAATATTCTGGAATTGTTTGATAAACTTTAATATAATTATTATCAATTATTTGTTGAGCTTTATTAGCTTCAATTATATTTCCAAGTTGACCATGGTCAAATACAGTATTACATATATGGCATATTTTTTGAGAATTTTCACATAATATTGTGCAATTTGGACAGTTAAAAGGCATATATTAGTATTTAATGTTAGTTTCATTTTTATTAATTCTAAATCATGTATAATTAGCAATAAATAATTAGAATTTATGTCATCTTTAAATTAATTTAGGATTTCTACAATTTCTTTGATTTTATTACCATCCAAGTAACCAATACTAACAGGATCAGATAATCCCGCTTCTTTATAAAATTGGATAACATCCTCATTAGTTGTACTTTTTTCTATACCAGTTCCAATAATTGCATATTCAATAATATTAATATAATTCACTACATTATTTATATTGACACCACTAGCTAATGCTATAGGTTTTTTTGATTTTGAGTGTATATGCTTAAGTATATCTATTTTAATTTCTATTCCAGTGAATCTACCTGAAGTGGTAATAATATCTATTTGCTCATTTGCTTTTTCTATCTTAGAATCAATTTTATCAGTAGTCAAATTGTTATTATTACCTTTGTGGAAAAATCCACCAAAATATAAAAATCCTTTGTCACATTTAACCTTGTTAATTTTTTCAACTATATCAATTGAATCAATGTTTCCTATCCCTTTATCTGTCCAAATAGCTGAAACATTATTTGGAATTATATTTATAAATTCTTCTAAACTGTTCATATAGTTAATTCCTATAAATTTATTAGGATATAAATCTCTAATATGATTATAGATACTGTTAATATCTGTTGGATTTATGTTATTTTCAGCAGGACATAGAAATATTCCATAACATCCATTTTCAAATGCTATTTGACATTGTTTTACTTGCATAAAAAAAATTGAAAAAATTATTATTAGTATAGCGTACTAATAATAATTTTAGATGGATATTATATATAATAACCAAAATTCTGACACAAATGTGTCAACTGTTCTGAAGCATTATCTAACAAATACTGATTCTTCTAAAATTAAAATAAACCTTCTTGGTCTAGTAACCACGCTGTGGAATACAGATCAGCACCCACTCTCATGCTTTTCTTTTGAACAAGCAAAAAAACTTCTTACATCTAATAAAAAAAACATAACTATCAGTAGCTCTGGTAACAAACGCGTTATTATGTATAAGGATAGATGTGAGTGGGATATGTGTACAGCAAATGCTCGAGGAGCAACATACGATAATGATACTAAAACATTTTCGTTTTGTCTTCCAAAGTTTTTTTCTGACAAACAGCTTGGAATAAAACTCATTGATGATGAGAGTTACACAGTTTTTACTAAATACGATGGGTCAGCAATGTACATTAAAAATAACAACATTTCAACTCTTGGTAGTTTCAACTCTAATCAATCTGCAAATCTTAGAAAATTTATTGGTGATGATCTTATCAATAAGTTTCCACCAAATTATGTTATTTTTGGTGAGTTTGTAGATCCAGTAAATGATATTAAAGTAGAGAGATGTTCAAATACTGTATTTGCAATTACATTTGCTTATGACGATAAAGGTTATAAGATTTTTCCACAAGTTCTAAAAAGTATTCTTCATTCAGATATTATAAATTGTAACAAGATAGAGTTTGCTAGTTCAATACAAATGACAGGTAAAGCTATTTATCAAAAGATTACAGATGTAGACAATGATGTAATAAAATCGAATAATGTTAGTCTAATGAAAGAAGGATTTGTTGTATGGGATAAGTTTGGTATTCCATTTAAAATTAAGTCTCCTCTTTATCTTCAGCTTTCAAATGTAGTTCGTGCGCGTAACTTTAAAATGGATGACTTTGATTTTGATAAACAGTGTGCTAAATATCTCAAGACCGTTAGTTCAATTATTGGCAATGACAGTGTTTATCATGATTGTATTATTAATATGATGAATCATGAATTTAATGACTATGTATCTAGTCTTAAAAATGATGCAATTAATAAGATGAATATTTTTATTGATATTTGGAATACAGTTGTTACTGGACTAAAAGATTATAATATTACTGATAGTTTTACCTTTAATGACATGCGAAAACATTTTAGCAAGAAAATTAATGGTGTTTCTGTAGGTAAAATTCTAGGAACTTATGGAAAGATTCTCAAAAAGACACCTTTTTCTCAGATTACTTGGAACATGTTTTTGTAATCATTTAAGTAATTAGTTTTTTTTATTATAATGCCCAGACATCAAAGATCATTATCAGAACAAGGTTGTCAACTTTTCAATATATCATTCGCAAATAAACAACATAACCAAAGAGGAACCGGTTGTTTAAAAAGTTTAATATATAATTTATTTAATTCTGATTTTGATAATAAATTAAATAAATCTCTAGTTGAATTTAGACATAGTACATATAAATTATTATCTTTTTTAAATGAGGATAATAAAAAAAAAATACCCGATTTTTTTAATAATGCTGTCACTAATTTGGTATATTTAATATTAGTAAACAATGGAAAATTAAATAGCATAAATCAAATTAAAAATAATGTAAATTTTTATTATTATATAGCAGAAGCTGCTTGTAAGAATGGTGATCACAATACAGCATTATTAATTAGAACAGCAATTAATAATATTGCAATTAAAAGATTGAAATTAAAGTTTTCAAAAAAACATAAAAAAATAAGAGAATTATTTTTAGAAAAATACGGAACCTTTATGAATTGTAATAGTAATCATTTACGTGAAATTTTAGATAATAAAAATGATAATTTTCTACCATCTTTAGCTATATTATTAATGCATTATAATAAAAGTAAGGAATATTATAAATTTTATACTCGTTTAGGAAAATTACCAATTAATTTAGCTAATAAAAATAATAAATTAAAAGAAATAGTAGAATTTTACTATTCAAAATATAAAGAAAATAATTATAAATTACAAGATTTATATTTACAAAATACGAATGAATTGGAATTAGTTAAAGATTATCCACAAAAATCATGTAATATTAAATTAATTGAATTATCAAAAGATATAATTTAAATAAATATATTCATAAAATGAATCTATTTATTTACACACTGTTCCATATATAGTTACAAATAAACAAATTAATGGAAAACAAAATAATAAGAATATTAATATTTTATAAGGAATAATTAAAAGATAGCTTGCGCATTTAAAACATTTTGATTTATTTTGTCTATTTTTAATATATTCAACATTTTGATTATAATCAACAAATATGTTATCGTAAATGTCTTCAGCAGATCCTGGTAAATATTCAAAATACATTTCTTCAAATTCATTATCTAATCTCATTAGAAATTCCATTGCTAAAGAGTTTAAAATCATGTTCTGTAAATCTTTTTCTACAAAAATTATCCATAAATTTGCTACATAAACTATTAAACTAAAAAGAAATTCTTGTAAAGTATCTAATATTGCAGATACATGATCTGCTCTATTTGTTTTGTTTAATCCTATTACACTTGTTAAATTATCCCAAATAAAAAAACTTCTAACAAAATAAATTAATCCTATACCAAACATCATTAATTTTAATTCAATTGGACTATCATTCGGACATAAATTTCCATCAAAGTTTCTAAATTCATAATTTAATAACGAAACATATAATACCCATTGACTAATATATATAAGAATGGGTAATGCAAAAACTAACGAAAAAATATGTGAACAAAAAATTTTATTACTTTTTTTTAATTCTTTATTCATATATCCTTTATAAATATGATATTTAAATAAACTAAACATACCAAATTTTGGATCAGACAGAACAACTTGTGTCTTTTCTTCAGTAGTAGTTGGTTCGTATGTTAAATTACTAGGTGAATTAAAACCTATCGAAAATTTTTGAGTATGTTCTCCACCTAAAAGTAAATGATCAGATAATTTTAATTTTAAATTTTTACAAATTAATGGTATAGAATCGATTACATGTAAACAACATGATTCATTTTCTTCAGCTATAACATTATTACTGGGTATTAATATAGATGGTCTTTTTAAAACAACCTCTTCAGAGTGAACCTTATTCATGTTGTATATAGTAGTATCTCATCTTTTTTTTAAATAATAATAATTTGGAAAAGTTGAAATTAATAATTAATTACATTATTAATGTCAAATGCTATTAAAGAAAATATTTTTAAAGCGCCAGTAATAACATTCATTGGACATGTTGATGCTGGTAAAACTAGTTTACAAGAGTGTATTTCAAAGAATATATTTAATAATTCAACAAATGAACATGGAGGTATTACACAAAATATAGGTACACGATATATTAGTAAAGAAAAGTTAATAAATTTAGCAAGTAAAATTAAAGGCAAGTTTGTTTTTGATACAAGATTACCAGGTATACTTTCTATAGATACACCAGGCCATGAAGCATTTAATAATATGAGGTGTCAAGGATCAAATCAATGTGATTTAGCTGTATTAGTAATTGATATCCTTAAAGGGGTTATGCCACAAACAATTGAGAGTATTAATATTTTAAAAGAAAATAAAATTCCATTTGTTATTGCTCTTACTAAAATTGATAGAATTGATGGTTGGATTGATAGTAAAAAAAAAGCCTTAGATTAGCTCTTAAAAAAAATTCGAGCATTAATAATATATTATTATCATATATAGAAGATATAAAATATGATCTAGAAAAAGAAAATATTACTGCTCAATTTTATTTCAATAATAAAAAACCAAAATCAGTTTACAGTATAATACCATTATCTTCTAAAACACAAGAAGGTATACCTGATTTGATTTGTATGATTTCATATTTAACTTTTAATTGGATGGCTAAAAAAGTCACCTTTACTGAAAAAACAAAAATTTCTATTGTCAAGTCTTATAAAGATAAAAATATGGGCTGGGTTGTTGAAGCAATTTTATCAAATGGTTTTTTAAAAAAAGGCGATGAATTTTATCTTTGTAATTATTATAATCCAACTAAAACAAAGGTTAAATTAATTATGATTAAACAACAAGGTAAATGGGTACAAACTAATAAAGTAATTGCGTCAAATTATTGTAAAATAATGGGAACAAATTTAGAAGAAATTATTACAGGTACTTATATGTATAATGTAAAACAATTAGGTGAAGATGAAGCATTAGAAAAAGCTACAAATAACATTTCAAATATTTGGAATCAATTTAAATACAAAAATGGAGGAGTTATTATAGCACCTAGTTTTGGTGAATTATCTGCATGTTATTATCAATTATCTAAAGATAATATACCAATATCAAAGGTTATAATTGGTACATTGACTATTTCTTTAGTTGATAGAATTAATATAATTCTTGAAGAATCTGAAAAATGTCATCAAGTTATATATAATTTTGGATCAATGAAAAATGAAAAAATTAACCAATATATAAAAAAAGAACAATATAATCTAACAGTAATTAATGATTTTATTGTTTATAATATTGTAGAAAAAGCAAAGGATTTTATAGAAAATGCAAATAATTTAGTAATAGAAGAAATGATTGAGAATGGAAAGATAAATTATCCTGTAAAATGTGAAATAGTACCTGGATGTATATTTAATAAGGGTGGTAATTCTGAAATTGTAATTGGATTAGAAGTTAAACAAGGTAAACTAATAAAATTTAGCAATATATATGCAATAAATAATGGCAAGTTAGTAAATTTAGGCAAGGTACATTCATTAGAAAAAGACAATCAACCAATTGAAGAGGCAGTTATTGGTGATAAAATTGCAGTAAAGATTAGCAATCCAGATACTAAATTATTTGGGAGACATTTTGAAGAAAAAGATAATATTGTATCATTCATGTCAAGAGAAATTATTGAAAATCTTAAAAAATATTATAGAAAAAAATTATCAAAAAAAGAATGGCATCTTGTTAAATCTTTAAAAGAAAAATTTAATATTATTTAATAAAAATTTACATCGTTCTAACTGATAAAAATAAATTATATAATTTATTAATATGAATTGGGAAAGGATAGATAAAATTATAAGTGAAATTGATAAACCAATTACTTTATTTTTATCATTGATTTTAAATCAAAAAAATATGAAAAAAAAAAACCTAGATTTTATTTATAGACTTTATATTAAACATCATTTTAAAACACTATTAGATTTTCCCATTATTAAACTTTTTAATTCAATGAAAGTTAAAGTTCAATCTACTATTTTAAAATTTTATAAATTTTATTTTAAATTAATTAATTCATATAATAATATCATAGAATTAAAAATAAAATTTATAAAATATAAACATCTAACACTAAAAGAACTAGAGAATAAAATAGAAAATAATATTAAAATTTTTAACTCATATTTTGATGCTACACATAGTAATAATAATTTTCATAGTAAATTAATGCAATATTTTTGTAATATTGATAAAAATATTTCAATTGAAAATGAAATAAAAAAAAGGTTATATGATTCATTAGAATTCATAGGAATCGATTTTGCATTACATTTTGATATTCCACTAAAAAAATATTCAGAGTTTAATTCTTTGAATGGAATAGATAAATTTAAATTTATGAATAATTATTATAGTAAAACTATTAAAGTATTAAAAACAATTAATTTAAATATTAAAAAAATTAATATTTATAAAAATTTACTTATTAATTTATCACAACCAAAAAATATCAAGATTACAATAATAAATAATCTTAATTCGGAAACAGAAAATGATGATTTTGAAATTTTTCATATTAATTAAACATAATTTTACCCTTGCCTTTATTAACAGAAAAAATATTATAATTTTTTACAACAAAATTTAATTTTAAATTTTTTTGTTTGAAATTTTTTAATACATCATAGTAATTATTTAAAAATTGTTGATTAAACTTCATTCTAATTACCTTTCCTTTTAAAAAGCTAAAATTAACACTACCCGATGGTTGGGCTTTTTCTGGATAAATAGAAAAGTTTTTTAAATAAACTCCTCTAGGTAATTCATTATTTAAGTATTGTTGTGCTACCGTAAAATTATAATAATTATCTTTAAAGATATTTTTTTCAAACATATCTAAATTATTAATATTAATATTAAAATATTCTATTTGATTAAAATCTATTAAATAATTATTATTTAGTTTTTTATCATATTGATGTAAACCAAAATTAAATCCTTCTGGTATAAAATATAAATAAATATATTTTACTGGATTTGTAAAATCTAATTCTGAATTAAATATAGAGCCATCATTTAAATTAAAATAATTATTTTTAAAAGTATCAATAAAGTATTCTAATTTATTTATAGCAAACTTTTCTCTTTCAACATCATCTAAAAATATAAATTCTGTTATTAGATTAACATTTAAATGTTTTATATAACTATAAAGTATATTATAATCATAATAAATTTCTTTTCCAAATAATTTAAATAAAATTAACTTATTTGAAAGATTTCTTCTAATATTTCCAAAATCAAATAAATCTATTCTAGTTCCGTTTTTTGAATAAATCATTATATTATCTAATTCTGAAGAAGATAGAGTTGGAAATAAATAATTTAAAGTTTCTCTTGTTATAAATTCTACATTTATAATGTAATTATCAAATTTATTATTATATTTAATACTAATAACTTTATTATTATTTATTATATTTTTATAATTATCAGTTCCTTCAATTGTTAAAGATATTAATTTATTATATTTTTCCTTAATGTCTTGAAAAAATAATAAATTTTCAAGTTTATTTACTTTTAATTTAATTGTTACATCACTGTATCTTAATGCAATTAATGGTAAATAATTAACTGATTCATGACAAAACCAAAAAATCAATGGAATATAAATTATAGTCGTTTGTTTATTATTATTCATTTGATTTAATCTATCTATTTTCCCTATCATTTCATTTAAGTATTCTTGAATATTATCTCGATAGTGATGTTTTAAAAAGATAAATAGATTATCTTTATCGTAACGTTCTATAGTTAAACCATCTATCATAATTTCATAGCTAGTAAATAAATTTAATCCAAAATATTCATCCCAACAATATTCTATCAGACCTCTTTCCATTTTTTGTATTTCTTTTTTTAATTTAATTGATTTATTAAATATTTTTGTTATAAATTTTTTAATATTATTAACATTAATTAATATTTTTGAAAGTAATATTTGAGTGTCAAATATTATTTCTGTTAAATATACTTCAATTGTTTTTTTAATATTTACTTTATCTAATATATTACTATTTATTGCTAATATATAATCATCTCGAAGATTAATTGTTTTTAAATATGATTTATAAATACCATCTAAAATAATTGGTGTTAAATTTTTTGTTTTTAGAATTTCATTAATAAATATGTAGAATTCTAATTCGATATTTGAGAAATTTAAAAAATTCTGATAAACTATTTCATTTTCAATTAAATCTTTTTTTAATTGATCAATATTCGCTTGTTTTAAATTAATATATTCTTTATTATTAAAGATTTTATCTGAAATATTAAGATTTGGTAATTCTACCTGAATAAAACTTTTTCCCATTAAATCCCCTAATTTGTCTATAGTTATAGTTAATGTATCATTAAAACTTAATGATTGATCAAAATGTAAAGTTTTGAATTCAGAAGCAAAATTAGTATATCTTCTATAAACTTTACTAAAATAAGTTATTTCTGGATTAGTTGTTAAATATTCATCTTCAACTCCTACACTAGCTAATTGTAATAATCCTCCAGCCATATTAATTATTGATATAAGTTAGATTTTAAATAAGTTTTTTAACAAACAAATAAAAAATAATTCCTAAAAAATAGCTAATTAATTTTATTATGTTTAAAGAGAATTGTTTATCAAAAATATAAAGATCTACTAATATGATAAATAGATTTAAATTAACACTATTTAAAAATAATCTTTTATAATTTAAATTTTTATATAAACTAGAGTCTTTTTGATCATCAAAAAATGTAGCAATAATATTATATATACTCATAATAACTCCTATTTTAATTAAACTAATTTTATTATCTAATGATGAATCAATTATAAAATAATGAACAAAAATTATACTTAAATATAACATCATATTCTTTAAAATATTATATATTTTTTTATTACCCATTGGAATCTTTTTAACCATTCTAATTCCAATAAAATTAAATAAAAAAATTCCAAGTAAAATACTTAAAAGATTTTTTAAGAAATTAATATTACCACAAGTAAATTCCCCATAATTACATCTAATATAATGTGAAGTTATTAATAAAATAGACGTTTTTAATATTTGCAGCTTTGAATTTGTTAAACTACTAACACTTAACATTATTATTATTTTAGATATTAAATTTTTCTTTTAAGATTGAACATTTTATTTTTTTTGATTTTAAGTATTTACCAGTTGTATGATCATAAATTGGACTTTGACAATTTATTAAGCAATCATCTCCATACCAAAATTTTAAAATTTTTTCTCCTTTTTTTGGACCAAACATTACAAAATCATATCCAACCTTATTATCTTTAAATCTATATTCTTTTCTACCACTAATATATTTTAATGGAAAATAAAACCAATTATTCCACCAACCATGATTTCTTGGTAGAATTTTACATTTATTTGCTTTAGTTAAGCATCTTACAATCTTTTCTACAACAACTCCATCTTCATTTTCACTTACTGTATCTATTATAAATAAATCTATAAATGGTTCTTCTTTTACATTTCCATTACTATCAAGTGGTTTAATTTTTAAAAGCTTCCAATTTTTTTCAACAGTCCATCCATATTTATTAAATTCATTTTTAAGGTTTAATATTTTATTAATATCTTTTCTATAAATTAATAAATCTGCATCATCATCCCAAGGTATAATTTTTTTATGACGAACAGCTCCTAGTAAACTCCCAAATGATATTTGATAAAAAATATTATGTTTTTTAAATACTTTATGAGTAATTGCCATCCCATCTGATAATTTTTTTAGTAATGTATATTTAGTAATTTTAAATTTTTTAAGATTATCTAAAGTTTCAGTATTTCTCGTATTTAACAGGTATAATATAAAAAATACAAAAATTATTAATATTAAATATTTCATTATATAGCTTGATAAAAAAATAAAATGAGTTTAAGAAATGATCTAAATATTTAGTATATATATATATGAAGATATTTGATTATAAATTAATTTTATTACTTGCTTTAACTTTTGTTATTTACTTTATGTACAGGGAAATGCAAACATTAAATAAAAGAATAGAAACTTTAGAATCTAAAAAAGATAATACAGAAAATAAATTAACAAATAATGACTTGCCTAAATTTATTAATTTTAATAAAGTAGAAGAAGACCTACCAGACAATATAATTAATAATCTTAATACAAATTTAAATAATTTAACTAATAGTTATAAAACTGAAAAAAATATTGCTAATGATTTTTTACCTAATAATTCATGTTCAATTTCTACTGAAGATGAAGATTCAGAAGAAGAATTATTAAAAATTAATAATCTTAATTTAAATGAAATTAGAGAAGAAGATGCAGTTGAAATATACTCAAATGATAATGTAGAAAGTATTTCAACTCAACAATCTTCAGAAGAAAACTTGGAAATTAAATTAAATAAACCTATTATTGATGATTCATTTTTAGAAGATGACCAATTATATAGTCTTGAAAATATGAACATATCTGCAACATCTACAGATAGTCCTAGTAATATTAGTTCAAACATTTTATCTAATAATATTACACAAGTTAATTTAGATGATAAAAAATTTAACAAAGTGAATATATTAACTGATTTACAAAATGATTTACAAAATGATTTACAAAATGATTTACAAAATGATTTACAAAATGATTTACAAAATGATTTACA
>MDSY01049364.1_pt1 | contig 25705 bp, 21 predicted proteins | sample 811131 | NCBI WGS metagenome assembly MDSY01 (sample SAMN05326643, study PRJNA326480) | marine metagenome | isolation source: seawater | place: Atlantic Ocean: South West | collected 2010
TTATTAGCAATTCAAGGACCCAAAGCTATTGAAGCAATGCAATCATTAACATCTATTGATTTAGCAGAAATTTCATTTTATACATTTAAAATTGCTGATTTTGCGGGTGCAGAATATGCTATTATTTCAGCAACGGGTTATACAGGTTCTGGTGGGTTTGAAATCTATGTAAAAAATGAGCAAGTAGCCGAAGTTTGGAAACAAGTATTTGTAGCTGGAGATCCTTATGGAATTAAGCCAATTGGCTTAGCTGCCAGAGATACTCTGCGCTTGGAAATGGGCTATTGTTTGTACGGAAATGATATTAATGATACTACTTCTCCTATTGAAGCAGGTTTGGGTTGGATTACAAAATTCACAAAAGACTTTGTAAATTCAGAGAATTTAAAAGCTCAAAAAGAAGCTGGAATCACCAAAAAACTAGTTGCATTTGAATTAACTGAAAGAGGTATTCCAAGACATGATTATAAAATTGTGGATGCTAATGGAAAAGAAATAGGAATTGTAACTTCTGGTACTATGAGCCCGTCTTTAAGTAAAGGTATTGGAATGGGATATGTACCCAAAGAGATTTCAAAACCAGGAAATGAGATTTTTATTCAAGTTCGAAAAAATCAAATCCCTGCAACGATTATAAAATTGCCTTTTTACAAGGGGTAGTTACTACTAAAATAACTAAAAAAGCCTGTTGCATAGCAACAGACTTTTTTTATTTCTAAAATCTTAAAATTATACTTAGTCATTCTTAATATTTAACCTTCGTCTAAACGTTAAATCTAAAATGCATAACATCTCCGTCTTGCACCACGTATTCTTTTCCTTCCACTCTCATTTTACCAGCTTCTTTTACTTTAGCTTCTGTACCATAAGTCACATAGTCTTCATAACTAATAGTTTCTGCTCGAATAAATCCTTTTTCAAAATCGGTATGAATTACTCCAGCTGCTTGTGGCCCTGTAGCTCCAATAGGTATCGTCCAGGCTCTAACCTCCTTTACACCTGCTGTAAAATAGGTTTGAAGATTTAATAATGTGTATGCTGAACGAATTAATCTAGAAACACCTGCCTCTTCAAGCCCAATGTCTTCTAGAAATAATTGTCGCTCTTCATAATCTTCTAATTCTGTAATATCTGCCTCTGTTCCAACAGCTAATACAATAACTTCTGCGTTCTCGTCTTTTACTGCTTCATTTACTTTATCAACATATGCATTTCCTGTAACTGCAGAATTCTCATCTACATTACACACATACAAAACAGGTTTCGCAGTAATAAACTGCAAAGAAGTTACAAATTCTTGTTCTTTCTCATTAAAGTTAATAGCTCTAATAGAAATTCCTTTAAGTAAGGTTTCTTCTACTTTTAGTAGAACTACTAATTCTGCTTGTGCTTCTTTGTTTCCTGTTTTTGCAGTTCTTTTAACACGCTCTAAACGTTTTTGAACTGTTTCTAAGTCTTTTAATTGTAATTCAATATCAATAGTTTCTTTGTCTCTTACAGGATCAATTGAAGTATCTACATGTATAATATTATCATTGTCAAAACAACGCAACACATGCAATAAAGCATCTGTCTCACGAATATTTGCTAAAAATTGATTTCCCAAACCCTCTCCTTTACTTGCTCCTTTTACCAAGCCTGCAATATCTACAATTTCTACAGTTGCTGGCAATACTTTTTCAGGATTTACCAACTCTTCTAATTTCTCTAAACGAGTATCTGGTACGTTTACCACTCCAATATTTGGTTCTATCGTACAAAAAGGAAAGTTAGCACTTTGTGCTTTTGCATTCGATAAACAATTAAATAAGGTAGATTTTCCTACGTTGGGTAATCCTACAATTCCGGCTTTCATATACTATATTTTTGAGATTGCAAATATAATTGATTTATCACATAAAAAATCCCGAATAATCGGGATATAAAATGTTCTAATTTTATTGTTTTATTGTTGATGCATGAAATTTTGCTTTCCTAATAATTCTTCTTGCGTTTCAACATTGTTATCATCTGGCACGCAACAATCTACAGGGCATACAGCCGCACACTGTGGTTCTTCATGAAAACCAACACACTCGGTGCATTTATCTGCTACTATATAGTAGACCTCATCAGAAATAGGTTCTTGCTCGTCATCAGAATTGGCAGATTTTCCGTTGGGTAATACTACATTTCCGGTTAAATTTGTTCCGTCAGAAAACTTCCAATCATCAGCACCTTCATAAATGGCTGTATTAGGGCATTCGGGTTCACAAGCCCCGCAATTTATACATTCGTCTGTTATGATGATAGCCATCTTTATTCTCTTTAGTTTGTGTAACTTTGCAATGCAAAAATAAACCCTAAAAAGGTAGCAACCAAAATAAATGAGTAGTATTCAAAATAGAATTGATGCTTTTGCAGCATTAGGTAATTTTTTAAGTCAGTTCTCTTCAAATAAAATTGAAAAAAAAGAGATCATTTTACACAACGAATTATTTTATGATGGTTTTATTCATCAAATTAAATTAGCAGAACAATACAACTCTTGGTTTACCAAAGAGTCTATTCTTTTTTCCATAGAAAACTGGGCTTATGCTCTAACAAAGGAAAATTTAGTTAGCTGGATATCAAAAGAAATTATTAAAGAAAGCACTTCAAGAACTGTGGCCATTGTAATGGCTGGAAACATTCCTTTAGTTGGTTTTCATGATTTTTTATCAGTGTTAATCTCTGGACATTCTGTATTGGTAAAACAATCTTCAAATGACAAACATCTGATACCTTTTTTAGCTAAATATTTAGAATATGCTGAAGAATCATTTAAAGGAAAAATATCATTCACAGAAGAAAAACTAACAGGGTTTGACGCTGTAATAGCAACAGGAAGCACTAATACTACTCGCTATTTTGAGTATTATTTTAAAAACAAACCTTCTATTATTCGTAAAAATAGAAATTCTGTTGCAGTTATTACAGGAACTGAATCTAGTGATGATTTTGAAAACCTAAGTAATGATATTTTTCGTTATTTTGGACTAGGATGCAGAAGCGTTTCTAAATTGTTTGTGCCAAAAAAATATAATTTTGATCAATTCTTTCAGGGTATGTACAATCAACATGAAATTATTAACAATGCAAAATATGCCAACAATTACGATTACAACAAGGCCGTCTACTTAATGAGTGAGTTTTCTATCTTAGAAAATGGATTTTTAATGATTAAAGAAGACGAAAGTTTTGCTTCTCCTATAGCCACTATTTTTTACGAATATTATGACAATCTGAATGATTTAAAAATAAAAATTCATGCAGAATCTGAAAATATACAATGTATTGTAGCCCATAACTTTATTAAAAATGAAGTGAATTTTGGTCAAACACAACACCCAAAATTATGGGACTATGCTGATGGAGTAAATACCATTCAGTTTTTATCTAAAATTTAATTTATAAAGGCATCTTATTCATAAATTTTTTGGAAATTTGCCACCTGAAAATAAAGACAAAAATGAAAAAACACAACTTTAGTGCCGGACCATGTATCTTACCTGAGGAAGTCTTACAACAAGCCTCAAAAGCAGTCATCGATTTTAATAATGACGATCTTTCGTTACTAGAGATATCTCACAGAAGTAAACCTTTTGTAGCTGTGATGGAGAACGCAAAATCACTTACCTTAGAATTGCTAGGATTAGAAAACAAGGGCTACCAAGTGCTGTTTTTACAAGGAGGAGCCAGTACTCAGTTTTTAATGACTGCCTATAACTTATTAAACAAGAAAGCTGCCTATTTAAATACAGGTACTTGGTCAGATAAAGCGATCAAAGAAGCTAAGTTATTTGGTGAATTAGTTGAAGTTGCTTCTTCAAAAGATAAAAATTTCACCTACATCCCTAAAGGATACGATATTCCTTCAGATGCAGATTATTTTCACTGTACTAGCAACAATACCATATTTGGAACCCAAATTAAAGATTTTCCAACACTAGAGATTCCTCTAATTTGCGATATGAGTTCTGATATTTTTTCACGTCAATTAGATTTTTCAAAATTTGAATTAATTTATGCAGGAGCTCAAAAAAATATGGGACCAGCTGGTACCACAGTTATTATTATAAAAGAAGATATTTTAGGAAAAGTAGAACGAACAATCCCTTCTATGTTAAACTATAAAGTACATATAGGAAAAGATAGTATGTTTAATACTCCAGCAGTATTTCCAATCTATGTTTCTATGTTAACATTAGAATGGCTAAAAGAGTTGGGTGGTATACCTTTCATTGAAAAAGTAAATGAAAAGAAAGCCGACTTGTTATACGGAGAAATTGACAGAAATCCATTATTTTCTGGTGTAGTGGCAAAAGAAGATAGAAGTATTATGAATGCTACGTTTTCGTTACAAGACATCGCCTTAACAAAACGTTTTGATATGCTCTGGAAGGAAGCAAGAATTAACGGATTAAATGGTCATAGAAGTGTTGGTGGCTACAGAGCGAGCATGTACAATGCCTTGCCATTATTTAGTGTTCAGGCATTGGTAGATACCATGCAAGAATTAGAAAGAAAAGCATAATTAAAAGACAACCGCTATTGCGGAAACTAAAGATGAAAATATTAGCAAACGACGGAATTTCACAAAATGGAATTGACGCGCTACAACAAGGCGGATTTGAAGTAATTACTACAAAAGTTGCTCAAGTACAATTAGAAAAATTTATTAACGAGCATCAAATAGATGCCATATTGGTAAGAAGTGCTACACAGGTAAGACAAGAATTAATAGATGCCTGTCCTAGTATTAAATTAATAGGGCGTGGTGGTGTTGGTATGGATAATATTGATGTTGATTATGCAAAAGACCAAGGCTTGCATGTCATTAATACACCAGCTGCCTCTTCTAGTTCTGTAGCAGAATTGGTTTTTGCTCACCTCTTTGGAATGGTTCGTTTCTTACACCAATCAAATAGAGAAATGCCTTTAGAAGGAGATTCACGTTTTAAAGATTTAAAAAAAGCATATGCTTCAGGTTCTGAACTTAGAGGAAAAAAAATTGGCATCATAGGTTTTGGTAGAATAGGTCAAGAAGTTGCTAAAATTGCCTTAGGCCTAGGTATGGAAGTTATTGCCAATGATCACTTTACAGAAAGTGCTCCTATTACTATAGAATTTTTTAATGGCCAGCGTATTACCATTCCTGTAGAAACAACAGATTTAGATACTTTATTAAAAGATAGCGACTTTATTAGTTTGCATGTTCCTGTTCAAGACAGTTATGTTATCGGCGAAAAAGAAATTGAAAAGATGAAAACAGGAGTTGGAATTGTAAATGCTGCAAGAGGTGGTGTTATTGATGAGATGGCGTTAATTAATGCTATTGAAACTAAAAAGATAAAGTTTGCAGGATTGGATGTCTTTGAAAAAGAACCCGCTCCTGAAATTCAGTTATTAATGAATCCAGAATTGTCTCTAACTCCTCATATTGGTGCTGCTACAATAGAAGCACAAGATAGAATAGGAACAGAATTAGCAACACAAATCATCTCATTATTAAAAGCATAATAGATTATTTAGCACATAATTAAGTTTAATTGATTGTGTTTTTAAGTAATTTGTTTTTAAAATTAACAGTAGTAATGGCCATTGTAAAACCTTTTAAAGCAGTAAGACCAAGCAGAGATAAAGTAGCCTTAGTGTCATCTAAATCTTACGAAGCTTATACTCCAGCAGAATTAGGAGCCAAACTAGATTTTAATCCGTTTACATTTTTACACATCATACATCCAGGATACAAACATCCTCAAGAAATATCTAGTGACCAACGTTTTCAAATGGTGCATGATAGCTACAAAGAATTTAAAGAGAACGGTATCTTTATTAAAGAAGACTCTGCTTCATTTTATGTGTATGAAAGCTCTGATTCTCGTAACTCGTTTTGTGGAATAATTGCCGCAACAGCAGTAGATGATTATACCAATGGACTCATAAAAAAACATGAAGGGACAATAAAAAAAAGAGAGCAATTATTTGAAACCTATTTAAAAGCTACTGGATTTAATGCTGAACCTGTTTTATTAATGTATGAAGATGATGTGGCTTTTGATGATTTACTTCTTACAATAAAAAAAGAAAGACCAGAATATGAATTTTCAACAACTGATAAAAGGCTGCATCGTTTGTGGCTAGTTCAAGATTCTGAAAATATAGAAAAAATCACTTCTTTTTTTGACAAAAAAGATACGCTATACATTGCTGATGGGCATCATAGAAGTGCCTCCTCTGCCCTATTAAAAAAGGACTTGCATGCAGAAAACATAGATCATAAAGGAACAGAAAACTATAATTATTTTATGAGTTATTTGATTCCAGAATCTAATTTAAAAATTTCAGAATTTAACCGTTTTATAAAAGACTTAAACGGCTATACTGATGAAGAGTTCTTCTCTAAATTAGAAACAAGTTTCATCATAAAAAACCATGGCTCTAATTTTAAAACTCCTACTAAAAAACATCAGTTTAGCATGTATTTAAATGGTGATTTTTTTACATTACAACTTAAAGATTATGTCTATAATTACTCTGATGCGCTAAGTAAATTAGATACAGAGATTTTGTACAGAACCATCTTACAACCAATCTTAGGGATAGAAGACTTAAAGAACAATAATCGCATAGGTTACACTAACAATAAACTAGACATCCTATCCCTAAAATCTAATGTAGACAATGGTTCTTACAAGGTTGGTTTTGGTATGTTGCCAATTACAATAGATGAAATGAAAGAAATTGCAGATTCAAAATTAATAATGCCGCCAAAAACTAGCTATATTGAACCTAAATTAAGAAGTGGGCTAACCATGTATGAATTTTAATTATGAAGTATATAAAAGATAATTTAGAAAAAATAAAAGCATCAATCTCAGAAGATATTGTTTTGGTGGCAGTTTCTAAAACCAAACCAATTGCAGATCTACAGGAAGCTTATGATGCTGGTCAGAGAGTTTTTGGAGAAAACAAAATACAAGAAATGGTTGCTAAGTATGACGCCTTACCAAAAGATATTAAATGGCATATGATTGGGCATCTACAAAGTAATAAGGTGAAATACATGGCTCATTTTGTTGATTTAATTCATGGTGTAGACAGTTTTAAAACATTAAAAGAAATTAACAAGCAAGCTAAAAAGCACAACAGAATTATCAGTTGTTTATTGCAGGTAAGAATTGCAAAAGAGGAAACAAAGTTTGGCTTACCATATGAAGAAATTTCAACTATTTTAAATGCTGAGGAGTTAAAAAACCTCACAAACATAAACATTGCTGGTTTCATGGGAATGGCAACATTTACCTCAGACGAGACTATTTTAGATGAAGAGTTTTCATCATTAAAAGCTTTTTTTGACCAAAACAAACCTCAGCACCCAAGTCTTAAAATACTCTCAATGGGTATGAGTGGAGATTATAACATAGGCATTAGAAACGGTAGCACTATGATTAGAGTAGGTAGCTCTATATTTGGTGCTAGAAATTATATAGCATAAGATTTGTACGCAATTTTAGACATAGAAACAACTGGAGGAAAATTTAATGAAGAAGGCATTACAGAAATTGCCATTTATAAATTTGATGGACATACTACCGTAGACCAATTCGTAAGCCTTGTAAATCCTGAAAAACCAATTCAAGAATTTGTTGTAAAACTTACGGGTATTAACAACAAAATGCTTAGAAATGCTCCTAAGTTTTTTGAAGTTGCCAAACGCATCGTTGAAATCACAAAAGAAGTAACCTTAGTGGCTCATAATGCTGAATTTGACGCCAGAATATTAAAAACAGAATTTGATAGATTGGGGTTTGACTACCAGAGAAATTCTATTTGTACTGTAGAATTGAGTAGAAAATTAATTCCTGATGAAAATTCATATAGTCTAGGTAAATTATGTAAATCACTTGGTATTCCAATGAGCGATAGACATCGAGCTTCTGGAGATGCATTAGCAACTGTTCAATTGTTTAAATTGCTATTAGATAAAGACATTAATAAAGAAATTGTACAAAACTCTATTAAATACTTTGACAATAGAGATGTAAAAGATAAAATGAATACCATTTTAGATGCCATCCCAGATAAAAGGGGTATCTATTATATACACAATGTAGATGGTAAGGTTATTTTTATTGGAAGAGGACACAACCTAAAATCTGAGGTTACCAAACTTTTTCTCAAACAAAGTAAACGCGCTATAAAAATTCAAGAAAGAGTAGATACAGTTACCTACCAATTTACTGGAAATGAATTATTTAATAGATTAAAATACTATCTAGAATTAGAAACCTTGCAACCAAAATATAATTTCAATAAGAAGAAGAAATTAAGAGATCAGCACTTTGCTCATCCAGACTTTATTATTCAACTAAAGGGGCGAGAAATAGATGAAAATGCTCTTATTTTAGTTGAAAAAGATGAAGTTATTGGTTATGGCTACACAAATTTATCTTTTCAAGAATCACAAATAGCAATTTTAAAATCTGTACTTACCCCTATTGAGCACAAAGAATTAGCAAAAACTATTGTTAAAAATTATTTGAAAAATAATACAGTTTCAAAAATAAAACGATTTTGAAATTTCGTTAAAAATAATGTCAATATGACAAATGATTACTATAATAGTAGATATTATATCTCACAAGGAAAATTAATTTATACTATCTTGTAACCCTAATATCATTTTTTGAACACAACACCTAAAAATAAAACATCCTTAAAACACCGAATTCATGAAGTAATTTATGAAGCAGACACAAAAGCAGGAAAACTTTTTGATGTAATCTTACTCATTGCCATTCTAGCTAGTATTTTATTTGTAATGCTAGAAAGCGTAGAAAGTATTAATGATACCTATGGTACCTTTTTAAACATTGGAGAATGGGTAATTACTATTTTATTTTCAATAGAATATATTCTACGTATTATTTCTGTTAAAAAACCATGGAATTATATTTTTAGCTTCTATGGGATAATAGATCTCTTATCAACCATTCCAAAATATGTCTCTCTAATTTTTATTGGAAGTCATAATCTAGCTGCATTAAGAGCTCTTAGACTTCTTAGAGTTTTTAGAATATTAAAAATAACACGTTATATTGGTGAATCTAATAAGCTACTTTTAGCCCTACGGTCTAGTAGAGCAAAAATTGCTGTTTTCTTATTTTTTGTGTTAATTCTATGTATTATTTTAGGAACCATCATGTATATGGTCGAGGGTTCTGAAAATGGTTTTACGAGTATTCCAACCAGCGTATATTGGGCAATTGTAACATTAACAACTGTGGGGTATGGAGATATTGCTCCTGGAACCCCATTAGGACAGTTAATAGCTAGTGCTATTATGATTTTAGGTTATGCTATTATTGCAATTCCTACAGGAATTGTTGGTGCTGAAATTATGAAATCAACAATTCCTACAAACACACAAGGTTGTCCAAATTGTATGCGAGACACACATCAAGATGGTGCTGAATTTTGTTATCATTGTGGTGACAAACTAAATGAATAAGGTGTAAAATGACTTCTCAAAACAAAACATTAATCACCATCGTGGGGCCTACTGCTATAGGCAAAACCTCCTTAAGTATTTTACTGGCTAAATACTTTAATACAGAAATAATTTCTTGCGATTCTAGACAATTTTTTAAAGAAATGACCATAGGTACTGCTGTGCCAAGTAGAAAAGAATTAGAAGCAGCGATTCATCATTTTATTCAGAATAGAAGTATTTTTGAGGACTATAATGTTGGATCATTTGAAAGGGATGCTTTACAAACTTTAGAGAAACTATTTCAAAAACATGACGTTGTTATTATGGTTGGAGGAAGTGGCTTGTATGTTCAAGCGGTTTTAAAAGGTCTTGATGATTTTCCAAAAGTTGACCCTTCTATAAGAGTACGTTTAAACCATGTTCTTGAAACTGAAGGAATGATTTCTTTGCAACAGCAACTCAAAGAATTAGATTTACAAACATACAATACTATTACGCTAGACAATCCTCAAAGGGTTATAAGAGCACTAGAAATCTGTATAGGAACAAAACTCCCTTATTCTAGTTTTACAGGAAAAGCCAAAGAAAAAAGAAATTTTAACTCAATTACTGTTGGTTTACATGCAGATCGTCAAAAAATCTATGATAGAATAAATTATAGAGTTGATTTAATGATAGAAAATGGATTGCTAGAGGAAGCTAAACAATTATACGCTCATAGAAACTTAAATGCATTACAAACAGTTGGTTATAAAGAATTGTTTTCTTTTTTTAATGGAGAAATCACCAAAGAATTTGCCATAGAAGAAATAAAAAAGAACACCAGAAGATTTGCTAAAAGACAATTAACTTGGTTTCGAAAAGATACAGACATCTTATGGTTTGATTTTGAAGAAGATCCAGAAAATATCATAAGATCAATAAAAGCTGTTATTTAACGATTTTTAAAGAGTATAATATTTTTAAAAGTCGATCACTTTTTTATCTTTGCACAAATTAAACACACAAATGAAAAGTAAAATATTAGTAGTTGTTCTTTGTTTTGCAAGTTTTTTTGCAAACGGACAAACCAAGGTTGGAACTATAAATTCTGAATTCATAGTTGGATTAATGCCAGAGGCTAAAAATGTTCTAAGTAAGTTAAATGTATACGCTGCAAGATTAGACTCTTCTTATCAAGTCAAATTATCCGAATACAATTCAAAAGTAACTGCATTTCAAAAACTAGATCCTAGCCTTTCGGATAACTTTAAAAAGATTAAAGTTCAAGAGATCAATGAATTGGAGCAAGACTTACAAAAAAGTCAGCAAAATGGAAATAGCTTAATCAGTCTCAAAAAAGATCAATTAATGAATCCATTGTATCAAATTTTAGGCGAAGCTATTACTGAAATTGCTAAAGCTGAAGGGTTTACACAAGTATTAACTTCCTCTGGTAATGAGTTTGCATATATAGACGAAGCATTTGATATTACAGAAAAAGTAATGGCAAAATTAGGTGTAAAAATACCACCGCCTTCGAAGAAGTAATTTTATGACTAAAAACATACCAATAAAAAAGAGAAGCTTTTGCTTCTCTTTTTTATACGTACAATATTTTATCTCATTATCTTCTACTGTAATTTGGAGCTTCTTTGGTAATAGCTACATCATGGGGGTGACTCTCATTGATACCAGAAGCCGTTATTCTTACAAACTTACCAGTACTTTTTAGTGTCTCTATATCTTTAGAACCACAATATCCCATTCCTGCTCGTAAGCCTCCAATAAATTGATGAATGCTTTCATCTAAATCTCCTTTGTAAGGAACTCTTCCAACAATTCCTTCTGGAACTAATTTCTTTATATCATCTTCTACATCTTGGAAATAGCGATCTTTAGAACCTTGCTTCATGGCTTCTACAGAACCCATACCTCGATAAGATTTAAATTTTCTTCCTTCGTAAATAATGGTTTCTCCTGGAGATTCTTTTGTTCCTGCTAGAAGTGATCCTAACATTACACAATCTGCTCCAGCCGCGATGGCCTTTGGAATATCTCCTGTATAACGTATTCCTCCATCAGCAATTACTGGTACTCCAGAACCTTTGATTGCTTCTGCAACTTCTAATACCGCAGAAAATTGAGGAAATCCAACACCTGCAACAACTCTAGTTGTACATATAGAACCGGGTCCTATTCCAACTTTCACTGCATCTGCTCCTGCTGTTACCAAATATTTTGCAGCCTCAGCTGTTGCTATATTACCAACAACTACATCTAACTTTGGAAATGATTTTTTTACAGCTTTTAAAACAGTCACAACGCCTTTGGTATGTCCGTGAGCCGTATCAATAATTACTGCATCTACACCAGCATTAACCAAAGCTTCTGCTCTATCTACAGCGTCTCCAGTAACGCCTAGTGCAGCTGCAACGCGTAATCTTCCAAAACTATCTTTGTTGGCTATGGGTTTTTGAGTTACTTTGGTTATATCTCTAAAAGTAATTAAACCTCTTAATTTGTATTGATCATCAACTATTAATAGTTTTTCAATTTTATTTTGTTGCAGTATAGATTCTGCACCTTTTAAGGATGTTCCTACAGAAGCAGTAATCAAATTTTCTTTTGTCATTACTTCAACAATGGCTCTTTCGTTGTCGTGTTCAAAACGTAAATCTCTATTGGTTACTATTCCTTTTAATATTCCCGCTTCATCAACAATTGGTATTCCTCCAATTTTATGCTCACGCATGGCATTTTTTGCATCTGTAACAACAGCATCTAAAGGCAACGTAACAGGATCTATGATCATCCCGCTTTCTGCTCTTTTTACTTTTCTAACTTCTTGAGCTTGTTGCTCTATGGTCATATTTTTATGCAAGACGCCGATTCCACCTTCTCTTGCGATGGCAATTGCCATAGATGATTCTGTAACAGTATCCATAGCAGCAGATACTATAGGAACGTTAATTGTAATGTTTCGAGTAAATTTTGTTTGAATGTTAACTTCTCTTGGAAGAACATCAGAATAGGCAGGTACTAAAAGAACGTCATCATACGTTAAACCTTCACCTAATATCTTAAAATCGTGAGCAATCATAGTGCAATCAACTTAAAATTAATTACAACCAAATTTACAACATATTTATCGAAATAATGATAATAAATGACTGCAAGAATTATTAGGTGATTTTATCGTACTTACTTAGCCAACAATATTCACTGAAATTTTTCCCAGAGGATGCACCTAGTAAAAATAACATTCCTACGACTCCTTTAACATAAAATAAGAATAACATGAAAAGATAACCAACATGGGTGTTTTCACCATAAATAATGTTTTTTGTTAGAAATGTAAAAATCAAGCTGATAGCAAAAATTGAAATTCCTAGATTTTCTACGTTTTTAACACCCCAATATTTTATTCTTCTAAGCGGGTGTAAATCCGTACCCCATTTATGTATCAAATAGTAATAATCGTTACCCATAGGAGCAAATAAAAGAGGATCATCTGCTTTGTCTAAACGAAACAATTTGGAAGGTGCTATGATCTTGAACCCATCTAAAATAGTTTGATGTTTTTTTTCAAGTGTATTTATCTTATCAACAACAATGTCTGGATAGGAACCTTTGAAATATTTTGTATCTAAAAAACGAAGACGATAATTAATACATATTTTTTCTATATGAGATATGTGAAAAATTGCGTTAGAATCTACTTCGTCAATATTAAAAGTATTAACGTTTCTGTTAATAGGTGAAGCAGAAAGTCTTTCTAAAACTGATTTATTAGTTACGGTTATTTCACTAAATATTGATTGAACCCAATCTATGATATCATTAGATTGAAGATTTTTTTTTCTCTCTTTAATTAGTTTTTTTTGTAAATCTATAGACTTTAATAACATCATTTGTAATTTTTTATAAAAATACGATAATGTTGATAAAATTTGATGTGAAAATAGCGATTTTAACAATTTTTAATTATTCTTAATAAACAATTAAAAAACCTATTTATTAAAATTTAAATTGCAAAGTAACATACCAATTTCTTGGAATAGAAGGGATAATTCCAGGTCCTGGATATCCAGTTGCTCTTCTTGTAAAATAAACCTTATCTAAAACATTATTAATACCTGTCTCTAATTTCATAAATTTATAGGTATAAGAAGCTGAAATATCTAAAACATCATATGCTGGAATGATTCCTGTTATTCCACTAACATCGCCAGTTACTGAATTACTAGCATCAGAAAACTGGTCAGATAAATAGGTGTATTGGATACTAGAACTAACGTTTTGATAGCCAAATCTAATTCCTGTTTTAATATTAAAATCTGGCACAAATTCAACTTTATTTCCCTTAATTCCATTGGTAATTACTCTTGTATACTTGGAGTTGATAACTGATGTGTTTACAAAATAATTAAAACTAAATCGATCTCCTATAGTAAGTATTTTTTTTAAATTAAAATCCAAAACAGACTCTAGGCCCATAATAGTTGCATCACCTATATTAGTTCTTAATTGACCTAGATTGTTAATTGGTGGAATTGATGTAAATAAAAAACCTATTCGATCTTTATAAAAAAGACTAAAAAAACCAATATCATAAGAAACCCAGCTATTTAGATTTCCTCTTGCACCAACATCTACCGTAAAACCATTTTCATCTTTTAAACTAGGGTCTACAGCATTTGATGGATTAACTATGTTTACATCAGAAAATGTAATAGAGCGATAATTTTGAGAAATATTTCCGTAAATTTCTAAATAAGTTGATGGCTTAAAACTTGTCCCAAGACCCAGTAAAATAAAAGATCTTTCTTTAGCGTCATCTATAAGGTTCTCCTCACCTCCTATAGGGTTTCCTGCTGCATCAAAATTTGTTCTTCTTGAAAACCCCTGACTTTTAGTATTTATGTATTCAAAACGTGCACCAGGTGTAATTGAGAATTTGTCTGAAAAATAAAAAATATTCTCACCAAATAGAGCAATATTTAAATTTGGGTTTTTAAACTCGCCTTGTATTCTATAATTAGGAAATTGATCAGTAGCAGCCGAAAAATCTGCACCTATACCATCTGTTCCAGGGCCTTGGTAATCCTTATTTTCTGCCTTATAAAATTTTATACCAAATAGATATGTAGCTTTTTTTCCGAATACTTTATAAGAACTAAGAATACGTGTTTCTAAACCAAAATTATTAAAATCACCAATTAGAAGTTCTCTAGCTTCTCCTGTATCTGGAAGATCTACTCTTCTAATTCTATAGCCAACTGATTTTCGAGATGCATTCAATCCAAAAAAATTAAATGTTAGATTTGTTTTACTTGAAATTTTATGATCCCATTTAAAATTATACAATAGCCAATCTACCTTAAACCAGTTTCTTTCTCTATTACTTTGAAATGGATTGTTTGAAAACATCTGATCACTTAAACCACCCGCTTGCTGAGCTAAATAGTCTAAATAAGTAACTTCTATTGAAAATTTATTATTTTTATTAAGATCATAGCCTAAATAAAAAAAAGCATTTTTAGATTCAAACTCAGAATTAGGTCTAAAACCATCTCCTCTTTTGTAATTAATGTATGAATAATAAGAAAGTTTATTTTTAGTTCCACTAAGGCTAGAAAAATTGGTATATAAACCAAAACTACCTGTGGTATTTCTTGTTGTAATTTCTAATACTTTATTAGGGTTTGGTGCTTTTGTGATAAAATTTACCAAGCCACCAAATTGAGTCCCGTATTGTAAAGAAGCTGCCCCTCTGACAACTTGTATTTCTTCTAATCCCTCTGATGCTGGTGTATAATAACTTTCTGGATATCCTAGCACATCTGCACTAATATCGTATCCATTTTGTCTTGTGTTAAAATTAGAAGTTCTATTAGGATCTAAACCTCGACCACCAATATTTAATTGTAACCCTGCATCATCATTTTGAAAAATATTTAAACCCGCAACCTGACTGTAAATTTGTCTTGCATTATTGGAAGCTAGGTTGGCCATAGATTGAGCCACCAATACCACCTCAGTTTTCTTTCCTGCATAGATAGATGTTCCGACTACATCTCTTAATCGTTTTAATTCAAAAATCTTTTTTTTACTTGCTTTAATTTGAATCTCTGAAAGCTCTTCAGAAAAAGCGTTCAAAGTAATTTGAAGATTTAACGACTTGTTTTTAGATATAACAAGTTCTTTAAATTTGAAGTTTTCAGAATAAAAAAGAACTTTTATTTCTTCTCGATTGATAGAAAATTCAAAATAGCCTTTGGCATCAGTTTCGGTAATAATTCCTCCAGAATAATTATAAATCTGAACTTTGTTAATTGGTGTCTTATCCTCAGACAAGACGGTTCCAGACACTTGTGATTGTACAGTTGAAATAAATTGAAATATAAAAATAATAGTAAAAAAAGCATGTTTGAAATTCATAAATTATAGACCTTTTATTTTAATATCAGAAGTAAATGGAAGTATCCATTTTTTATGATAAAGTGATTCTCTTTCTTGATATAAATCAACTTTAGGATTTATATATGGCCTACTCATTCGTCCATTTAATGCTACATAACTGTCTACAAACACTTGAACATTCTGGTGTCCTTGACTGGAAAAATGATCTCCCAAGTAGTGAGCATATTCAAGAATAAAATCGGGCTGAAAGCTCATTTGTTTTTCTTGATACGATGTTAAAAAATCAACATTTTTTACATAAAAAAATTTAGCTGTCTTTTCATCTACAATTTTAAAGTTAGCATAGCCTGCCTTTTCGATCAACATAACACGCCATGAAAACCTGTAGCCTTCCTCTGTCCAAAATAATTCTCCAGGATACATGAAATACCTCCAAGGAAATAACAATTGAATAGTAAAAAACACTAAGACAATGCTAGTTATAATTTTTTTGTAAAATTTAGGGAATTGGTATTCTTTGATGGACGGAAGTTGTAGTGGTCTAATACGTATTATTTTTCTAATCCATGAAATTATTCTTGCATGAATAGTAGCATCAAAGAAAATTAATGAGCTAACAATCATAATATATGGAAACATTCCTATTGGAAATAAAACTCTAGTAAAAACATGAAAGAACACTACTAATAAAAAAGCTACAAAACGTGTTTTTCTAAAAATCAATAAAAAGGGAATAATCAAGTCATAAATAGCTCCACCCCAACTCATAGCAAAGTGAAACCATTCTTGTTGCATTAGGCTGCTTCCTATAAAAGGAAGATCATATTTAGAGGGTAACCATATTTTTAGAGGCATTGCTCTAAAGAGCCATTCTGAGTTTAATTTAGTTAAGCCTGCATAAAAATAAACAATAGCTAAAAGTAGTTTAATACTATCTATTGTCCATCTTGGTATCTGAATATATTTTCTTTTACGTAAGTAAGCATCTACAGAAAATTGCAAATTAGCAGGTAAAAAAATTAATAAGAAACTAAGAACACTTACAAAATAATAATGATTTAAGTAGGTAGTTTTATCCATCAATTCAATGTAGGAAAAAGAAAGAAAAAAAATGATGATGGCTATTCTATATTTATATCCAATTGCAACGAATATTGAGGCAATAGCACAAATTATAAAAATAAAGTAGGTATAATTACCAATTGGTTTCACCCATTCAAAACCATAATAGGAAAAAAAGAATGATGGTTTTATATAGAGTTTTTCTATCCAACCATTTGCCCAAAAACGAAGCACACTAATAAACATCATCACACCAAAAAAAATGCGAAAAACGACTAGGGGTTTTGCGTCTGTGTGTTTATTAAAATATTTCGTAATCATATTATTATAATAAAAAAAAACCTGAAAAACTTTAATAGTTAAAAGCTTTTCAGGTTTATGTTTTAAGTTATATGCTAATCACCATCTGCATCTACATAATCAATATTTACACTAAAAGCTTGAAGCATATCTACTTTTAGAAGAACAACAGCTTTTTGTAATTCGTCATATGCTCTAGTCATTTTAGAATTATCTGTAATTACTTGTTCAGATAGGTTATTTGTTAAATTATTGATTTCTAGTCTTGCTATATTAAATTGATCTCTGGTACTAATATATATATCGTCTCTTTCTAAGTATAAGAGGTACGATTTAAAACTTTCACCAGTAGAAGTTCCATTATATTGTTTTCCATTAAAAAAATCTTCAACAGCTTGTAATGCATCAAGAGCCAACTCTTTAGAAATATCTTTTTTGTAAAATGCCTCTACTTTTTCAGGCAGTGGATTCGCTGAAAAAACACCTGCTGGTATTCCAAATTTATTAGCTCTTAAACCTTTTTCATAGTAAAAAATAAAGTCATTTACTAACTTATTTAGAGAACTAGTTGCTGTATTTGATTTACTGTTTATAAAAGTACTTCTAAAAGAATCTTTCCAATTATTTAGTACTTCTTGAGTTAAATCATTCATCTGATTTAAAACATCATTCACATAATTAGAATATCCTGTAGCGTTTGGTCCAGTGGTAAAAACAACTAATAAATCAGCATCATTATCTGATATTCCGTGCAATAAATAATCTAATGCAGGAAATCCTTGGGCGTCTTGGTTATTTACATTGTTTAAATCATAACCACCATTCATAACGTTGTTTTGAACATCGCTTACTGTTAAAGGATATACATTCATATAAAATGAATATTGTAATTCCTCAGCTTTGCCAATGTTGAATATCTCTACACTTTGCCAGCTTTTGTATGCATTTAACCAAGAAGATTTGAATAAATCAAGTGTGCTTTGGGTTGGGGTAGCTGTAAAAGTCTGACCTGCATTGTTCAACAAAGTCATTTTACTTGCAAAATCCTCATAGGAAGGTATAATTATATTGTCTGCTAAATTGGTTAACATCAATCCACGATCAAAATCATCCACAAAAATAATTGATTCATCTTCTCCTTCGTTTGAAGAACAAGCATATATAAAAACTGCTAAAAAAAATATCGATAAAAGCTTCTTAATCATGTTATGTTTATTTATTCTTAATAAAAGCAACAAAAGTAAAAAAAAGTGACTAATTATTAGTCACTTTTTTTAAATAATTATTAATTACCTGCTTGAGCAACAGTAATATTAAATTTTACAGCTATGGTTTCAGATATATCATCTAATGTTGTAGAAGAAACATCCCAAAATCCGTTTCCTGCCATAAGTTGGGTTAAAAAAGCATCTACCTCTGACTTGGTGAAATATGCAGTATTTGAACCAGGTTTTCTAGTAAATTGTAAACTATATACAAAACCAAATCCTTCTGAAAGATCATGAAAAGCAGAAGCCCAATCAGAACCTAAGTTAGCTTTTCCTCCTTGTAAATAATATATGGCTCTTACAGCAATTACTTTTGAAACATTTTCTCTTATGATATCTACTTGCTCATCTCTAGTGATGTAATCTAGATTTACAATAGCAGCTCTTCCTAATTTAAAGGCATCATAAATAGTTGCAGCAATTCCTGCAAAATCTGAATCTCCTTCAACTCTTGAAAGGTATTTATTTAAAAAACTGTCTGCACCAAGTGTCGGGTTTGATTGGTTATCAGCACCGTAAAGATATCCGAAACCTTCATCCCACTTGTGTTCCATTGTTGTGTAATTTTTACCTTCTGCTAATATTCCTGCATCATTATCTGCAACATTGCTACCCGCATCTAAAACAGCTGTACCTAAATAATTATTTAACATTTGGTCTGTCATCAAACCGCCTATCAAAGCCTTATTAACTGCCTGATTTAACTCAAGGCCTTTCCCATTCACATAACGGGTTGAACCCCCTCCTGCTTCTTGTATTTTTCCTGCCATTCCTGCAGAAGCATCGTTATTCCATTCAGGAAATACATCTGAAACTTGAGAAGCGATCCAAGAATCAAATTCTTGTTTTATTGCTGTTGCATCTGTAGAATTTGCAGAAAATAAATCAGTTGAAGCAGCAGTTTTACCTCGAACACTTTTAGATGAAGCGTTTAAACCAAGGTTACCAGCATCTGTAAAATCATTGGAACCTTCCTGGTGATCAAACATTTTTTGGAGAGCCGTCAAAGATGTGGTTTCTTCTTTCATAGCATTTATGAGTTCTTGGCCCATTGCTATTCTTTGTGTTTGTCCACTATAGCTTACCGCCGTTTCATTATCTCTAAGAAAAGTATAGTTTGCAGGTGCAACTGTTGGATCTGGTGTATCTATTGGTTCAGTCTCGTCTTTACAAGACACAAATAAAAGGGAAGTAATAGCTAAAAATAATAATAATTTTTTCATTTAATTTAGATTTAATAAAAATAAGGTTTATAATATTCTGCAAATATAAATAAGAGATTTTATTTGACAAAGTTTATTTAGATTAAATTCAAATAATACTATACAATAAGTTAAATATTCTTTAAATAGTAGATAAGAGCTTTACGAATATCTATTGAAAGATCAGATTTTATTGGTTGATAAACTGAAACAACTCCTGGGTGATTAGAATTTAAAAAAGGAATATCAAACCCCTTCATTAAATAATCACTAACAGCAACAGTATAAATTTTTGAAGAAATAATTTCTTTATTATTTACTTTGAAGTTTTGATTGTCTATCTGAATATTATTTCTTTGAAGGTAGGCACCAGTTCCAGAAGATTGTTTTCCATAATCAAGTACTTTTTTTAATAAACTTCCTTTCATTTCAACCTTCAAAACTGGCCCTCCGAATGGTAAAACTCTAAAAATATCGATACTGTTTATATCTCCAATTAATTGGTCATCAATTCTAATAGAACCCCCATTTACTATGGCGCAATCAACCTTGTTATCATATGAAAAAGCCATTGAAGTAGCTATAATTTGTCCTAAATTTGTTTGAATAGATCGTATAGATGCATCTCTTCCGTCTAAAGGAATTTTTGTTTTATAAATTATATCGTAAGGTTTTTCTACAATTTTTGATATTTGAGCTTCCATTATATCTATCCATTTATCTACCACCAATTTGACTTTTAAATTACCTGTGATAGAAGTATCAATTGATTTTAATTGGGAAGATATGATAGTGTTTTTATTTTTTTTATCATAATTAATACTATGAATATAGGCAGTTTTTGCATTTGCATCTGCCTTTGTAATACGAACATTACCAATCATTTCATTTTTGTTTGTGTGCTCATGCCCACCCATAATTAATGGAATATTAGGTAATAGTTGTGCTATTTTTCTGTCGTGTGCTATTTTCACATGCGTCAATCCAATAACTATATCAACCTTATTTTTAATGGATTCATATTCTTTGTGTATTGATGTAAACATATCTTCATATAATACATAACTTTTAGGGTTTGAAGGAATACAAACGCTTATAAAACCTATTTTTATCTTAGTTCCATCATCATCTGAAATCTCTTTAATAAATGAACCCTTGATAGTAGTTTCAACTCCGTCTATTTGTTGAGAGAATGATTTAATACTATCTAATGTTTTATGAAAAACATTAGAGGATATCCAAGGAAAAACACTCTCATCCATCCTTTGTTGAAGATTCTTTTTACTCAAATCGAATTCATGATTACCAAAAGCAACAACATCAAAATTCATGGCATTCATTACCTCAATCATCTGCTTGCCCTTTATTTTAGACCCTTTATGTTTCATGGTACCAATTAGAGAAGGATTCAAAAAATCTCCTGCCATCACTAATAGTGTGTTTTTATTTTTCTCTAATAATTCTTGATGAACAGTTTCAACTCTTGCCATACCGCCATATTGGCCTCCTTGAATTGAAGCAATTTCATAGACATCGTTTAATTGTAAAATGGTAAAAGAAATTTCACCATCATCTTTTGAACAGGATACAAGAAGAATTGTAAATAAAAATAATACGAGTAGCTTAAATTGTTTCATAAGGGTTTTATGTGTTAAATTAGAAAATCTGTAAGGCCTGATTGTATGCACTTTCAAAACTCATTGGTTTAATTCCTGTAATCGCTTTTTGCTCTGTGAAATAAGAAATAAGTTTTTCTGTTGGCATATTACCTGTTAATTCATCTTTTGCCATTGGACATCCTCCATAACCTTTTATTGCACCATCAAAACGATGGCAACCTGCATTGTATGCTGCATTTACTTTTTCATGCCAAGAATCTGGAGTGGTATGAAGGTGTGCACCAAATTCAATGTTGGGATAGCTAGGAATTAAGTTTGAAAACAAATACTCAATTACATCTGGGGTAGAACTTCCTATAGTATCTGAAAGTGATAAAATTTTAACGCCCATATTTGACAATTTTTCTGTCCACTCTCCTACTATATCAACATTCCAAGGATCTCCATACGGATTACCGAACCCCATAGATAAATAGGCTACAACTTCTTTGTTTGCTTTTGTTGCAATAGATAAAATCTCTTGTAGGGTATCAATAGATTGACTGATTGTTTTGTGTGTATTTCGCATTTGAAAATTTTCGGAAATAGAAAAGGGGTAACCCAAATAGTCGATTTCTTCAAATTGAACAGCATCATATGCTCCTCTTAAATTGGCTATAATTGCTAATAATTTACTTTGTGTTTGAGAGATATCTAATTTTGATAATACAGCTGCAGTATCTCGCATCTGTGGAATTGCTTTTGGTGACACAAAACTTCCAAAATCTATGGTATGAAAACCAACTTTCAACAAAGAATTAATGTATGTTGCTTTTACATCAGTAGAAATAAAATGACTTTTAATACCTTGCATGGCATCTCTGGGACATTCAATAATTTTTACTTTATTCATGAATTCAAAGATACAATTTAAAGACATTCACTCTATATCAAAATAAATATAGCAATTCCAACAAATACACAAACTTGCATCCATTGCAACCAAATTACTATATTTTTACTCTTTTTAATTTTCTCAGAAATAGCTCCTCCAAGAATAGCTATCGATGAAAAAACAACAAATGACACTAGTATAAACAAAGCACCTAAAATATAGAACTGAAGACTTATAGACAGGCTCTCTGAGAATAAAAACCCAGGAAATAGTGCTAAGAAAAAAATGGTGACTTTAGGATTTAATACATTCATGATAAATCCTATTTTAAACAATTGAAATGGTGTCTTTTTTTGAATTTTTTCAGTGTTCATAGAAATCTCTGAACTACTAGTAAAGACCTTATAGGCTAAGTACAAAAGATAAATAGTACCAAGTATTTTAATTGCTAAAAAAATACTGTTATTTTCTTTAATGATAGCAGAAACACCAACGGCTACAAAAGTTGTGTGAATAATACATCCTGTCATTAAACCTATTACAGTTGCTAATCCGTATTTTTTACCATGAACAACACTTTGCATTAATACAAAGATATTATCAGGTCCTGGAGAAATTGCCAATATAGATACAGCTAAAATAAAAGATAGTAGTATCTCCATTGTTGGTGTGCTATTACTTGTTTAATAATGCCTTATTAATTTGTTTAATTAATCCTGGTCCTTCATAGATAAAACCAGTATAAATCTGAATTAAATCTGCACCTGCTTCTATTTTTTCTAATGCATCTTCAGCGGAGTGAATACCTCCCACTCCAATAATTGGAAATGATTTGTTAGAATTATTAGATAGATATTGAATCACTCTGGTACTTTGTTTCTTAATAGGTTGTCCGCTTAAACCACCATTACCAATTTCTTGTATAAGAACATCAGAAGCTTTTAAATTATTTCTAGTTGTAGAAGTGTTGGATGCAATTACACCATCAATTTTTGTTTCTGCAACCAATTCAATAATTTCGTCTAGCTGATTATTATTTAAGTCTGGAGCAATTTTTAATAAAATTGGTTTTTGAAACGGTTGTTCATTGTTTAATTTCTGTATTGCAAAAATTAATTCAAGTAAATACGCTTTGTCATTTAACTTTTCATGACTGCCAACATTTGGACAACTCACATTTAATACAAAATAATCTACATAAGGATGCAGACCTTTAAAACAAACTTCATAATCTTTTGTATAGTTTTCCGAGCTGGTTTGTGTGTTTTTACCAATATTCCCACCAATAATAAGCTTTCCTTTATTTTTCTTTAATTGTTCGATAAGAATCTCTAAACCATCATTATTAAATCCCATCCTATTAATAATTCCGGCATCATCTTTTAGTCTAAATAGTCGTTTTTTTGGATTTCCCTCTTGACCAATTGGTGTTACAGTTCCTATTTCTATAAAACCAAATCCTAAATTTGCCAATTCATTGTACAAAACAGCATTTTTATCAAAACCAGCAGCCAAGCCTACAGGGTTTTTAAAGGTAATACCAAACAACTTTCTTTCTAATCGTTTGTCTTCTATTTGATAAATTTTTCTAAAAATAAGTGCTCCTAAGGGAACTTTACATAGAAAACGAATCAACGAAAACGCAACATAATGAATCTTCTCTGGATCAAATAAAAACAGGAATGGACGGACTATTAATTTATACATATTTGGTTATAAAAAACTCCATTAAGGAGCTTATCACTATCTTAAAACAGCCTGAAAACTCTTTTCAAATGTCTGTTGTAATTTTTGCATAATTTTTTCTATTTGTTTATCTGTGAGTGTTTTAGTGCTGTCTTGAAACAAAAAACTAACTGCATATGATTTTTTCCCTTTAGGCAGCTTTTCTCCTTGGTATACATCAAATAAACCAACATCTTTTAATAAATTTCTTTCTGATTGAAACGCTAAATTATATATTTCTTTGAATGAAATTTTTTCATCTAATAACAGAGCTAAGTCTCTTTTAACAGCTGGAAACTTTGGTAATTCGGAAACTTTAATTTTCTTTTTAGCAGAGATTGTTAACATAGCTGTCCAATCAAAATCTGCAAATAATACTTCTTGCTTTATTCCAAATTCTTTTAGAATTCTTTTCTTTAAAACTCCAAATTCCACTAGTTTATTTTTACCTAAACTTAGAATAATTCCTTCAGAAAACACATCTGATTTTGTTGGGCTTGTTTTTACATTTGAAACACCAATTCTTTCTAATATAGACATCACTATTCCTTTTAAATAAAAGAATTCTGATTTTCTTGTTGTTAAATTCCAACTATCCTGAGTTCTTGCTCCAGAAACAAACAACGAAAGGTGTTTGTCTTCTTGATACCCATTTTCATACTTATGATATGTTTTTCCAAATTCATATAATTTTAAAGAATTATTTTTTCTATTTATGTTATATGAAATGGACTCCAATCCACTAAAAAGTAAAGATTGTCTCATCACTTTTAAATCATTACTAAGAGGGTTTAACATTTCTACGTTAAATTCTGATTTTAAGTTTTCAGAGAAAGAGATATATTCTTCTTTTGTTAATGAATTAGCCATGGTTTCATTAAAACCTAGGTTTGTTAACTGGTTGGCTATGACATTTTCTACAGCTACATCGCTATTACTATCAAAAGAAATCGAGGTATTTAGTTTATGGGAAAATTTAATGTTATTGTAGCCATATACTCTGAGAATTTCTTCTATTATATCTGCCTCTCTTTGAACATCAACTCTGTAAGATGGGATTGTTAATCCTAAACCTCCCTCAGTTTCACTACTGATTTTAATTTCTAAAGATGCTAAAATATTTTTTATTGTTTCTTTATCAATCTCTTGTCCAATTAATCGAAAACAATTTTCATAAGATAGAAAGACTAGAAAGTCTTCAATTTTTTCTGGATAAAAATCCATTAAATCTGAAGCTATTTTTCCATTTGCATACTCTTTTATCAAAATCGCGGCACGTTTAAGTGAATATTTTGTAAAATTAACATCTATTCCTCGCTCAAAACGAAAAGAAGCATCTGTGTTTAATGCATGTCTTTTTGCTGTTTTACGAATAGAAACAGAATTAAAGTAAGCACTTTCTAAAAATATAGAGGTTGTCTTTTCTGTCACTCCTGAATTTATGCCACCAAAAACACCGGCAATACATAATGGATTTGATTCTGCATCACAAATCATAATATCTTCAGAGTGTAATTCTCTTACAACACCATCCAAAGTAGTAAATTTTGTGCCAGATTCTAATGTTTTCACAATGACTTTATTACCTTTTATTTTGTTTGCATCAAAAGCATGTAAAGGTTGTCCTAATTCATGAAGTACATAATTTGTAATGTCTACGACATTATTTTTTGGTGCAATACCAATTGCTTTTAATCGATTTTGAATCCATTCTGGAGAATCTTTTACCTCAA
>MDSY01060500.1_pt1 | contig 25661 bp, 25 predicted proteins | sample 811131 | NCBI WGS metagenome assembly MDSY01 (sample SAMN05326643, study PRJNA326480) | marine metagenome | isolation source: seawater | place: Atlantic Ocean: South West | collected 2010
TAGAATTATATGAATTATTATCTGCATTATGGAAAGGTAAATTTATCATTTTTTTCATTACAACTTTATTTGCAATAGCTTCTATTTTTTATGCTTTATCTTTACCAAATGTGTATTCGTCATATACTATTTTAAAACCTTCAGAGCAGAGTAGTTCAAGCTCTGGCTTGCTTGGTCAATATGCTGGGATGGCTAGTCTTGCTGGAATATCTTTAGGCTCTTCAGGCTCTTCTGATAAAACTTCTGAAGCTATTGAAAGAATTAGATCTTATGATTTCTTTTCAAAGTTTTTTTTACCTGAAATATCATATCAAGATTTAGTTGCTGTAAAAGATTGGGACCGATCAACAAATACTCTTATTTATGATGATAAAATTTTTGATGTTAATACAATGAAATGGGTCAGTGGTTCTATATCTATGCAAGACGCATATGAAATTTATAATGATATTTTTTTTATTAATCAAGATAAATTAACACGCTTTGTAAGTATCTCGGCAAAGCATAATTCTCCTCATATTGCTAAAGATTGGGTTGATTTAGTTGTAAAAAAAATTAATAGTAGCATGAGAGACAATGAAAAAAATACAGCGTCAAAGTCGGTAGAGTTTTTAAATAAACAAATGCAAAAAGTAAATTATCAAGAGATAAGACAGGCCATAGCTTCACTTCAAGAAAGCCAAATGAAATCGTTGATGTTGATTGAGGCCAATGAAGATTATATTTTTAAGACTATTGATTCTGCAATAGTGCCAGAAAACAAATCAGAACCAAAGAGATCTCTTGTGGTAATAGTGGCAACTATATTTGGTTTTGCAATAAGCATATTATTTGTTTGTACGAGATTTTTTTTAAATAAAAAAAACATCAAATAAAAAGGAATTAAGTTGATGTATTCATTGCTAAAAGAGATGTTTCCTTATAACAGAAGTATAACTGGGGACGGAGTAAGAAAAACATTAAATAGAATTTCTAAAGAGATACCTCTTTCTCAGCACTCTTTTAAAAGTGGAGAAAGCGTTTTCGATTGGACTGTTCCAAATGAATGGAATGTTAATAAAGCTAAAATATACTGCCCTGATGGCTCTGTCTTGGTGGATTTTTTAGATAATAATCTATCTTTGATGAGTTATAGCACTCCTGTAAACAAAACTCTGTCCCTGGAAGAGCTAAAAAAACACATAATTACTGATTCTACAAGGCCTGACTCGATTCCTTATTCAACTTCTTATTACAATGAGAATTGGGCATTTTGTTTGCCATTTAATACGGTAGAGGCAATGATGCCAGGTAATTATCGGGTTGAAATAGACTCTCAATTAGAACCAGGTGAATTAATTTATGGGGAAGCATATATAGATAATAGAGCAAAAAAAACTGTTTTAATTTCATCTTACATCTGTCATCCATCTATGGCTAATGATTCTCTATCTGGAGTTGTTTTGAGTGTTCAGTTGTTTAAAGAGATCATTAAAATGGATAATTTAAAATATAATTATAGATTTTTATTTGTTCCAGAAACAATTGGAACTATATGCTTTCTTCATAAAAATAAAGATTCTATAAAAAAATCAACTGAGTATGGATTGGTTGCGACTTGCCTTGGCGATGCTGGTAAATTTACTTACAAGAAAACTCGCGATCACAGCAGTAAAATAAATAGAGTTGTAGAATACATCTTTAACGAAAAGAATATTTCTGACAGGATTCAAGAATTCACTCCACTTGGTAGTGATGAGCGACAATACTGCTCACCAGGATTTAATTTGCCAGTAGGTGTTGTAACAAGGTCTATGTATAGTGAATTTCCTGAATATCATTCTAGTGCTGATAATTTAGACTTTGTTAAGGCAAAGTATCTTGAGCAAAGTTTGGATATGTTTTTAGAGATTATTAAATCTTACGAAGCTAACATAAAGTTTTCAAGAGCTGAGCCACATTGTGAACCTCAAATGGGAAAATATAATTTATATAGAGAAATGGGAGGGGCTGGAAAAGATATGATTGATAACTTAGCTCAAAAAAGAATGTGGATACTAAATTACGCAGATGAAAAAACTGATTTATTAGAGTTGGCAAAGAAATCTGGTTATCAGCTTTTAGACTTAAAGTTGGCGAGCGAGGCTCTCCTTGAAAATAAACTTATCAAGGAGATAAAACCCTCATGAAGATAAGTATTTTGATTACCAATTATAATAAATCTCAACTGGTTGATAGGGCAATTAGGTCTGCTGAAAATCAGTTATTTATAAATCATAAAGTTGAGATAATTGTAGTTGATGATGCCTCCTCTGATTCTCCAAATTTATGGCTTAAAAAACACGACAAATCTGAGATTACAAAAGTAATTTATTTAGAAGAAAATAAAGGAGTAGCTGCAGCCTCGAATATCGCATTTAATAATAGCACTGGTGACTATATAATGAGGTTAGATGCAGATGATTATATTAATCAATTTTATTGTGAGGTGGCATGCGATCTCCTTGAGAATAATAAATTCGATTATGTATACTCTGATATTTTACAAGTAAATATGTATGGAGATAAGATTGGTATAATTCGCAGAGACAATAAAGAAAATCTCTTAGAATACGGAGCTGGCTTGGTTATCAAAAGATCAGTAATAGAAAAGCTTGGATTTTTTGATGAATCTTTAAGGAATTGTGAAGATAGAGATTTCATACTCAGAATGGATGAGGCTAAAATAGATGGTTTCCATGTTGGAGTTCCTTATTACAGATACTATTCGACCCCAGGAAGTTTAACAAAGAATTCAGATAGAAATAAATTTAAAAAGGAGATTAATAAAAAATGGAATTTAAAATAGGAAACGTAAATTGTTCTGAGGACAAAGTAACTATAATTGCAGAGGCGGGTGTTAATCATCTTGGCAGATTTGATCTTGCTGAGGACCTTATTCGATCAGCTGCAAATTCAGGAGCTGATATTATTAAATTCCAAACTTATAAAGCAGATGATTTAACTTTAAAGACTGCTCCAAGGTTTTGGGATTGGGATGGTGAGCAAGATAAAGAAGGATCTCAACATGATTCATACTCTTTATTAGATGGCTTTGGAGAAGATGAACATAAAGAACTCTCTAGACTTTGTAATAAATACGACATTGAATTCATGTCTACACCTTTTTCATCTGATGCAGCTGAAATGCTTATTAGAACTGGAGTGAATGCTTTTAAAATGGCCTCATGCGATATTACAAACCTTCCTTTTCTAAAAGATATAGCAAGCTTTAAAGTGCCAATTTTGCTTTCTACAGGTGCATCTACAATTGATGAGATAGGCAATGCTTTAAGCGCTATCAAGGATACAAATGAAAATGCGGATGTGTGTATCATGCAATGTACATTATGTTACCCAACTGATTATGAGGATGCGCATTTAAATTCATTAAATCATTTAAAAAAAGCTTTCCCTAAAAATTTATTAGGATTAAGCGATCATACTCTTGGATATCATATTCCTTTGGCTAGTATTGCTCTAGGCGCCAGAGTTATAGAAAAGCACTTTACAGTTGATAAAACACTACCAATGTCAGCAGATCATTGGTTATCAATAGATCCTATTGAACTAGAATTGTTGTGTAAATACTCACCTCAAATACTTAATGGTCTAGGATCTCACGAAAAAAAGAAACATCCATGTGAAGACAAAACTCATGCATTTGCAAGAAGAAGCATAGTTTCTACTAAAGATATTACTGAAGGTGAAATTATTGACGAATCCTCATTAGCATGTAAAAGACCTGGAACAGGTATTTCACCTGTTTACATGGAAAGAGTTTTAGGATCAGTGGCTCTAAAAGATATCAAAGTCGATACTCTCCTGCAAGAATCTGACTTTAAATAATAAGGAGAAATATTATGAGTGAATTTTATAATGCTGAGCAATTAAGTGAACTTGAAGAAGGCTGGTGGTTTTATGATCATGCTTGGTCAGTGCTCCATCTAATAATTAAAAATGTAAGAGGAGATTCTGTTTTGGATGTTGGATGTGGAAGTGGTATGGCTATCTCAGTTATAAAATCAATAAACCCTCAAAGAGAATGCACTGGAATTGAGCCTACAAATGACTTAGTAGATATTTGGAATCTAAGAAAACTAAATGTAAAGAATGGAAGTGCTACCGATATACCTTTTGACGATAATAGTTTTGATACCGTCTATTCAAGTCATGTATTAGAACATATTCAAGATGACTTATTGGCTGCGAAAGAAATGCTAAGAGTCGCAAAAAAAAGAGCCTTAATTATTGTACCAGCAGGAAATTGTGATGATAAAAATATGGGGACTGCTCATCTTCGTTATTATAATAGAGTGAACTTCAAATCTTTAATTGAAGAGGCAGCATCTGATATGAATTGTGAAATTAAATATAGCTATCATTCTCACTCTCATATAAATAGCTTAATTGCTGAAATAGATTTTTAAATGAAGAAAATTTTGCCTGTTATTATTGCAAAAGGCCATAGCTCTAGACTTCCTGGAAAGAATACCAAAGATTTTAATGGAGCTCCTCTTTTTCAATGGAATTTATTAAAGTTAATGAGTTTATTTGATATCGTTGTTGTAGACTCTGATGATAAAAATATTCTTAAGGCTTCAAAGGAAATGGGTGCAATTCCTCATACTAGGCATGAAAAAGTAATCGGAAATGATATACCAAGTATTTTAATTTTTAGATCTATATTAGAGGACTTTTCAGATTATGATGGGGTAATAAATGTTCAAGCTAATTCGCCTAATGTAGAGCCTGAGTTAATAAAAAAAGCCTACAACTTGATTTCTAATAATATGTCTAACCATATCTTAACTCTTAATGAAAATATGACTTGGAACGGTTCTCTTTGGTGCATTAGTAAAGAGTTAATTTATACATTAAAAGACTTATACAATATAAAACCTGATATGTTCTTAATTGATGACTCTGTTGATATTCATACAGAAGATGAATTCAAAGAGGCTTTAAATAGGGAGGCTAAAAATGTTAAGTGAAGCAAAATGTATTTTATGTACTTCTCGAGATACTCAAAAAATAATTATAGGAGTAGTTGATGTCACTCTATGCAAAAAATGTGATTTTCAATTTATTGAAAATTCAAAAAAATATTTACAAGAAGGACATTTTGATAACTATTATGCAAAAAGAAAGGCTAATAACATCGAAAATAAGAATACATTGCGAAAGGAGCAATATGTTATAGATTCATATGTTGTTAATAACTATATAAAGGATGGAGACAGTATTTTAGATGTTGGTTGTTCGAGTGGAGAGTTCCTGTCAATAATTAGTACTTTAAAGAATGATCTTTCATGTTTAGGGATTGATATCGACGGCTCTGGGATTAATGAAGCAAATAAAAAATACGGTGATATTGCCGAGTATCAAGAAAGAAACTTATTAACACTTGATGGAAATCAACAGTTCGATTTAATTATTTTTAGAGGTACATTTCAATATCTTGATAATCAGTTGCACGAATCAATGAAGCTTCTAAAAAATATTCTAAAAACCAATGGAAAAGTTCTAATATTTTCACTGCCATCCACTGATGCTTTTTTATATAATTTACTAGAAGAAAAATGGGGCTTATTTCACCCTGAAATGAGCTTGATGTTTAATAAAAAATCATTGCATACGATCTCTAACATGCATAATTTTAAGATTATTAGTTTAAGTTATCCATATCTCGAAGATGTTTATGCTAATAAAGAGAAAGATTATGATAATGTTAAAAATATTATTCTAGGGTTATCAGACAGTTCTTCTCCTTTTTGGGGGAGCTTGATGACGGTTGTAATCTCTCATGACAATTAATAAAGCACTTTTTCTAGATCGTGATGGCGTAATCAATATAGACTATGGATATGTTTATGAGATAAATAAATTTATATTTATAGATGGCATTTTTGATCTGACCTTAAGTGCACAAAAAAAAAATTATAAAATAATTATAGTGACCAACCAAGCTGGTATAGGAAGGGGATATTATTCTGAAAAAGATTTTCATCTGCTTAATTCATGGATGTGTGAATCTTTTTTAAAAAAAGGTATTTCAATATCTAAAGTATATTTTTGCAAAAATCATCCCGATGGCATTGGTCAATATAAAAAACAAGACTTCAGAAGAAAACCTAATCCAGGAATGTTTATTGAAGCTAAAAATGAATTTAATTTAGATATGTCCTCTTGCTTACTTGTTGGGGATCAATTAACAGACATTGAAGCTGGATTATCTGCTGATATTGGTTGCAATATTCTATTTGGTAAAAAAAATATAGGTAGTGGCAATCCTGATATGTCTTATAAGAAAGTAAGTAATTTATCTCAAATAAACGCATTCTTATAGTTTCTTTATATTTCTATGAAAACTTTACTAATTTTGGCTGGAGGTTTTGGATCAAGACTTCGCTCAGTTGTATCTGATGTTCCAAAACCATTAGCACCGGTTTCCAAGGAGCCATTTCTTAAAATTTTACTTAGAAACTATATTAAGCAAGGAGCTAATAATATAATTCTTTTACTTCATTTTGAAGCTGATAAAATTAAAAATATGCTGGAAGCAATGAATCAAAATGGCGAATTAGATGGAGTAAATATAGATCTCATAGTAGAGAAGAATCCTTTAGGTACTGGAGGAGCAATCCTTAATGCAATTGATTATAGTGCTATTGATGATTCCTTTTTTGTAATAAATGCAGATACTTGGCTTAGTGAGAGTCTTAAATTTATGATAGATTCAGAATCACCTTCAGTGGCATCTGTTAAGCTAAATGATTCTAGTCGATACGGCTCTCTAAAAATTTACGAAAAAAAAATATTGTCCTTTGATGAAAAAAATAAGTTTATCAAAAGTGGATGGATAAATGCTGGAATGTATCATTTAAACATTAATAATTTTTTTGATTATGCGCCAGGATCTGCCTTTTCATTAGAGGAAAAGATATTACCAAGACTAGCTGACTCTGGGAACTTAAATGTAGTTAAACTTGAAACAGAATTTATAGATATAGGAGTTCCTGAAGATTACTTTAGATTCTGTAAATGGATAGATGAGGAAAAAAAATATGAGCTTTGAAACTAGAGATTATTTAGTGGATAAGAAATCCACTATAGAAGATGCATTAATAAAAATTCAAAATAATAAACATGGAATGGTTTGTATTTGTACTTCAAATGAAGAGGTTATTGGGTTGGCTACTGATGGAGATATCCGACTAGGGCTATTATCTGGATTTACTCTTAAGGATAAAATAGAAACTTGCTTCAACAAAGATTTTATTTGGTATGATGCCAATGAACCAAGAATAAACCTAATTAAAAAGATAGATTCTGGAATTAGGTATATACCTATTTTAGATAAGTATAAGAAACTTGTTTATGTCATCTCAAAGGATTTTATTCCTTTAATAGATGAAAAAGAGATTTATGTTCGAGCTAGGGCTCCAGTAAGAATTAGTTTTGGAGGCGGTGGATCTGATCTTACTCATTATTTTATAGAAAATGGAGGAGCTGTCATTAATTCTGCAGTTTCAATTTATAGTCATGCTACTATGAAAATCTCCAAAGATTTAACTATTAAGATCAACTCTCTTGATTTAGGTGAAACTTTTTTTGCAAATAATCTTGATGAAGCTTTGGCAAACAAAGAAGGCAATCCATTTATTTTAATTTTATCTATATTAGAGGTGATCAAACCTGATTTTGGTTTCGAATTATTTCTAAATTCTGATTTTTCAGTTGGCTCTGGTTTGGGGGGTTCTGCTACTTTATCAGCCGTAGTATTGGGATGTTTTAATAAGCTTAGAGTAGATCCTTGGGACCAACATGAATTATCTGAAATAGCATTTCAATCTGAAAGACTTAATTTAGGAATTTCAGGAGGGTGGCAGGATCAATATGCCGCAGTTTTTGGCGGAATTAATTTTTTAGAATTTGGGCCTTTGCAAAATATCATTCAACCAATTCGTATTCAGTCTGATGTCCTTCTTGAGCTTGAGGAAAGCTTAATTCTTTGTGATACATCTATTCCTCATCATTCAGGAGATATTCATTTAGATCAGAAAAAAACAATGAGCTCAAAAGTCATTACCGATAATGTAAAACAAAATGTCAAACTTACTTATGAAATTCGTAATTATTTACTTAATGGAGATCTTAAAAATTTTGGCCTTTCATTAAATAAAGCATGGCAGCTAAAAAAGACATTTAGTAAAATGATTTCAAACGATTATATTGATAACATTTATGATGGAGCCCTTGCAAATGGAGCCATAGGAGGAAAGCTTTTAGGCGCAGGAGGAGGAGGTTTTTTCATGTTTTATGCCCCGCCTTTTGAAAAACATAATTTAATTTCTTATTTAACAAGCAAAGGTTTAAAAATTCAGCCATTTAGGTTTGAAGAAAATGGTTTACAAACGTGGGTTTCACGAATGGGTAGTAAAAAATGATAAGTATTTCAAATAATATTATTGGCGAAAAGAAAGTTTTTATTATTGCAGAGATTGGTAATAATCATAATGGTAGTCTCAAAAGAGCAATAGAGATGATAGATGCAGCCTGTGATGCTGGAGTTGACTGTGTAAAATTTCAGATGCGAAACATGGATTCTGTCTATAGAAAGAAAAGTTTATTAAGGCAAGGAGAGGATCTTGGAACCGAGTATGTTTTAGATTTATTAGATCGTTTTGAGCTAACCAAAGACGAGCATATAGAAATTGCAAAATATTGTAATAACAGAGGCATAATTTATATGTGCACTCCCTGGGATTCAGACAGCATTGATATTTTAGAAGAACTAGAAGTGCCAGCGTATAAGGTAGCTTCTGCTGATTTAACTAATTTACCATTGATCGAAAAACTTGTTTCAACAAAGAAACCATTAATATTATCGACTGGAATGAGTTCTTCAAAAGAAATTCAGATAACAACTGATTTTCTAAATAACAAAAAAGCAAATTTTGCTCTATTACATTGCAATAGTACCTATCCAGCTCCGCTCCATGATATTAATCTTAAATGGATTAAAAAGTTAAATAAAATTCATGATTTGGTTGGTTATTCAGGTCATGAGAGGGGTATTTCTGTCTCTTTGGCAGCTGTTGCTCTTGGAGCTAAAATAATAGAAAGGCATTTTACTTTTGATAGAAATATGGAGGGACCTGACCATGCAGCAAGTCTTCATCCAAAGGAATTTAAACTACTTGTTGATGGTATTAGGGAAATAGAAGAGGCATTGGGTGATGGCAAGGTCAGAAATATTTCTCAAGGCGAGATGATAAATCGTGAAAATTTAGCTAAGAGTATCATAGCGTCCTCTAACTTAAAGAAAGGTTTGGTAATTGAATCTAAGCATTTAAAGATACGAAGTCCAGGACAGGGTCTATCAGCACAGCATCACGAAGAGCTAATTGGAAGAACACTTCAAAGAGATATGCTTGAAGAGGACTATTTCTATCCATCAGATCTCTTAGATAAAAGAATTGAGCCAAGAAATTATAATTTTAATCGTCCGTGGGGAGTACCAGTCAGATACCATGATTTTTTTGATTATCAATCTAAAATATCACCGGATATAGTTGAGTTTCATCTTTCTTATACAGATTTAGATTTAGATGTTAGTAATTTTTTATCTGGAACATATGATTTTGGTTTTGTAGTTCATGCTCCTGAGCTCTTTTCTGGAAGTAGGTTAATGGATTTGGCATCACCTGATGATGAGTATAGAAAGTTCTCAATAGTAGAGACCCAAAGAGTTATTGATGTAACTCGAAATTTAAAAAAATATTTTCCTGTTACCACTACACCTATGATTGTTGCAAATATTGGTGGCTTTACAATGGATAAACTATTGCCTGAGATAGAAATAGAAAATTATTATAATCGTTTTGCTTTAAGTCTTTCGGAGTTAAACATTGATGGCGTAGAATTAATTCCTCAGACTATGGCTCCATTTCCTTGGCATTTTGGTGGACAGCGTTATCAAAATCTTTTTGTTCATGCAGACGAAATTGTAAGATGGTGTAATAAGCTTAATTTAAGAATGTGCTTTGATATTTCTCATTCAAGGCTGATGTGTAATCATTTTAATTTAGATTTTTATGAATTCTCAAAAAAAATAGCTCCAATTACTAGTCACCTTCATCTTGGAGATGCATTAGGTGTTAATGGGGAAGGGCTTCAAGTAGGAGATGGAGACATAGATTTTAATAGATTAGGCAATATACTCAAAGAACATTGCCCAAATGCATCTTTTATTCCTGAAATTTGGCAAGGACATAAAAATGGTGGAGAAGGCTTCTGGAAAGCGCTAGAGAAATTGGAATCAACCATTTAAATAGGAAAAAATTATGACACTTAGCAATATTAAATTAGAAATTCAAGCTTCAATTGATGCAAAATCTCAAGTTTTAAATAATAATAATTTACTTCAGCAGATTGCAGATTTAGCAGAAGAATGCACATCAACGTTAAAAGCTGGAGGGAAGATAATCTTCTGTGGAAATGGAGGAAGTTTTGCAGATGCTCAACATTTATCAGCTGAGTTTACATCAAGGTTTATGTTCAATAGACCTGGACTCGCATCTATTGCATTGGGTACTAATAGTTCTGCAATGACTGCAATAGGAAATGATTATGGTTATGAGAATGTATTTGCGAGGGAGATTGAAGCAATAGCGACCTCCAATGATGTTTTAATAGCAATCACAACAAGCGGAAATAGTTTAAATATATTAAAAGCAATCGAAGCTGCCCAAGAAATCAAATTACCGCTTTTTGTTTTTACGGGTGAATCAAATGGTAAATTACAAGAAGGTGTTACTTCATTTAATATCCCATCATCCAATACAGCGCGTATCCAAGAGTGTCATATCTTAATTGGCCATATAATTTGCGGCCTAGTTGAATCTAATATATTTGGGAATAAGGCTTCATAGCAATTTTTAATTTCTACTTTAAAAGTATAAAATGAAAAACTTCAACAAAATTATACAAACATTAAAATTATTTTTTATAGGGAATTTGAAGTCCTATCTTGCGACCAAGAATAAGAAACTACTAAAGAAAAATCAAAGCCTATTAAATAAATATGATAATGAAAGAATTTTTATTCTTTATTCAGGGCGCAGTATAAATAATTATGATTTGTCTATTTTTAAAGATGAGTATGTTATGGCAGCCAATTTACTTGTTCTTCATAATAAATTCAAGGAATTAGATGTAGATTTTTACTGCTACACTGGGAGTTGGGAGTACAGTCTCTATAAGTACATGTCATGGGGTCTGTTTGAAATATATGCGGGTTTAAATTCAAAAGCAAAATTATTTCTAAATGCATCTTCTTATTTTTGGATTAATAATACAAATTATTGTGGAATATTAGATGATCGAGATAAGTTTAAAGACAATACCTATTTTATAAGTAATGAAAATTTTATCTTAGAAGGGGGCAGCAATGTTAATTGTGACTTGCCAAAATCTTTACATGGAGTGCTCTCTAGAAGCATCGGTATTGCTATAGATCTTGGTTTTAAGGAAATATATTTAGTTGGTGCTGACTATTCCAAGGATCCATTAAATGTTGGGCATTTTTATGGCTCAACAGACTTCATAACCAACAGAACAGAAGAAGAAAACATTACAAATAATCAAATAAAACTTTTTGCAGAAAAAAGAAATATTAAGTTAATAAATATAGTTGAGCAGGGTTTTAGTAGTCCAATTTATAAAAGTATTGGAAGTCATCAATTAAATGAAGTTCTTCAAAAAAGTGATAAAATTTAAAATCTTTATTATGACTAATAAGCTACTATACATTTACGTATGCAAAGCACTTAAAATGGTATAAAAATGTCAAAAAATATAACTAATTTATTTAGCCTCAAAAATAAAGTAATTGTTATTACTGAAGCTGCCGGCTTGCTTGGAAGAAGGCATGCTGAAGCTGTAGCTGCTTATGGAGCCTCTCCTGTTTTATTAGATCTATCCCAAGAAGCGGTTGAGAGATATCTTTAATAATAATTAAATTGAGACAAAAACTATGAACAATGATTCATCAAAAAAAATATTAGTGACCGGAGGAGCTGGCTTTCTTGGCTCTCATTTAATAGACAGGCTAATCATGAGGGGTGACAAGGTTATTTGCCTAGATAATCTTTTCACAGGCTCAAGAAAAAATATAGAACACCATTTATCCAATAAAAACTTTACTTTCTTAGATCATGATATTGTTAATCCAATCGATATTGAGGTTGATGAGATTTATAATTTAGCATGTCCAGCCTCACCCCCATATTATCAACATGATCCAGTCCAGACTACCAAAACTAGCATATATGGAATTATTAATATGCTGGAGCTTGCAAGGCAATATCAAGCAAAAATTATGCAAGCATCTACTAGCGAAGTTTATGGAGATCCTAAAATCCATCCACAGGTAGAAAGTTATTGGGGAAACGTTAATCCAGTTGGAATAAGATCTTGTTATGATGAAGGAAAAAGATGTGCAGAGACCTTATTATTTGATTACAGTCGTCAATATGATGTCAAAATAAAGGTTGCTCGGATTTTTAATACATACGGACCAAGGATGGACCCTCAAGATGGAAGAGTTGTGTCAAATTTTATTATGCAGGCTCTCAGGAATGAACCAATTACTTCTTACGGCGATGGCACTCAAACTAGATCTTTTTGTTATGTTGATGATCTTATTGATGCATTTATTAAATTAATGGATAGTCCTGACAGTTTTACTGGTCCTGTTAATACAGGAAATCCGAATGAATTTACCATCAATCAGTTGGCAGAAAAAATTATTAGAATGACTGACTCAAGTTCAAATTTAATATATACAGCTCTTCCAAGTGATGATCCTATGCAGCGGAAACCTGATATATCCTTGGCTAAGAAAACCATGGATTGGGAACCTTCTATAGAATTAGAAGAGGGCCTTAAAAAAACAATCTCTTACTTTAAGAAATTTATAAAAGAGGGCGTGTGAACATGAAGTCTATTTTAATAATTGGAGCATCGTCTAGCTTGGGCGGTCTAGTTGTAAAAACTTTTGCTGAATCTGGCCATAATATTTTAGGTACTTATGCTAAATCATTACCAAATATAGAAAGTGAGGATAATATTAATTTTGCTCATCTGGATTTAACTTCTCAAGAAAGTATTACTAATTTTAGTGCTGATATAGCATTAAAGAAAAAAGCATTTGATACCTGCATTTTCCTTGCAGGCCATCTTCCAGGAAAAAAAATTGAAGATTATAATAATTTAGAGATAGATGAGGTTATGACTATAAATTTTTCTGGTTTTACTAAAGTTTATAAACAGATCCTTCTAAATTTTAATAATAATTCACAAGTTATTATTGTCTCTTCTGTATCAGCCCAAGGAGGTAGCTATGATCCAATTTATGCGGCTAGTAAGGGAGCCCTAATCTCATTTATGAAGTCATTATCTCAAGTTTCTCCTTTAAAAATTAGAGCTAATGCTATTGCCCCTGGCCTTATTTTAAATACATCAATGTATAATGACATGGACCCATCAAGACAGGCATTTCATATTAAACAGTCGCCAACTCGGAAGCTAACGACCCCTGAGGATCTTTCAAGAATTATATTAGATATTAGCAAACCTCATTGGTCTAATATGAACGGCGCCGTAGTTCAAATAAATGGTGGATCTTATGTCTAAGGAAAAGCGCGTCGCTATAGTAGGCTGTGGTGCTTTTGGAGCCATGATTGCTCTGCGCTTATCTGAGAGAGGCTGTGACGTTACTATCTTCGAAAGTCAAAAAGAATGTTTAAGAGGTGCATCTTTCAATAATCAAAATAGACTTCATTTAGGCTTCCATTATCCAAGGGATATTTTAACTGCGACTCAGTGCATAAAAGGATTTACACGTTTTTGTGAGGAGTTTCCAGAATGTATTGTTTCTGGGTTTCCAAATTTATATTTTATTTCAAAAAAAGGATCTCATACACAGCAAAAATCATACATAGAATTTTGTAATAAACTTGGTCTCAAATATGACTTGATTGATAATAAAAAACTACCATTTGAAATTTTAAATACATCTGATGCAATTCAATGTGAAGAGGTTGTCTACGACTCTAATATATTACGATCATCTATTATGAGAAAAATTATAGCCAGTGGGGTGATATTAAAAACTGAAAGCAAAGTGGACCATATTAAAAAAGATAATTTTGGTTATACTTTGACTTGTGCAGACAAAAAATTTCAATCTTTTGATCATGTTGTTAATTGTACATATGCAGATATTAATAGGATTACAGAACAGCTTGGATATGATATTGAAAAAGTTCAATATGAATATACTGCTATTCCTATAGTTAAAATGGATATTGACTCTGTAGGAATAACTGTAATGGATGGGCCTTTTATGACCATTCTTCCTCATGGAGATAGTGAAAATTTTCTTATGTATCATGTAGATCATAGTGTTCTATCGAGAGAAAATGCCTTGAAAATAAATCCGAAATGGCTCAGTAAAGAAACTTCTCCATCAAGTATGATCGACATAGATCAGAAATTTAGAGAAATGCGAAAGGCTTGTTCTTATTTTGTTCCAGCCGTATCTAATGCAAGGATGGTAGGGTTGCTTGAGGGGCCTAGAATGGTTATAGCTAATTCAGACGATACAGATAAAAGACCATCAATTCTTAGATCTTATGATAAAAACTACCATACTGTTTTTTCCGGAAAGATAGATCATTGTGTATGGGTCGCAGATGACTTGGCAGAACTAATTCTAAATTCATAGTATTCTTAAAATATAAAAAGGTAGTATACAAAATGTCAAAAAATATAAATGAATTATTCAGCCTTAAAGGTAGGGTGATTGTTATTACTGGAGCTGCTGGCTTACTTGGAAGAAAGCATGCCGAGGCTGTTGCCGCCTATGGCGCCTTTCCAGTTTTATTAGACCTGTCACAAGAAGCTGTTAATAGTATTGCATTGGCTATAAATAAAAAATTTGGTGTTAAAGCAATTGGATTTTCTGTTGACATTACCAATGAGGATCAAGTTAAGGCTAATGCAAAAGCAATCATTAAACAATATGGATGTATTGACGCTTTAGTCAATAATGCAGCAAATAATCCTAAGGTTGAGGATAGCAACGATCTAAACTTTTCACGGTTAGAAAACTTTTCCCTCAGGACTTGGAATGATGATATCAGCGTTGCATTAACAGGTTCGTTTTTATGTTCAAAGCATTATGGTTTTGAAATATCAAAAAACCCTAATGGCGGGTCAATTGTAAATATTTCTTCTGATTTAGGTTTGATAGCTCCAGATCAGGGGCTTTATGCACAAGAAGGGATTTCAAAGAATATGCAGAATTCCAAACCTGTCTCTTATTCAGTTGTTAAGACAGGTATTATTGGGTTGACGCGTTACCTAGCCACTTATTGGTGTGAAGAGAATGTTAGATGCAATGCTTTATGTCCGGGCGGTGTTGAAAATAACCAATCTGAAGATTTTTTAGATAAAATTAATAAGAAGATACCTCTTGGTCGAATGGCAAAGGTTGATGAATATCAAGGCACGTTGATTTGGGCTTTAAGCGATGCTTCAAGTTATTTAAATGGGGCAATAATTCCAGTTGATGGAGGGCGTTCAGCATGGTAATTGATTTCGATATAATTATATCTTCTGATAGCTGCTAAATTTCTAGTACCATGAAAAAATATAAAATACTTAAATACATTGTCGTTAAAGGAGAAAGGTCAAAGGTTGTTCTTCTCTTTATTGGTATGCTGATACTTGGTTTTGCTGAAATGGCTGGAGTGGCAAGCGTTGTGCCTTTCATGAGTATGGTAACTGATACGTCAATAATATTTACCAACAAGTATTTAAACTATTTATATGTCCAGTTTAATTTTTCAAATACAGATAACTTTTTATTTTTCTCTGGAATAGTAGTACTTGCTTTTATGGCAATTGCAAATTTTTACAGTATTTATATGAATTGGAAAATGCAACATTATGTATTTATGCAAGAAAATAGGATTGCATTAAGAACACTTAATAAGTATCTATCTCAGGATTATATTTTTTTTCTAAGCCGCAACTCTTCAGATTTAAATAAAAATATTCTTACTGAAATTGGCAGAGCTTTAGGTGGTGTCTTTTTCCCTATTCTTCAAGTTTTATCAAGATCTATTATTGCTATCATGTTGCTATTATTACTTGTAATTGCCGACCCTTCTCTTGCTTTAACTATATTTATTGCACTCGGAGGCGTGTATGTATTTATATTTATGCTTGTGCGCAAAGTGCTTTATTCGATAGGAATTATAGTTGCAGATACTATCACGCAAAGATATAAAATCTTAAGCGAAATTTTTTCTAGCATTAAAATATTAAAGTTGAAAGGCGGAGAAGATGATCTTGTTAGAAACTATTCTGATCCATCAAAAAAGTATGCAAGATATTCTGCTATTAGTACCGTGATATCTCATGCACCAAGATACCTGCTTGAGATTATTGCATTTGGCGGAATTATGGTTATCGTTTTGTATTTAATATCAAAAGGAGAAAGCAATAGCTATGTAATCTCTTATATGGCTTTATATGCTTTTGCAGGCTATAGGCTTTTACCTGCATTACAGTCCATTTATGCCAACTTAACATTAATTCACTATAACTTTCCTGCTCTAGAAGCTATAACCGCTGATTTAAGAATTATTGAACGCGATGTCATTAATCCAAAAGAATTAGATGATGGAGAGCAAGTTCTAAAGGATAATATAGAATTTAATAATATTAATTTTAAATATCCTGAAACTGAAGAATATTTACTTAAAAATATTAATATTTCTATCAAAAAGAATTCATCAATCGCATTCGTTGGTGAAACTGGGGCAGGTAAGTCAACTCTTGTAGATATTATCTTGGGTTTGCATATCCCAGATAATGGAGAAATATTATTAGACGGATTTTCAATGGATAAAAATAAAAATGCTCAATGGAAAAGGAGTATTGGCTATGTTCCACAAGATATTTATCTCTCAGATGATACGATTAGTAATAACATAGCTTTTATGACTAATGATACTGATATTTCATCAGACCATGTATTCGAAGCGGCAAAGATTGCTAACATTCATGATTTTATAATGGGATTACCAGATAAATATGAAACCAAAGTTGGCGAAAGAGGTGTTAGGCTTAGTGGGGGACAAAAACAACGAATAGGAATAGCTAGAGCTCTATACAATGATCCTGAAGTACTTGTTCTTGATGAAGCTACAAGTGCCATGGATACAGTAACAGAGCAATCTGTAATGAAAGCAATAAACGATCTTGGAAATAAAAAAACAATAATCATTATAGCTCATAGAATTAGTACAATTCAGAATTGTGACTGTATATATATGCTTGATGATGGACAGATAGTTGACCATGGCAACTTTAAAGAATTGGTGGCCTCAAACAAAAGATTTCAAGAACTAGCAAGAAGTAATTCACAAAATTAGTAAAAATGAACATTAATTTCCCAATAGCTGGAATAAAAAATAGTTCCAAATTCAATAGTTTAATATATTTTGTATGCAGCTTTGTGTCGCTTGTATATCTCTCTCAAGCATATAGAATAATTTTAAAGACATCAGATTCATTGTTATTACTAAGGGTAACTGAGGATTATGTATTAATTGGCTTATTAATCACTGCTGTAATGCTGAAGGGAAATCTAAAAATCAATAATTTCATACCATTTATCTTAATGTTTTTATATCTTTGCTTTAATTATTTGATAGTGATATCAGACTTTGATCTTGTTAGGAGATTTACAATTATGATGCTTTGGTACATCGTCGCAATTAATTTAATCACTAATATAAAAATTAATCACTTTTTTTATATAGTATGTTTTTTGGGTATATTTTCTGCAGGCATTATGATTTTAAATATTGAACAGACTATCGCGACATATGTAATAGAAAGTCAACGTATACATGCCGAAGGAGAAGGTATGGATCTAAATATAAATAATATCACATTGATTTTAGTTGCTTTAACAGCAACAGCAACAGTTCTTAAAAGAAATAGCCAGCATATTAAATATGGTACTTTTTTAATTTTAATTTTATATCTCATTGTAGCTATCATACTTTTAATCGGATCTACTAGGTCTGCACTTTTATTTTATTCATTTCTGGTCTTCTATTCTTTATTTGCAAAGAATGTAAAATTACTAATCATTCCTTTGATACTTATTATATTCTTATCATATGGCAGTCTTATATTTTTAGATGACATGGTGTTTTATTCGAGAATTGTTGACTTTGATGCACAATCGTCTGGACGAATATTAGCCATGCAAGACTCAATATCAAATTTTGCTAATTACCCCATGTTTGGAGTTGGAGAGCTTTATCAAGAAAATTTTCAGTTAAGAAAAATCGGAGACCCCGATCATAATTTTTTCACTAGATTGCTTGGTTCCAACGGCCTTATAGGCTTTATATTTATAGTTTTATTTTTAAATGGCATGACTAAGCTTTTTATTAAAAATGTAAAAGGAGTATTTATTTTAAAAGGATTTTTCTTTTTCACTTTTTTCTTTGCCCCAGCCGGACCAGGTTGTTTGGTTGTAGCAACCGCAAGTTATTTTCTTTCAAATCTTAAAGACACTCAGAAGCACAATAGTTAAAATAATTATGACCAAAGTACTAGTTAAAAATTTATTAATCTCAATTACTCCTAATTACACCAGAAGATTTCGACATTTGCGGTATTTTTCTGGATGGAAAGATTTATTTCAACATATAAAAGCTGATAAAGAATCAAGCAACATGAATATTGTTACTGGAAATCATCTTTTTTTATATCAGGATTGCCAAAATCAGGTTATAAAAAGAATGATTCATGGTAAGCATAGTAAATAAAAATATGGATCAAGGTAAGTCAAAAATTTTATTCTATACAGACTGTGACTTCTTTGCAGGCTGTGAAAAGCCTCTAGAAAATATTGCTAGTAACAAAAAAATTACAGATAAATATGATTTAGTTTATGCATACAGAAACAGCAAAACATATTCAAAAGATCTTGATGATAAAAAATTATTGGTTCGCTTTAAGCCCCTAAATATCTTAACTCCAGATTTTTTTCTCAATAATAGTGTTAAAAAAAATACAAAACTTTATCTTTTACTGAAAATTCTTGTGCGTATTCCTGAAAAGCTGCAAGTATTCAACTTAATTTATTTTATCTCTCAGTTAATACTTTTAATTCAGGAAAAGCCTGATATTGTTCATATTAATAATGGAGGATATCCAGGAGCTGATAGTTGCAGGATTATGGCTATAACCTCAGGATTTTTTGGAGTAAAAAAAATAGTATTCACTGTTAATAACATGGCAGCTCCTCGTAATCATATTTTAGATAACACTATAGATAGATATGTTAATAAAACTGTAGATTACTTTGTTACAGCATCAAATGCAGCCTCAAGGGAGCTTGTTAAAGTTAGGGGAATTGGTGAGGGCAAGATACAAGCTATTCCAAATGCTGTTTTATTTGATGATATTAAAATTAATAGTGAGGTAGATTTCAGAAAAGAATTTAAAATTCCTGATGACGCATTTGTAATCGGCTCGGCTGGGTTGTTAATTGAAAGAAAGGGCTATGATATTTTGATAGAAGCCGCAAACCTATTGCCCAGAAAAAAAAATTGGCGTGTATATATCTTTGGAGATGGTGATCAAAGAGATATTCTTGAAAAAATGATTTCAAAATATAATTTGCAAGATTATATTTTCTTACCTGGATTTAAAAAAAATATTCATGACTACGTGAGCTCGTTAGATATTTTTGTATTACCAACCGTAGGAACAGAAGATATGCCAAATGTTATTAATGAAGCAATGTTAATGTCTAAACCAATTGTTGCATCAGCAACCTCTGGAATTCCAGAGCAAATTGAAAATGGACATAATGGATACCTTGTTCAGCCAAGTGATTATAAGGAACTAGCCTCAAGGATTGAATCCTTTATCTCGTTAGAAAAAAAATCTTTGTTAGAAATGGGCCTAAATTCAAATAATAAATATATGACTTCTTTTTCATACAATATTGCTATGAATAAATACTTATCAATTTATGACTCATAAAAATTCTTTAATTAACTAAATATATAAATATATGAAATCATACAAGTTGGGTGTTATGCAAGGTCGTCTTCTACCTAAATATAAAGGTAGATATCAAGCACACCCTTTGGGTTATTGGCATGACGAGTTTACTTTAGCAAAAGAACTAGAACTCAATCAAATAGAGTTTATCCTGGATTTTAACGACTATATGTTAAACCCACTTATGACAGATGAGGGCTTAAAACAAATTCAATCTATTTCTAATAAAACTGGCGTTAAAGTGAAAACAATTTGTGCAGATTATTTCATGGAGGCGCCTATCCACTCCTTGCATGAAGAGACAGCAAAAAAAAGTCAGACTGTTCTTATTAATTTACTTAAAAATACTACTAAGCTAGGTATTACTGATATTGTTATTCCTTGCGTTGATCAATCAAGCTTGAATGGAAAAATTTTGACAATGCGTTTTATAAAGAAAATGGAACCTATTGTTGATATAGCAGAGAGCCTCAACGTTAATTTATCTCTCGAAACAGATTTATCTCCAAAACCATTCCTTGAATTACTTAACCAATTTCAGTCTAAAAATGTGACCATTAATTATGATTTGGGCAACAGTGCTTCATTAGGTTTTAATCTAACTGAAGAACTTGACACGTATGGAGATAAGATTTCTGATATTCATATTAAAGATAGAGTTCTTGATGGCGGGCCAGTAATTCTTGGAGAGGGTTCTGTTGATTTCAATAAATTTTTCAAAAAAATTAAAGAGTTTGATTTTAATGGTCCATTTATCATGCAAGCGTTCAGAGATGATGAGGGCTTGAATGTCTTTAAAAATCAATTAAGTTGGATAAAACCATATTTAGAAGACCTATAATATAAGTTAAGATATAATCGGTTATGCTATGGTTATTTATAAATAAACTATATAATGTAATATAAGTAAAAAAGATAATAACAAGCATTGTTTGGCATAGCCTATCAAAAAGGAAATTAAAAATTATGAATGAAAATATTGGATTAAAAAATGGTATTAAGGAAAGTAATTCCTTGTACGAAAGAGCAAAAAAAGTTATTGGTTCTGGAACAAATACTTTTAGTAGAGCGCCGGGTGTTTTTCCTGATGGAGCAGCTCCTAAGTTTCTTGAGAGGCAATTTGGCTGCCATACCTGGGATGTTGATGGTAATGAATACATAGATATGGTTATGGGCTGTGGACCGGTAACAATTGGACATGGAAATCCCGTCATAAACGATGCTATTAAGGCTCAGTTAGATAAAGGCATCCTTTATAGTTTATTAAATCCTCTAGAGGTAGAAGTTGCTGAAAAGCTGATTGAGGTTATACCTTGTGCGGAAATGGTTAAGTTTTCAAAGAATGGAAGTGATGTTTGTGCTGCGTCTGTGAAAATAGCAAGACATGTAACTGGAAGAGATCTTATTTTTCAGTGGGGTTATCATGGATTCCAAGATTGGTATATTGGTACAACAGACAGAAGTGCTGGCGTTCCCCAGGCTGTAAAAGATTTAACAATTAGTTTCGATTATGAGGATACTGACAAGCTTAGAGAAATGTTTAAAGAACATAAAGGCAAGGTTGCAGCTGTAGTAATGGAGCCAATTATTGGCCAAACACATAGATGTAGTAACTGTTTTAGCGATAAAGAACAAAAATATAGACAGGATCCAATCAAATCATTTATAGCTTGTAAAAATGACCCAAACATGAAAATTTTAAAAGAAATAAAAGAAATTGCTCACGAAAATGGAGCCCTTCTTATTTTTGATGAGATGATTTCTGGTTTTAGATTCTCAATGGGAGGTGCTTGTCATTACTTTGACGTCGTTCCAGATTTGGCAACATTTGGTAAAGGGATTACAAATGGAATGCCTTTAGGTGTTTTAGTTGGACTGGAGAAGTACATGAAAGAATTTGATAAAGTTTTTCTTTCATCAACATATGCCCCGGAAGCTCTTACCTTGGCAGCAGCATCTGCAAATATTGATTTTTATAAAGATAATGATGTCATTAAAGATTTATGGGGAAAAGGGGACTATATTCAGCATAATTTTGAAAAAATAGTTAAAAAATATGATTTAGGTAATACAGTAACTCTAACAGGCTACTCAGTTAGACCCATGGTGAATACTGTTGGTGAAGATGGATTTCAGTGTCCTAAGCTTGCCACCTTATATCAGCAAGAAATGTTTAGGAATGGAATACTTTGTTTTTCAGCAGTTCTTATGCTCTCATATGCACTTACAAAAGAAGATTTAAAATCACTTGTCGATGCATTTGATAAAACCTGTAAGGTCATTAAAGATGCTGTTGATAGCGATAAACCAATTGAAAGTTTTCTAGAGGGAGTTCCTGGAGCTCCAGTATTTAAGGGTCTCAGAGAACGCAATATGGTATCAAATTAAAATATCTTTGAAAAAATAACATAAACATTACATAGAGATAATAAAATTTAATTATGGAAAAAAAATCAAATATTGTTGGAATTATTCCAGCTAGGGGTGGCTCAAAAGGGGTGCCTAAAAAAAATATAAGGGAGATAGGGGGCTTTCCTATGATTGCCTATTCTATTATTGTGGCTAAATTTGTTGAAAAAATAGATCGATGTATTGTTTCAACCGATTCTAATGAGATTGCTGAAGTTGCAAAAAGTTTTGGTGGCGATGTTCCTTTTCTTCGTCCAGGTGAGCTTGCTACAGACTCTTCAACTGATATTGAATATATTCGTCATGCAATGGAATGGTTTAATGATAATGAAGGCTATATTCCAGAATATTGGGTTATTCTGAGGCCTACAACACCTCTAAGAGAACCTGAGGTTGTTCAAAATGCAATTACCAAGATGATTGATAATCCAGATGCAAGCAGTCTGATATCTATCCATGAATTTGCAGAAACGCCTGGAAAAATGTTTGGTTTGCAGGGTGAATTTCTTCATGGATTGTGTCCCATGGACCCACGGCCAGAATATTTTACTCTTCCGAGGCAAGAGTTTGCCCCTGCCTATTTTGGTAATGGATATGTAGACATAGTAAAGTCCTCAACTATATTAGATAAAAATTCATGCTTTGGTGACAGAATGCTAGGGTTTGAGGCTCCAGATACAGGTGAGATTGATGTTCCAGAAGATATTAGGCGAGTAGAGTATTATTTAAGCAAGGAGTCTAATACAACTTATAAACATCTTCAAAATTTATAATCTTTAAATGCTTACATCAAAAGAAGATCTAGTTAATCTTTTTAAAGATTTGGGAATAAACATATCTGATGATGTGATGGTACATTGCTCCTTGAAGTCTCTTGGAAATGTAATAAATGGACCTCTAGATGTCATTGACGCTCTTTTAGAAGTTGTTGATATCAATAAAGGTACAATACTTATGCCAGCACATTCAGGTCAAATAACCGATCCAAGGGATTGGAAAAATCCTCCGCTTTCAAAAAAAGATGTTGATGTTGTTAGGGCTAAGATGAAACCTTTTGATAAGGATATTACTCCTTCAAGAGGTAGGGGGATTGTCGCTCAAACTTTTTTATCATACAAAAATGTAAATAGAAGTAACCATCCACTTAACTCTGTAAGTGCGCTAGGCAAAAAAGCAGATTCGTATACAAGTTATCATGATTTTGATGAGCCAGAAGGTATCAGTAGCCCCATAGGAAGATTGTATAGTAATAATGGTAAAGTTTTAGGAATTGGTGTTGGTGTAAATAGTTTTACAGCAATACATTTAGCTGAATATATAGCCGAAGTAAATTATTTAAAAAACAATAATCCTTCAGTATTGTTTGAAAGAAAGAACGGTAAAAATTTATTTAGAAAAGTAAAAAGATATCCAGGTAACTCTGATAAGTTTATTAACGTGCTTCCTATGCTGAGAGAGAAAAAACTAATTAAAGAAATAAATTTCAATAATGATATTATGACTATAATTTCTATAAAGCCTGTTGTAGATAGGATAGTTGAAATTTTGCGAGAAAATCCAAAATTTCTCGTAACTTAAAAAAGGATAAATAAATATGGCTAAATTTTCATTTAATATAAACCCTCGCAATGTGCCAAAGGTAAATACTGAACATAGAAAAATTTGTACAGAGATTCCAGTTCCAGAATCACTTGCATTGCTAGAAGAGATAAAATTATACGAATCATCAAATGCTTTAGAGCAACTTCCAGTGGTATGGGATCATGCAAAAAATCACCAAATTTTTGACGAATGGGGTAATGCTTGGATTGACTTTACTTCTAGTATTTTTGTTACAAACTCTGGTCATGCAAATGATGAAACGTTACTTAGAATCAATGAGTGTATTTCAAAACCTCTTCTTCACAGCTACTATTATCCTACAAGAATACGTGCTCAGTTTTTAAAAAAGCTTATCGATATGACTCCTGATTACTTGCAAAAAGCTATTATTCTTAGTGTTGGGACGGAAGCAACTGAAAGGGCGATAAAGATAGCTCGTATCTATGGTCAAAATAAATCAAAAGAAAAGTCTATTATTGTTGGTGGTGATGGCAACTATCATGGAAAGACTCTGGGTGCTCAAATGATCAGTGGGCAGCACAATGATAAAGGTTGGATTGGTTACATTGATCCAAATATGAAACATATGCCGTTTCCTTTCCCTTGGGTTATAGAAAGTTTTAAAGGTGATGGCGCAGAACTTTTTGAGAATCATCTAAATTTAATGGAAAAAGATGGTGTGAACTTAAAAAATATTGCTGCATTTTTTGTTGAGTCCTTTCAAGGCTGGGGCGCTGTTTTTTATCCAATTGATTATATTAAAGCGATGAGAGAGTGGTGTAGTATAAATGATGTACTTCTAGTATTTGATGAAATACAAGCTGGGTTTGGAAGAACTGGAGAAATGTTTGCTTATCAACATTATGGCGTGGATGCTGATCTAGTTATTTGCGGTAAGGGAATATCTGGAAGTATGCCTCTATCAGCCGTTCTTGGATCCTCTCAACTTATTGAGTTAGATGCCGGATATACTAGCACTCATGGAGGAAATCCTGTTGCATGCGCTGCTGGTCTAGGAAACTTAGAAGCATTTGAAAATCTTAATTTAATTGAAGAATCTAAACGCAAAGGCAAAATTATGAAAGACATTATTGATTCTTGGAAAGTAAAATACCCTTCAAGAATTGGCAGAATTCTTGGCAATGGCATGCTTTATGGTGTTTTTATTACAAAAGAAAATTCAGATGAATTAGATAATGAATTAACTAATTATCTTTGCGAAAGAGCAATGGAGAAAGGTGTTTTCTCAATTTGTACAGGTCGAGGTACTCTAAAGATAGGACCACCAATTACCATCCCTGATGATGCTTTAATCGAAGGGCTAGGGGTTTACGAAGAATGTTTTGAAGAGATGTTTTAAATGGGTAATTGATGAAACAGTTGATGACGTAAAAATAAAAAATCTTGATTTCCAAACTATATCAGTAAATTACATAAAATTTCCATATTTAGATATATCA
>MDSY01109255.1_pt1 | contig 25655 bp, 22 predicted proteins | sample 811131 | NCBI WGS metagenome assembly MDSY01 (sample SAMN05326643, study PRJNA326480) | marine metagenome | isolation source: seawater | place: Atlantic Ocean: South West | collected 2010
AATCACTTTAGTATCCGATTTGCTATTCTCATTTGCTTCTGGTGATTCGTAGTATTTTTCAAATTCATCTTTATTCATATTATGCCCCGTGCTTAATTACAACTCTGCCAACTTGTTGGCCGTTTAAAATTTTTGTTATTTCATTGTCGACTTCGTTCAAGGATATTATCTTAGAGTACTTATCTAAATCTATGAACCAATCATTTGCTAATAATTCCCATATCATTTTTTTAAATTCCAATGGCGACTCTGCATTATCTATTCCAATTAACGATACACCTCTTAATATAAAAGGAAACACTGAAGATGTGAATTTCATTCCTCCAACATTACCGCAACAGGATACAGATCCTTCATTACTAACCATAGAAATTATTTTAGCTAAAATATCTCCACCTACTGTATCAACTGCTCCGCCATAAATACCTTTATCAAGAGCTTTGATAGGATCGGCCATAAAGTCTTCTCTTAAAACAACCTCAGATGCTCCCATATCTTTTAATGTCTGAACCTCTTCTGATTTTCCTGTGAGTGCATGAACCTCATATCCTAAATTTGACAAAAGATTTACAGCCACAGATCCAACTCCACCGGTTGCTCCTGAAACAAGTATAGGAAGACTTTTTGTAATACCTGAATTGATAATTTTTTTAACCGATGCACCTGCTGTAAGGCCGGCTGTTCCTATATTCATTGATTGCTGAAGTGACAATCCGTCTGGAAGATTTACTATAAATTCTGATGGAAGCTGAACCATTTCTCCAAAACCACCATAAAAAGCCATACCAATTTTATATCCTGAAGCTATTACTAAATCTCCAGCATTAAATTTATTATCTTTAGATTCTACTACTTCACCTGCTACATCAATGCCAGGCACAAATGGATATTCACTAACAACACCCTTTACTCCAGTTGAAGCTAATGCATCTTTATAATTTAAGGAAGAAAAATGTACCTTTATTGTAACCATTCCATCTTGAAGAAGCGGTAGTTCTAATTCTTGGACTGAGCCTTGAAATACACTATCTATATCTTCTACTAAGTAAGCTTTATATTTCATATTATCTTTAATTTATTGTTCAGATAAGAACTTTTCGGCATCAAGGGCAGCCATACAACCAAAACCAGCTGAAGTTACAGCTTGTCTATAAATTTGATCTGATACATCGCCAGCAGCAAAAACACCATCTATCGATGTGGTTGTAGCAGAACCGTCTGTACCTGATTTTATCTTTATATAACCATGATCCATGTCTAATTGCCCTTCAAAGATATCAGTATTAGGTTTGTGACCAATAGCAATAAAAACCCCCATTACTGGGATATTCATTTCTTCGCCATCTTTTTCTAGAAGAACGCCATTAACACCCATCTTATCTCCAAGCACTTCTTTAAGTTGTGTATTCCAAAGAACTTCAATTTTTCCATCCCTTTCTTCTTTAAAAACACGATCTTGAAGTATCTTTTCGGCTCTTAGTTGATCTCTTCTATGGACCAAATAAACTTTTGAACATATTCTTGATAAATATAAGGCTTCTTCAACGGCTGTATTACCGCCACCTACAACTACAACTTCTTGATCTTTATAGAAAAATCCATCACAAGTAGCACATGCGGATACTCCTCTTCCAAGAAACTCTTTTTCAGAAGGAATGCCGAGATACATAGCACTGGCTCCAGTTGATATTATTAACGAATCACAGGTATAAGTATTAGTGCCTTTAAGAGCAAAGGGCTGAACGTTTAGATCAACTTCATTAATGTGGTCATTAATTATCTCAACATCAAATTGTTGGGAATGTTTTTTCATTCTTTCCATTAACTCTGGACCTTGCAATCCATCACTATCCCCAGGCCAATTCTCTACATCTGTTGTAGTTGTAAGTTGACCACCTTCTTGGGAGCCAGCAATAATAATAGGATTTAAACCAGCCCTTGCTGCATAAATACTTGCAGAATAACCTGCAGGACCCGAACCTAATATGATTAATTTGTTATGATTATTGGACATGATCGAAATTGTAATTGAATATTCAAAGATTATAATTGAATATTAAACAATTTGTGATCGATTGAACCTATAATTTACTAATAAATATTTATAAAGATTAAAAATGCTTTCACCTTATGTAAAAAATACATTACTAAACTTTTTTAGTTTTTTCTTAATTGCTTTTTCACTTTATATTTTTATTGCTCTAGTTTCATACGATCCTTCAGACCCCGCTTATTATAATACATCCTCATCTACAACAATTCTGAATTTAGGCGGACCTTTAGGCGCAAATATATCTGATTTCTTATTTACGATAATCGGACTGGGTTCATTTCTCATTCTGCTGATCGGTTGTGTTTGGGCACTGCAAATTATTTTTGATAATGATCCCTATAATACTAATATCAAAATAGTTGTTAGGCTTGTTAGTTCAATTATTTTATTAATCAGTTTTTGCTCTATTCTTGAATACTATTTTGAAAATAATAGTGGGGGAGATTTAGGAAATCTAATTTTTTTAAATCTATCAAATGGATTAGGTTTTGTAGGGAGTTTAATATTTTTAGTAATATTTATAATTCCAGCTTCTTCATTATCCTTTAATTTTTCATGGCTCAAAACAATAGATGCTATTGGTAGGTCTCTAATTAAAATCTATCACCTATTTTTACGCGTTACAAAAAACCTATTTAACCAAGTTTCTAATATTTTCGAGAATATATTAAATAAAATAAAAGATTACAAACAAGCTCAGCTTGAAAAAAAAGAAAAGACTATAGTATCTAAGCCTAAAGATATTCCTAAAGTTCAAATAGATGAAAAAGAATCATTTTCTAATAAAGTTATTTCTTCTGAGGCTAAGCAACCTGATTTACCTAATACTACAGAGCCTAAATTTAAAGAGGTTGAGAAACCCATTTCTGTCAAAGACGAAGAAGAGGTTGCTAAAACTGTTATGCCAAGTACGCAGCTTTTAGATAGAGCATTGGATGATGGATCATCTCTTACAGAGGAAGAATTAAATCAGATTGCAGCTTTGCTTGAAACTAAGCTTGAAGAGTTTGGAATTGAGGCAACTGTTGAGTCTGTTCTACCAGGTCCTGTTGTGACAAGGTTTGAGATTCAGCCAGCTCCAGGAACCAAGGCAAGCAAAATAACAGGTATAGCTCAAGATATTGCCCGTTCGCTCTCAGTAAGCAGTGTAAGAGTTGTTGAAGTTATTGAAGGTAAGTCATTTGTTGGTATCGAGATACCCAACACTAATAGAAAGATGGTTCGTTTAACAGAAATTCTTTCCTCTGCAGCATTTAAAAATTCTCCCTCAAATCTTACCCTGGCGCTAGGTCATGATATTGCAGGAAATCCTGTGGTAGTTGATCTTGCTAAAATGCCTCATCTATTAGTTGCAGGAACCACAGGTTCTGGAAAATCTGTTGGTGTTAATGCTATGTTACTTAGCCTTCTTTTTAAATCTGATCCAAAAGATGTTCGTTTAATACTAATAGATCCAAAGATGTTAGAACTATCTGTTTATGACGGAATACCTCATTTATTAACACCTGTAATCACTGACATGACTGATGCCTCTAATGGGCTCAGATGGTGTGTTGTTGAAATGGATAGACGTTACAAATTAATGTCGATGATGGGAGTTAGAAATCTAGCTGGTTTCAATAAAAAAATAGAGGATGCTGCTGCAAATGGTAAGCAAATACTCAATCCAATAAATCCTGAAAATGAAGAATATTTAGAAACTCTCCCTTCAATAGTTGTTGTGGTTGATGAATTTGCTGACATGATGATGTTGGTTGGTAAAAAGGTAGAACATCTTATCGCTAGAATTGCGCAAAAAGCTAGAGCTGCAGGTATTCATTTAATTCTTGCGACCCAAAGACCGTCTGTTGATGTTATTACTGGATTAATCAAAGCTAATATTCCTACCAGAATAGGGTTTCAAGTTTCAACAAAAATAGATTCAAGGACTATTTTAGATCAAGGCGGGGCAGAACAATTACTAGGTTACGGCGACATGCTGTATCTTCCTCCAGGAGTTGGTGTTCCTATTAGAGTTCATGGAGCCTTTGTTGGCGATGACGAAGTACACAGAGTTGTAAATGATTGGAAGTCTAGAGCAGAGCCTGATTACTTGGAAGATATTCTTGCTGCAGCTCAAGAAACTGGTCCAATTCCAGGATGGTCTGGGTCTGAGTCAACCTCTTCTGAAGATGCTGATGATTTATATGATGAAGCTGTTGGATTTGTAATTGAGACAAGAAGAGCTTCTATATCTGCAGTACAAAGAAAATTTAGAATTGGTTATAACAGAGCTGCACGATTAATTGAGACTATGGAAGAAGCCGGACTGGTATCAGAAATGAGCTCGAATGGGTCTAGAGAAGTATTAGTACCAAAAAATAATTAAATTGAAATTAATATATCTAATAACATATCTTCTTGTATTTAACGTATTTTCAGATACACCAATCGACACGTTCAACAATCTTATTAAAGAAGACTTAATATTTATCCAAAAATCTTTAAACCAAACATCTAATAAGCACTCTAGCTCGTCTGGAAACCTCACACATTCTCAAAATCTAATTACCATTAATGTAAACCAACCATTTAAAGAGAGGTATGAAGTTAATGATAGTTATATTGATATCTATGATTATGATTTTGATCAATATAAGAAAATATATTTAGATGATATAGAAAGCAACTTGATTAATTATCTTATTAAAGGGATAGAAGAAAATGTAAATATAATTAACTTATCTGATAATTCTTTTACTATAGATGATGGTTTGAATGGGATGTATATTGAGATTGTGGATGATAAAAATTTTTTCATAAAATTTAAAGATAATATGGGTACCATTAATATGGTTACTTTTAAGGTCGATTCATTATGAATATTTTATTCATTGGTATAGGGGGTGGCCTAGGAGCAATATCACGATTCTTAGTTAATGAAGCCTTTTTTAAATATCTTTCATTTACATTCCCTCTTGGAATACTGTTTGTAAATATATTGGGATGTTTTTTAATCGGTTTATTTTTAGGCTTGTCTATGCCTGAAAAAGATTCTAGTTATTATTTTTTTATAATTGGGTTTTTGGGATCATTCACAACCATGTCAGCTTTCACTCATCAAACAATATTAATGATGAATACTAATATTCTTATTGCCGCTTCATATATAATAATCACCATTACGCTATCCATAGTTGCAACATACTGCGGAGCATTACTTGCTAGATAAATGATTGATATAAAGTTACTAAGAGATGATATAAACAATGTGTCTGCCGCATTGGCAAGTAAAGGCTATGCGTTAAATAAAGAGGTGTTTATACAACTTGATGAAGAAAGAAAAGTACTTCAAATAGATGTTGAAAAACTTCAATCACTTAGAAAAAATTTGTCTTCTGATTTTGGTAAAATGAGATCTAAAGGAGAGGACATCTCTGATCTAAAAATTCAAATAGATAAAATAAATGAAGATTTAAAAGTAAAAGATGGCTATCTGCAGTCTGTCTTAAATTCTCTTGAGAAGTATCTACTTGATATACCTAATACACCTCATCTAAGTGTTCCTAAAGGCAAGGATGAGTCTGATAATATCGTTGTAAAAGTATGTGGAGAAATAAAAGCTACAAATACACTTGATCATTTGGAAATAGCCGATGATATTGATACGGATCTAGCTGCTAAATTGGCTGGTTCACGATTTGCTGTTCTTAAAGGGGATATTGCAAAACTTCAAAGAGCACTTATCACTTTAATGCTTGATACCGCAATTAAGAATGGATACGAGGAATATTATGTGCCTTTTATGGCAAATATTGACTCACTAACTGGAACAGGTCAATTGCCTAAATTTGAAGAAGATCTTTTTAAAGCATCTGATAGTCTTTATCTTATACCCACTGCTGAAGTGCCATTAACAAATATATTTAGAGATGTTGTTGTTGACGATAAAAATATACCATCAAAACTCACATCCCATACTCCTTGCTTTAGATCAGAGGCTGGAAGTTATGGAAGGGATACTAAGGGCTTGATAAGACAGCATCAGTTTGAAAAAATTGAATTAGTTCAGATCGCACACCCCAACACATCTTTAGATGACCTTAATGGTCTTCTAGCTAATGCAGAGGAAATATTAGAACTATTAGAGTTGCCATATCAAGTAATAGAGCTTTGTTCGGGAGACCTTGGATTCTCATCATGTAAAACGTTTGATATTGAAGTTTGGATGCCTAGCCAAGATAAGTATCGTGAAATTTCATCCTGTTCTAATTTTAGTGACTTTCAAGCAAGAAGAGCAAATATAAAAATTAAATCGAAAGATACTAAGTTTTTTGCTCATACAATCAACGGTTCCGCTCTTGCTGTTGGTAGAACTCTGATAGCCTTGATTGAAAATAACTATGATGAAAATACTAAGAAAATTTCTATTCCTAAAGCGCTGACAAAATATTTTGGTGCTAATTCAATAAGTACGTAAATTATTTTAAGAATTAGTATTAATTTCATACTAAATTACAAAAAATTGTTATATGATTATTGGCATATTATTTATTGTTAATTAAGAGGATATTTAACATGCATATTTCAATTCTAAGAATTTCAATTCTTGCTTTATTTCTTTCACCTTTTGCCACTGCACAAGAACTAACATCAGATGTTTCTGGTACTGTTACTTCTGCTGATGGACCAGTAAGTGGGGCTGTCGTTGAAATTATTTATCAGCCAACTAACTCTACTGTAACTAAAACTACAGGGGCAAATGGTAAATATTTTGCTGGTGGCTTAAGACCTGGAGGCCCGTATGTAATTAACGTTACTGCTTCTGGATTAGTTAAACAAAATAAACCAACAACTCTTATCGTTGGTGAGACAAGAAGAGTATCCTTTGGCCTTACATCATTAGATTCACTTGATGATGTTGTTGTAACGGCTTCAAGAATCGGATTTGATAAAAGTGGTTTCACAACTATTATCGATTCTGAAACTATTGAAACAGCACCTTCTGTTACCAGAGACCTTCAAGATATTTTAAGATTAAACCCTATGGTATCTATTGATAATGAAGAGGATGGAGAAGAGTCAATTTCAATTGGTGGAGCTCATCCTAGAACAAATGATATCAAAGTTGATGGCGTATCCTTTAATGATGACTTTGGACTAAATTCAAACGGTTATCCATCACAAAGAAGCCCAATTAATTTTAATGCTGTTGACCAGCTGGCAATTAAAATTGCTCCAGTATCTGTTGAATATTCACAATTTAGAGGTGGTGTTATCGATATCATTACTAAAGGTGGAACTAATGAGTTTCATGGTGACGTATCTTACTTTGATAGAGGCGATAGATTCCAGGGCGATAAGGTAAATGGTCAAGCAGTTGATATTCAAAAAGAAGATACAGCTATAGAGCTATCATTTGGTGGACCAATCATAAAAGATGAATTATTTTTCTTCGCAACATACGGAAGTGCAGAAATTGCTAATCCGCTTGAATTTGGTGCAATTGGATCAGGTGCAGAAAATATTCTAGATATTTCAGCAGCACAAATAGCTGAAATTAGAGCTGCAGCTATTGCAGTTGTTGGTCGTGACCCTCTAGGAGGAGCCGGATCAACTAAATCTGAACAAGAAAATATTACATTAAGACTTGACTGGAACATAAATGACAACCACAGACTTACATATAATTTTAAAGAAGTAAGTGGCGATCAGGTAAGAGGAACAAGATCTTCAAGAAGTTCATTGGCTCTTGCATCATCAACGTACTTAAAGTCTGAAATAACGACTACAAATAGTTTTCATTTAGTTTCCGATCTTAGTGAGAATCTAATATCTGAATTTTATTTCTCAACTAAAGATACATCTACTGATCAGGTATCTCCAGCAGGTCAAAATTATCCATCTTTCAGAGTTGATAATGCTTTTGGTTACAGAATTAATTTTGGTCCAGATATATTTAGATCTGCAAATGATTTAGAAAATACAACCACTTTCTTTAAAGGTAAGCTAACTTACTATATGGATGATCATAAATTTACAGCCGGTTTTGAGAATACAGTTTATGACACATTTAATCTTTTCATTGTTCGTGAAGATGGTGAATTCAGGTTTAGATCGCTTGATGATCTAAAAGCTGGAAACATCAGAAGTTATAAAGCTTCCGGTTCTAAAACTGGAAACGTTAATGATGCTGCTGCTGCATTTGAATTTGAACAGTTCTCTATGTACGTCATGGATGAATGGACAATGTCAGACAGGCTAAAGTTAACTTTTGGTGCTAGATATGACAAATATGATGGTGATGACACTAAAACAAATCAAGATTTTGTAAACAAATACGGGTTTAAAAATGGTGGTATTTCAGGAACTGACCTAATAAACATTAGATTTGGATTAGACTATGCTATCGATGATATGAGTGATATTAATATTACTCTTGGAACCTATGCATCTAAACTACCTAATGTATGGATATCAAATGCATACAGCAATACCGGTACAGCTATTGCAAATTATGATCCTGCATATGCAACTTCTCCATGTGACACTTCAACTCTTGCTGGATTCGTTTTCTCTGGATCTAATGTAAAACCAGATTGTGTAATTTCATCAATTGAAAATCCATTAAACAATACAAGCAAAGTTGATTTCATAGCTCCAAGCTTTGAATGGCCTGTTTCAAAAATCTTAAACGTTACATACACAAGATTACTCCCTTACGACCTTGATATGACTCTTACTTATTTATATTCTGAAGAAGAGGAAGCTCTTTATAGAATAATTGATACTGGTTATCCTCTTGTTGGAGATCAACCAACAGTTCCAACTGAAAAAGCTCCAGATGGAAGACCTATCTATAATCAAACTGGAGACTCAAGTTATGCTGCTGGTCTTTACAACCAATGTTGTGGAGAAAGATCAGTCTTATCTGGATCTCTGTCTAAAGCATTCAGGGATGGAGACACTCGTATATCATTAAGCTATACAGGTCAGGACGCTCAAAATAGAAATGCTATGACGTCTTCAACATCTAATTCAAACTTTGGTAAAACAGGTGCGATTGACTTTAATAATAGACAGGTTGGAAGATCCACTTATGAAACTAAGCATAGAATTTTAGCCACTCTTTCATCGAAGCATTACTTCTTTGGATCAGATAAACCGACTCAATTTAACTTAGTATTTACTAGAGAGTCTGGTGGGCCTAAGTATCCTACTTTTGATACTTTTACTGGAAGAGTTTCTGATTATAAATCAAGAGCTTTTGGTTATGAGTTCAATTTAAATGATGACAGTTCATCATTACTTTATATTCCTACACTCAATGATCCACTTATCTGCTGGACAGGTGGTTGTGAGGATGAAGGCTCCGCAGCAGCATTAGCAAGAGAAGCAGCTGTCTTAGACCTACTTTATAATACATTCGGTCTAAAAGACTATGCTGGTAAAATTGGACCTAGAGACGCTGGAAGTTTCCCTTACCAAAATTCACTCGACTTGAATATTATTCAAACTTTACCTGGTTTTAGAGAAGACGATTCATTCGTAGTAACTTTTGCGGTTGAAAACCTTCTAAACCTAATGGATAACGCAAAGGGTGTTGTTAATTATGGTTACTACTCAGGAAGAATACCTGTCATTGATATGAAAATCGTTGACGGTAAATACGACTATAGTAGATATGCATTTAGATATGATGCTACTGGAAATCCGTTCAACATAAACACTTCGACTACTCAAAGTTTATGGAGAGCTTCATTAGGATTTCAGTATAAATTCTAATTTTTCTTAGATATAATCTAAAGGCGGTTTTAACCGCCTTTTTTATAAGTTTAATATATGGACCATTCAATACCAGAACTATCATTTAAGGACATAGAAAGAGGGGATGTAAAATCCATAGATTCCTTGAAACTTGCACTATCCGATCATGGATTTTTTGCTATTACCAATCATGGGTTGAGTACTGAATTACTTGATGATTGTTACAAATCGTCTAAAGACTTTTTTAATTTAGATACAAGTACAAAACTTGAATATAACAGCAAAAGTTCAAAGGGAGCTAGAGGGTATACTCCATCTGGCATAGAGACGGCTGTTGGTGAAAAGATTGCTGATCAAAAAGAGTTTTGGCATCATGGCCCAATAGTGGATTCAAGCTATGAATCAAATATTCCCTCTAATATCTCCATTAATGAGATAAAAGATTTCAATAAAAATTTTGATGAACTATATCTTGAAATGCATTCTATAGGCATGAGAGTTATGTCAGTCATAGCATCCTCTATTGGTTTAAGTGAAGACTATTTTTCTTCATGGATTTTAAAAGGTAATTCACTTTTAAGATCGATTTACTATCCTCCGATTGACGATGTATCTAACCTCCATAGAGCAAGGGCGCACGAAGATATTAATTTAATAACTTTGCTTGTGGGTGCTGAAGAAGGAGGATTAGAAGTTCTAAATAAAAAAGGTGACTGGATTAAAGTAAAGCCTAGCTCTAATTCTATTGTTTGCAATATTGGAGATATGATGCAATTGGTTACTGACAAGAAATTAAAGAGTACCACTCATAGGGTCATTCAATATCAAGACCAAAGATCAAAACCTAGGTATAGTATTCCTTTCTTTCTCCATCCGGCACCAAGCGTGGTTTTAAAATCTGTTTTCAATAATGAGGATGAGGGCGTACTTGCTGACGATTTTTTAAACGAACGATTAAAGGCTATTAAGCTATACTAAACCATGAATATTCTTAACTTATTTCAAATTGGAATTGGGTTTTTTGGTCTCGTTGCATTGGCAATACCTTTTTCTGAAAGTCCTAAAAGTATTAATTATAAACATATACTTTACGCAATTCTTGCTCAACTAGTCCTTGCCTTAATTTTTATAAAACTTCCATTTATCACTATCTTTTTCGAGCTTTTAGCCCAAGGTGTTTCGGTTCTTCAACAAGGGACTGAACAGGGAGCACAATTTTTATTTGGTTATCCAGGAATTGAGTCTGGAGTTTATCCATCTCTGTTATCAACTTTTGCCTTTGGCATACTGCCCTATATTATTGTTATGTCCTGTGTGTCAGCTATATTATGGTACTGGGGAATACTACCATTCATTGTTAATATTTTTTCTAAAATATGCCAAAAATTATTTAATATCGGGGGTCCCATTGGGCTTGGTGCTGCTGCAAATATATTTGTTGGTCAAGTAGAGGCTCCTTTATTGATTCGACCTTACTTAGATAAGCTTTCTAAAAAAGAACTCTTAATATTAATGACTGCTGGAATGGCTACTGTTGCAGGCTCTGTAATGATAGCTCTCATTACAGTTTTAGAATCTAAATTTGTTGATATTAATCTAATACAACATTTTATTACGGCATCAATACTCTCAATACCAGCTGCAATAATGTATGCAAATATATTAATACCTTCAAACACAATTACCGACTTTAGCGATGAAGAGACGCCTAAGGTATACAAAAATACTATGGATGCTATCACCAGAGGTACGTCAGACGGCGCAAACATAGCAGTGAGTGTTGGCTCAATTCTAATTGCATTCATAGCATTAGTTTACTTTGCTAATTCTTTTCTAGGACTAGTTAGCGGCTGGCTTGGTTATACTTTATCAATTGAACTTCTTCTTGGATATTTCTTTGCTCCAATAGCTTGGCTCATGGGTATTCCTTGGAGTGAAGCTCTCATTGCTGGAGAATTACTAGGTATAAAAACTACACTTAACGAATTCGTTGCTTACTATAGTCTTGCTAATCTTGAAGATGGTTTATTATCCGAAAGATCTAAATTAATTACTCTATATAGCCTCTGTGGTTTTGCAAACTTTTCTTCTGTAGGCATATTAGTTTCTGGTATCAGTGCCATGTCTCCTGGCAGAAAAAGTGACTTAATAAGTGTTTCTTTTAAAGCTTTAATAGGAGCAACTCTTGCTTCTTGCATGACAGGACTAGTCGTGGGATGCTTTATTTAATTATTTATAACAATAAATAAATTTAGGTACGAAGCAAATATTAGCCATAAGATATATGGTACATAAATAACTCCAGAAATCTTATCCTGCCTAAACATTATTAGACTAATTCTAATGTTTAAGAATATTAATAACCATATGTTAAACAGTGCAATAACAGGCATTTGAAATGCAAAAAACATCCACGACCAAGCTGTATTGAATACCAATTGAATTAAGAATAAGTTTTTAGTTGATTCAAAAGTTCTATAAGCAGAAATAGACATAAGTAAGTAAAGTATCGGCCATACAATGCCAAAGACGTAACCTGGTGGGTTTAAGGATGATTTTGATAATGACTGATACCATAAGTCCATAGAGGTGTTAGAGGTCGCTAAGCCGCCTAAAACAAGTGCAGCCAAAACGAATGGAAATATCGAATATTTTGAATTTAACAACAAACCTATCTTTTTCTAAAAAATCTAGAAATGGTGCTTGAAACGTCTTTAAGAAAAGTTGACCCTTTAGGCCTTGCTTCAATAAAGATATAGAAGCCAACAAAAAATGTTGCTATTAAGAAAACCCAAACTGCGTCGTATTCACCCATATGTTAATTATAATTGTTTTATATTTTTATTGTTTAGTTAAGTTTAAGTTTTTTCAACAAGAATTGAACAAACTGAATAACCAGCTCCAAATGAGCAAATAACCCCTATATCACCTTTATTTAAATTGTTGTCTGTATTAAAAGCAACCAAAGAGCCCACTGAAGCTAAATTACCATATTTAGTAATAGGCATTGGAATTAATGCAGGATCAAAATCGTCTGTTCCAAGAACCTTAGCAGCGATTAGTCGAATCATCTTTCCATTTGCCTGATGTAACCAAAACTTAGAAACGTCTATTGGGTTTATATCATTATCTTTTAGTTGTTCTAATATCAAAGAGGCTACAAGAGGACAGACATCTTTAAAAACACTTCTTCCATTTTGAGTAAATAGAACTTCATCATTTGTTTTTTGATCATCTGCAGCTCTATTAAGATAGCTAAAATCACTCCTTATATTATTAGAGAACTGGGTATGTAGTTTTCTATCAAGAATTTTAAAGCTCTTTTCTGATTTACTATTCTTTTGAACAATCGTTGCAGCACAGGCATCACCAAAAATAAAATGAATATCCCTTCTAGTGAAATTAACAAATGGCGTAGATATTTCTGGATTAACTACTAGAATTGTATTAGCTAAGCCTGAGGCTATATCGCTATAAGCATTATTAATTGCAAATGTAGTAGATGAGCATCCAACAAGCATGTCATAGGCATAGCCATTAATTCCAAGCTCAGTTTGAATTTCTATTGCAACCGATGGATAGTTTCTTGCAGAATGGGATGTACCAAGAATAACCGCATCAATATCAGAGGCAGAAACACCAGCTTCTTTCATTGCTTTTTTTGCTGCAATGATTCCTTTTTCTGCATGAATAGATAAACAAGACTCATCCTCATTTCTTAAATGAGGCATCATTCTATCTTTATCTAGAATTCCTACCTTATCAATGACATATCTAGTTTTAATGCCTGAAGCTTTTTCTATGAATTCAGATGAAGAGTATGTCATTTCCTCAATAACACCATTAGCAATAGCCTCTCTATTTTTGTTATTAAAATCATCTACATAAGAATTAAAAGATATTACAATTTCATCATTGGTAATCTTATCTTCAGGATGCCAAGTTCCAGTTCCGGCAATGTGAATACTATCCATAAATATTTATTAATTTTATTATTAGGTTTATTATAAATTATGAGCTCTATATTAACTAATCACAAAGATCACTGTCATGAGTATCTTTCAAATATGACGCCTAAAGGCGTGATCATAATCAGCCATGGCATGTCAGAACATATCAATAGATATCAATGGTTAATATCTAAATTAAATGATGATGGGTATCATGTGATGGCTCGAGATCATAGGGGGCACGGAGTTAATATAATTAACGGATCTAGACCAGGCTACTTCGCAGATTCAGATGGTTGGAATCTTGTTAATTATGATCTTAAAAAAACCCTCGATGAATCTAAAGATCTTTACCCTAATTTAAAACATTTTTTATTTGCACACAGTATGGGATCATGGATTGGACTTTCTTTATTAAATAAGAAATTAGATTTAGATGGAATAGTAATTTCAGGCTCCTCAAAAATACCCATATCAACAATATATCTTCAAAAGTTATTATTAAAAGTTGAAATTATAAGGAAAGGACCTGAGGCTGTAAGTAATATTTTGGATTCTTTAACACTTAGAAAGTTCAATGAATCATTTGCTCCCAATAGAACTCCTAATGATTGGATTTCTGGTGACGAGTTAAATGTTGATGAATATACAGCAGATCCTCTTTGTGGGTTTTTAGTTACAAATAAATTATGGGAAGACTTAGCCAACGGCTTACTGACTGTTTTTAGTAAAAAAAATTATTCTCCTGATAATAAGAGCATACCGGTCATGATACTTTCAGGAGAATTCGATGCTGCAAGCTCTAACGGAAAGCTTGCCAAAAAATTATATGATTTTCTTTCAAATTTTTTTACTAATATCTCATTCAAATTAATAAAAAATGCAAGGCATGAAATATTTTCAGACTTAAATAAAGATTCTTCTTATAATGCTCTTCGTTTATTCATTAATAAGAAAGTATGAAAAATCTATTCATCATTATAATTTGTATGTCTTCGTATTTAATTTCTCAAGAAATGAAGCAGCTAGACATTTTTTTTGAAGGAGAAGATAGGACATATTTAATATACAAGCCCATTAATTTTATTAAATCTTCACCAATTGATTTATTTATTGGTATTCATGGTTATGGAGGAACGGCATCTGGATTTGAAAGAGAAACTACTGGAAATTTTAATAAATCAGCTGATAAATATAATTTTTTAACCATATATCCTCAAGGTAAGTTTTTTTATGAAAAAAAATTCTTGAAGCAAAATTTTGTATCATCATGGAATGATTTAGCCGGTTCTAAAACCACAACCTCTATTGGTGAAACATGTGCTATAGATGCAGATATCTACGCTCAGTACCCGAACTGTAAATCTGGTGGAAGATGCTCTTGGACAAGCTGTGTAAATGATTTAGGACTCATCAAAGAAATTATCAATAAAACAAAAAGAGAATTTAATATTAGAAATATTTATATTGCAGGAATGAGCAATGGAGGAATGATGGCACAGGCACTTGCTTGTGAGTATCCTGAATTATTTTCAGGTGTTATTAATGTTGTAGGAATGCAGCATCAAGGCTTAAGTTGTAAACCAAATTTACCAGTTAATTTCATAATATATGGCGGTGCTAAAGATACAACGGTTCCTCCTGTAAACATAAGGGCCGGTGATGGTTATTTCTATGAGCCAATGAACAATACTTTTAATGATTGGTCAAAGCAATTTAACTGCAAGTCCCTTGTTAAATCTAAAATAAATAAATTTGATAATATTGATGAAATGATGGCATTCGACTGCGATAACGACGTAACTGTTACAAGCATTTTAAACAATGATAGGGGTCATCTTTGGCCAGGCATCACTGGCACGGTTGGATACTGTAGAACGATGGATCAAGATCAAGTTAATTATGATGATTGCAAGCAAACAGAAGTAAATTCTTGGGGTAACGATTATCTTATTTCTAAAATTCTATCTTTAAATCAATAAATATTAAATCCAAATAGCAAAACTTGTGATTAATCCTGTATTCAGTATTATAGATAGACATGCATTTATGTATTATTTATAGGGAGGTGCAAAAATCATGTCATCAATTTACTTAAAACCACTTTTTGAAAAAAAACTCGATCCATTAACTTTGGTTCTTAGAGATATTTTTAAAGAAAATAATTATGCATTATCTTATCTTGGTGCATTCGCTTTAGGTCTTGGCGTGGCTCAGGCTCCCAATATTCAAGCTCAAGAAGATATTGAAGAGGTAATCGTTACTGCCTCAAAGCGTTCAGAAAATATTCAAGACGTTGCTATGAGCATTCAAGCAATTGGAGCTGCAGAATTAGACAAAAAAAATATTAAAGGTTTAGATGGTATTGCTAATTTATCTCCTGCAATAACATTAGATGCTGGCGGACCTGGTAATTCTACTTTTTATATAAGAGGTGTATCTGATGGTGGCTTTGGCAATCCGTCAGGAGCAGCATCAACCACAGCTCTTTATTTAGATGATCAACCTCTTACAACTATTGGTCAGACTCCCGATTTGCATGTTTATGATATTGAAAGGGTTGAAATACTAAGTGGTCCACAAGGCACTCTTTATGGATCAAGTTCAACCTCAGGAAATATAAAGATAATAACCAAAAAACCTGATGTAAATTCAATTGATTATGGTTTTGATGTTGATTATGGGTCCATAACTGACGGAACTCATGATAGATCATTTGAAACTTATATGAATATGCCTTTGGGTGATAACTCAGCAATTAGAATCAGCGCTTATGATTTAAAAGATGGTGGGTGGATTGATAATGAGTTAGCTTCAAAAACTTTCACAAACAGTGGCTTTACTATTGATAATAGTGCTCATGCAAAAGATGATTACAACTCACTAAGCAAAGATGGTTTCAGAATACGTTTCGCATCAGAAATTGCTAATCAAAATCTAGACTTATCAATGCTAGATCAAAGTTCTTCTTTTGGAGGCTCTTGGGAAACTGATGAAGATGTTGGCGCGAGAGCGAATACAAGGTTCTCTGATGAATATTTTGATGATGAGTTTAGCCAAATATCTTTATCACTAAGTGGAGATATAAATGAAAATTTAGAATACGTATTTACTACATCTATGTTTGATAGAAATGTTGAATATACATATGATTATTCTGAATATGTTGAATACTATAATTACGATGGCCCTACATATACTTGTGATTATTATGATTATTATTATTATGGAAATGTATCAGGTTGCCAGGATCCTAGAATGTCTTATACCCAAACTGATAAACATGAAAGAGATTCATATGAGTTTAGAGTTCAATCAAAAGGAGATAGTGGCTTCCAATGGGTATTAGGAGCTTTTTCAGAATCCTCTAAAAGAGATTATGAAATTGAGTATCTATGGCCAGGAATGAATCCAGGTAACTTATCTTTTCAGCCAACAAATGGTCAGTGGTGGAATTTAGACAATACTAGAGAAGAGGAAACCCAAGCAATATTTGGTGAGGGTTATTACGACATAGATGATAAAACTAAATTAACAGTTGGTTTCAGATCCTATGACCAGGACACGATGGTGAATGCAAAAGATGGATACTTTGGAGTATTTGATGGTGTTGATAAAGTCTTTAACTCTAACGATTCTGGTGTTGTACCCAAGGTTAATGTCAAACATGACTTAAATGAAGATACTATGATTTATGGAACCTATTCTGAAGGCTTTAGATCAAGTGGTATTAATAGAGTAAGACCAGCACAAACAGCCTTTATCCCTGAGACATATAAAGCTGATTACCTTGAAAGTCTTGAGTTTGGTTTTAAATCAGTTATGTCTGATGGAAAGTTAATCTTGAACGGTGCTTTATTCATGATGGACTGGAACGATTTCCAATCAACAACCTATAATCTAGATTATTCAACAGTATCTTTTGTAGACAACGTTGGTAATGCTGAAATTAATGGCCTAGAGCTAGATGCTACATATATGCCAAGCGATACACTTACTCTTTCAGCTTATATGGTTAAAAATGATCCGTCCTTATCGCAAGATTATTATGATGTCTCTGGAGTGCTTCAAGCTACTGCGGGTAATAGATTGGCCTATGTTCCAGAATTATCATATGTTCTTGGTTTAGATAAAGATGTAACAGTTGGAGGGAAGCCGGCATATATCTCGCTTGATTACTCTTATACAGGAGATAGGTACACAGGTAGTGACAACACCTTATTACTTCCGTCTTACGCAATTGCTAATATGAGAATTGGCAGAGAGGTAGGAAATACCTTAACTGAGATATATATGACCAACATGACTGACGAAGATGGTTATTTAAGCAGATACAATGATTTTAATGCTATTAGAAAAACTCAGAACAAGCCTAGAGTTGTAGGTGTAAGATTTAGATATAGGTACTAGATATAAATTTTTCTATTATTTTTGAAAGGTCTTCGGGCCTTTCGAAATATGGAAAATGTCCAGTATCTTCCATTATCTCAATATTTACTTCGTCAACATTTGAATGAATTATATTCTCTGAATCAAATCTAGCTAACTTGTCCTTTCCGCCATAAATAAACTTAACATTTTTGAGTTCGCCTATATCCTCAGTTCTATATGAAGAACATGCTTTTAGATCATGAGATAGAATTTCCTTTTGCGTCTGATTAAATAATCTTTTTAATGGATACACATCAATTTCTCTCTGCGGATCACTTTCAATATTCTTAGTACCATATGGAGACTGGATGGTTCCTTTTCCTCTTCCATAAAATCCAGCACCCATTGCACCAAAAGTCTTAGCCTTAACTTCAGTACGAGGGATATTAAACAATCCATATTTAGTAAAAAATTCACTGGCCTGATCAAGATTACCTTTTGCATGCTTTAATAAAATTTCACCCACCATTAGCGGATAGCTAGTGTTCATTAAGATAAGTAAGTCACTCTTATGCTTTAACGAGAGATCAATCCCTATAAGACCTCCCATTGAATGACCGATAAGAACATGGTTTTTTATATTCATAGCACCAAATAAGTCACTACAGAATTCTGATAGTTCCTCTATGGAATGAAGAACTTCACCAGAAGTAAATCCATGACCAGGAAGATCTATAGAAATAATATTAAATTTAGAATTCAGATTATTTAGATTCATCATGGAGCCTATTCTATGATCCATTCCAGCGCCTGGAATAATTATAATAGTAGCTTCAGGACTGTCTATAATATTATGCTCAAAAACATGAGCCTTATGATTTTTTAATTGTATAAACATTTTTTATGATTGAAATAATTAATAATAAATTTACAAAGAGCAATGGTACAGAAAAAATTACCATAATCCACTTAAATGAATCAACTCCGCCAATAAACATTAGAAGGGCGGGTTGAACAACAAGAAGAAATGCAAAAATTAGGCGAAGGTTGCCTGAACTTTCAGATTTAGAATTTTTCATTGAAGCAGATGCTAAAACATATGACGATGAGTCATATGTGGTACATAAAAATATTATGCAAATTATTCCGAATGCTATTAATAAAAAATTACTAAATTCTAAAGATCCAATAGTCTCTACAACAAGCTCCTCTCTGGTCATATCGCCTGATAGCAATAATTGAGGTGAATTCAGCAAATCCGACTCAAAAAGATTTATAGATAAATTCGATAATATGGACATACTAAAAATACAGCCCATGCTGCCTATAAAGATAGTTCCTAAAATTATTTGTCTTAAGTTTTTACCGTTTGATATATTTACAATAAAAGCACCTACCATCGGGGCCAATGCCATCCACCAAGCCCAATAAAATACACTCCAATCTTTGCTAATTGTTGTTCCTGTAGTGAAGCTAAGTTCTGGATATTTAGTTATCAGAGAGCCAAAAGAATCAAAAGAATTAATTAAAATATATTTAGTAGGGCCTAAAATTAAAACTAATATCAAAAATATTATTACTAAAACTATATTAATGTTGCTAAGTCTTCTAATGCCTTTTTGTATTCCTAAATAAGCACTTGAAGCAAAAATAATTAAACAAACAATAATTGTTAAGATATCAAGCGTAAATGATCTTTCTATTAAAAAGATCTTTGAAAGAATTGTTGAGATCAGAGGAAATGATAGTCCAAGACCGACACCAGCTCCGCATAAAATTGCGCCAATAAATAATGTATCTAAAATAATTTCAAGCACCTTATTCTTTGTATTGAATATTCCAGAGAACGTAAGTTTAGAATTTGGATTAATCGTAAGCGATAAAGCAAAAGCAATTGCTGGTAAACAGTAAATTGCCCAGGCCGTGAATGACCAATGAAAAAGGGGATAAGTTCTTGAGTATAAGAGAACTTCCTCTTTACTCAATGAAGAATCCTTACTTAATAAAGTGTAATAGTCTATCCACTCTACTGTTGCCCAGTATAAAAGAGCTGCTCCTATACCTGCTGCAAAAAGCATGGAACCCCATGAAAAAAATGTAAAGATCTCCTTGTTTATTAAATTAACTTTAATAGATCCAAAAGATGATACTGATATAGATAATAAAAAAATTAAAACAATAAAACTCCCATACATAAAAGTAGACTCAAAGACTGTTGATAAATAGTTATAAATAGAACCAAGTGTTAGGGCACTTCCCGTTGGATCAGACAGCACATATATAGAAAGGACTAAAGATAGTATAATTGTTATTGTTATAACAGTTTTATTCCATTCAGAATTTATTTTATTAAGCATATGTCAGAAAATAGTAACCTAAAGAATGCACTTTTAAATGCTTATGAGTTCTTAAAATATAATAATCTAAATGAGGCCGCCGAACAACTTAATGAAATCCTTAATCATGACCCTGAACATAAAGAGTCACTTAGTTTATTAATAGAAATATATATAAAGCAAAATAATGTTGATAAAGCTTTAAAGATCATCGACTCCTTTTTGATTTTAGAACCTTATAATAAAAAATATTTAGAACAAAAAATAAAAATCCATTATTTATTAAATGACGATAATTCCCATTTAAGCACTTTAAAATTATTACATGCCAAGCATCCCTCAATTGAAACCTCTAGACTTTTATCCAATGTTTTTTTAAGCAAAGGAGATGAAGATGCATCTGACAACATAATTCAAGAATTTTTTGAATCTAATAAAAATTATTCAGATCTATACAAGGGTATAAGACATGCAAAAGCAGGAAGACTTAAGTTGGCTGAAACTGCATATAAAAAAATACTTCAAAAAGATAAGAATAATGTCGATGCATTAAGACTATTAGGACTTTTGGCATATAAAACAAAAAATTATGATGTAGCAGAACGTTTATATATTAAAGCTCTTACCCTAAACCCAAACTTTTCACTTGCTTGGGATAATCTAGCAAAGTTATATAGGATCCAGAATAAATTATCCAAGTCAATCCCTGCATTTAAGAATCTTCTTAAATTAGACCCTATGAACTTCGAAGCTCTGGTTTCCCTAGGTACCATTTTTACAAAGTTAGCAAAATATCAAGATGGAATAGATATGTATAAAAAAGCACTAGAAATAAATCCTTCGAATGCCAGAGTCCATTTAAGTATGGGTCATGCATTAAAAACACTTGGTAAAAGGGAAGAGTGCGAAGGTGCTTATAATAATGCCATCAACTATTTTCGCCTATCTGGGGAGGCTTATTGGAGTTTAGCAAATTTAAAGACCTATCAATTTTCTAGCAAACAGATAAATGATATGGACTTAGCCATCAATGAAAAGATGCATGCAGATGAACTAATACAAATGCATTTCGCATTAGGCAAAGCTTTTGAATCTAATAAGAATTTCGAAAAATCTTTTATAAATTATAAAAAGGGTAATTGGCTTCAAAGAAAACAGATTCAGTATAATGCTGAGGATCATTCCAAATCTATCGATGATCTAATAACGTTTTTTTCAAAGAATAAAAAATTGTTAGAAACGAGAACAGGCAGTGATTCATCAGATCCTATTTTTATTCTCGGACTTCCAAGATCAGGCTCAACATTAATTGAACAGATTCTCTCATCACACTCTTTGATTGAAGGCACTCAAGAATTACCTAATATCATGACAACATCAAAGAAAATTAAGCTTATTGATGAGGCTGAGGGATATCCAGGAAACCTTATTAATTTATCTAGTACAGAACTAAAATCTTTCGGTAATGACTATATTGAAGATACAAGATGGACTAGGACTTCCAAACAATTTTTTATTGATAAGATGCCAAATAATTTTGTTCATATAGGCCTAATAAAAATGATTCTTCCAAACGCAAAAATTATTGATGCTCGAAGAAATCCTATGGATACATGTCTAAGTTGCTATAAGCAATATTTTGCTAAAGGCCAGCATTTTACTTATGATCTTGATGATATAGCAAGATACTACAAAGACTACCTGCGATTAATGAAATTTTGGAATGAATCATTTTCAGACTCTATTTATCAAATAAATTATGAAGATGTTATTTCGGATCCAGAAAAAGAAATTCCCAGCTTGCTTCATTATTGTAATGTTGATTTTGAGCAATCATGTATTGAGTTTTATAAATCTAAGAGACCGGTTAAGACTGCAAGTTCAGAGCAGGTAAGGCAACCAATCTACAAATCTGGACTAGACCATTGGACCAACTATAATGATAATCTGCAGATCTTATTAAATCACTTTCCAGAATATGAAAAATAAATTTACCTATCCATCTCTTGAAAGAGTTGATACTGATTTAGGAAGACACTATTTAGACTCAAACAACAATCCTGTCCCTAGTGTTACCACTATTCTTTCAGGAACATCACAAAGTAAAATTGGCATTGATCAATGGCGACAAAGAGTTGGTGATGAAGAGGCTGATAGAGTTATTAAACAAAGTACAGATATTGGCACAGCTGTTCATGAGGCTATTGAAAAATACTTGAACAAAGATAATTGGGATGACTTTGTAGAAGACTTTGATCAAGTAATGGCTAAAAATATAACTTCTAAATTTATCAGCCATGGACTTAAGGGTATTACAGATGTTTGGGGTCTTGAGGTAGGCTTAATCTTAGATAGTCTTTATGCCGGGACAGCCGATTGTGTTGGAACGTATAATGGGGTTGATTCGCTCATAGACTTTAAGACAGCAAAAAAAATAAAGAGAAGAGATTGGATTGAAGATTACTTCTTACAGGGTTGTGCTTATGCTAACGCTCATAATGTTATGTTTGGAACCAATATTCAGCAGATAGTAATTCTTATGATCGATAGGGATCTAATCTTCCAAGAATTTATAGTTAAATCTTCTGAATTTAATGTACTCACAAATAAATGGAAAAGAAGACTAATAGAATTCGATAAGAAGTATAATCCACAAAAAAAAATTATTTAAATTTTATCATGAAGCCTTTAATACTTGATTCAGCATTGGGAACAGAGCTCGAAAACCGCGGCGAATATCTACCAAGTTTCAAAACATCAATTTGGTCAGCATACTGTTTGATTCATAATCCTGAAGTTATTAAACAGATTCATATTGATAATATAGAAGCAGGTGCTGATGTAATCACCACTTCTAACTATCAAGCCACCCCTGAGTTATTAAAAAGAGAGCCTAGCGCACCTTCTTATACAGATTTAGCAAAACGTTCTCTTGAACTATGCCAAGAAGCAGTAGCTAAAACAAATACCAAGACTAAAATAGCTGGTTGCTATCCTCCCATTCATGTAACCTTTAGGCCTGACTTAAGTTCAAAAGAAAAAGTTTTAAGAAAGTTCTATGAGTCACTAGGTGCAATCTATGAAAATAATGTTGATGTTATTATTTGTGAAACTATGGCATCTATCTATGAAGGAATTATTTCTGCTGAAACCGGCTCAAAATTTTCAGATCGTGTTTGGCTTAGTTGGACAACAAGAGGAAATAAGCTAAATCGCTTACCAAGTACAGAACTTCTAACTGATGCAATTAAAAAAGGTATGGACCTCAATATTGAGTGTCAATTAGTGAATTGTGTTCATGCAGATACTGCAAGTATTGCAATAGATAAATTAAAAGGACTTAATAATTTTGGCATATACGCAAACTCCTCTGTATATAAAAAAAATAAATTAGAAGGTTTTGTGAGCGACGCTGATGAATGGCACTATCACAATCATCAACCTATAGATCATTTACATTATAAGAAATACGTTCAAGAATGGGTTGATTCAGGCGCTTTCGTAATTGGTGGCTGTTGCAGAACTACAATCGAGCATATCAAAGAAATTAAAAAAATAGTTGATGCTATATGAGACAAATAATAGCAATAGGTGGCGGGGGCTTCGGTAGAATTATAAAAGATCTTAAGATTGAAAAATATATAGTTTCACAGTCACCATCAAGTAAACCCAAGATTTGTTTCATACCAACAGCAACTGGTGATGATCAAGGATATATAGATACTTTTTATAAAGCTTTCAATTCTCTTGATTGCATCACATCACACATTAACTTTTTTAAAAGAACAATAGACATTCGTTCTCACATACTAGATCAAGATATTATTTATGTTGGCGGAGGTAACACCAAAAGCATGCTGGCAGTTTGGAAGGAATGGGGCCTAGATGAAATTCTTAAGGAAGCTTATAAAAAGAATATTATAATGAGTGGGGTAAGTGCTGGAGCTATCTGCTGGTTTGAAAAGGGTATAACTGACTCATGGCAAGATTATCAAGCAACCATAGACTGTTTAGGCTTTGTAAGGGGGGTTTGCTGCCCACATTATGATGAAGAGCCAGAAAGAATACCTTACGTAAAAAAAATATTAACTGATAAAGAGATTGATTCATGTCTTGCAATAGAGGGATATACAGCTCTTCACCTAATTGATGATATTCCTAAATATAATGTTAGCTTTGCTAATAAAACAACTTGTCACTCAGTTACTTGTAACGATGGTATAGTGCAGCATAATCAAATAACCAATACTATTAACTTAGATTTATGAAATTAGCACAAATATCATCTGGAATTCTTGGACTTGTTCTTGCAATAATAGCTATTCGTTGGCTAGTATCTCCAGAAGAATCGGCCCAAGCACTCAATATGATTTTTTTAGAAGGCATGGGAAGAAACACTCAAATAAGAGATTTCACTGCGATGTTTTTAACCACTTCTATAATGTGCATGATTTCATTAATTACCAAACAGTATCAATGGATACTTTCTGTAGGTATTTTTTATATGATTGCGGCGATTACAAGTATCCTTGCAAGCAACTTTTATGAAGCACCAATTAACTATACGTCACTAGTAGCTGAGGTTCTTTTTGCTGCTATGGCTTTCATATCAGCTTTTATATATAAATTTAGATAATCAAAGCTTAGATACAAAATCATCGATTTCAAGTTCAGGAACTTTCTTATTAGCTCCATCTGAGGTCCCAACATATAAATAGCCTAATATCTCTTGATTTGAATTTAATCCCAATTCAGAAGATATCTTTTTGTTAAAAGCAACTTTTCCAGTCCTCCAAATAGAGGAATATTCCATTGCATTTAAAGCAAGCATTATATTTTGAGCTGCAGCTGCAGTTGATAGTTTTTGTTCAATAATTGGTACCTTAGGATGTTCTTTTGGAGTATTTACAAGAATAATAATCATCGGAGCTCTATAGGGAGCATTTTTATATTTAGTAACAATTTCATCTGTTACCCCTGAAATCGTTGAAGCAAAGTTTTCAAATATCCTCGATAACTTATCCAAACCTTCGTTCTTTACTTCTATGAAGCTGCTGGGTCTTAACCAAGCATGATCAGGAGCTCTAAGTGCTGCTTTATATATTAAGTCCATCTCTGAACTATTGGGGTGTGGCTGGATAAGTGTTCTAGCAGAAACTCTATTTAATATATTATCAAGGGCGTCCATATATTTTAATG
>MDSY01057626.1_pt1 | contig 25648 bp, 22 predicted proteins | sample 811131 | NCBI WGS metagenome assembly MDSY01 (sample SAMN05326643, study PRJNA326480) | marine metagenome | isolation source: seawater | place: Atlantic Ocean: South West | collected 2010
AGACCAAAGTTCTACTCCTGTTGAGTCGGTTGCATCGAACCAAACTCTACCATTGTGTTCGATAAAACCTAAATGGGCTCCTGGGGCAAAATCAACATCCATCTCAGAATGTAATAAATTGTGCCCACCATTTTCAAAAATGTATAATTGGCATCCATCTGAATTGTACGCTGCAAAAAATATTGCTTTGTTCATAACACCACCATTTGAGCATTGTGAACTGAATGAACTGCCCTGATTCTGAGCGATATCGGTGACTCTCCCACTCGATAAGTTCCCAAAGCAAATCTTAATGCTTGAGTCAATAGACTGCGAAGTAGAATCATTCCCGATATCAATAATTAATGCCTGTGGGCAGGAACCGTATTCTCCTCCAAATGATTGAATGAATGGCGAAACACCACCTACTCCTGGCAGGCCATTTGTTCCTTGTATTCCATCGGTTCCATTGCTACCATTACTACCATTACTGCCATTGTATCCTTGATATCCCCTATTCCCCATCGGTCCAGACTCACCCTGTTTACCATGACATACGTTTCTAATCTCGAAAACCTCTTCATTATCTAGTATAGAATTTTCATTACTATCGGGTCCAATCTGAATACTAAATCCTCCTTCTTCACAGCCATGAGTTCCGTATAGGGATGAGATTCTTGAAAGTGAAGAATCTCCATCTGTGCCCGATTTCATTTCTTCCAAGTGTAAAGAATTGTTTAATGCAACACCGCTCAATACTAGCGAGGTGATTACCGACATTATAGCAATAACTTTCATAATTTTATTCTTCTTAGAGGGCTGTTTATCCTTCATGACTGAACCCTATTTCCCCTAAGATTAGAGTTTGTTCCCTACAAAGTGTTCATGGGTATGTGTCTACAGCATCTAATCATGGAGTTACCTGCAAGGCTTGCGTCTATGCTTGCGGGCAACGAAGGTCTGACTCGTCAAAAAGCGGCTCGTTTGGTTGTTGACCTAGCGATAACAGCCGGCGCAGAAGGCTACATCGAAGTTAATCACAGTCACGTTTCCGGAGTTTCAGTAATCACAGGAGGTCATGGTCTTCGGCGATTCCTTGCAGATTTAGCAGGAGAAGGTTCTGTTGTCATTCCTACCACTTTGAATTCGGCTGGCTGTGACAAAAGACGAATGGAAGAAATGAATATTGATTATCCTGATTTCTTAGAACAGCAATTTGAGATTATTATGGCATATGAGAGCCTTGGTCTTGAAACATCGTTATCCTGTACGCCTTATGATAGAGGTGTTGAAGACGAATCTGGAATTGCATCTTGGGCCGAGTCTAATGCAGTGGCCTTTTCAAACTCATGGACTGATTTGATCACAAATAGGGAATCCGGTTTGTCAGCACTTGCTACTGCATTGACTGGGTATGCTCCAAAATGGGGCCTACATTTGGAAAAGAATCGTGTCCCAAATATTGTAGTAGACATACAATGTGAATTGTCTACACTTTCAGATTGGTCTATCTTGGGAGATTGGATTGGAAAACAGGTTCGTCCTGGATGGAATGTTCCATACGGTCCGATGCCATTTATTCGTGGAATGCCCGAGTATGTCAGTTTTGCATCAAAGAAAGCCCTAACAGCTGCAGCTGCAAATTATGGCTGTCCAATGCTTTGGGCTGAAGGCCATACTGCCACACCCAGCCTTGATGGGACAGAGGAATCATTGACATTTACTGGCGCTGAACTAAATTCAAGGTATGAAGAACTCGCTCCAAAAGGCCAGGTTGATCTCGTGGTAATTGGTTGTCCGCAGGCAAGCCTAGAGGAAATTAGAATCACTGCCTCCGCAGTACGCTCAAGAAGTGAAATGAGCATGAAGATTCCAGATAACAGACTTTGGGTATTCACTTCAGGATACAATTATGATTTGGGCGAAGCGGATGGCTCGATTGGAATCTTAGAAGAATCAGGTGCGGTTGTTTTGCGAGATACTTGTCCCGAAGTTACTCCTTACAATCGTAATCTCTACAATCATTTGATGACTAATTCTCTCAAAGCCGAGCACTATTTGACAAGTGGATTGAATCGAATGCCGACTTCAGTTGGAACGATTGAGGATTGTGTAGCGCACGCCTTCTTGCCAAGCTTGAGTGAAGGAGAAGTTATTGCTTTACAACCCAAGTCACAACCTCAGCACGCTTCTTCAAAAACCTACCAAAGTGGAGATTGTAAAATTTCAGGTGGAGGATTGAATTCACAGGAAGATTGGGTCGTAGAAGGTAGGGCTATGGTAAGCGATGTTGCGCTTACCTATCTTGGATATGTCAATCGTGACACTGGAATAATCGAAGAAACCGGACATCCTCTTGACAAAAGAGCGATTGAGGACACTGTTTTGATTTATCCAAAGGGTTCTGGTTCAACAGTTGCTCCCTATGTTTTGATGGGACTAATCTATACGGGTAAAGGGCCCAAAGCAATCGTTAATCGTGACGTATGTTCCCTAACATTGCCTGCTTGCAGTTTACTGAATGTTCCATACAGTCATGGATTTGATGCAGACCCTTGTATTGCAGTCAATGATGGAGACTTAGTACGAGTTACCAAGACTGCAAACGATGTAGTGCTAGAGGTTTTGGAACGAGTGGGTGAGTAAATGCGAGTTCTCGTAACTGGCGGGGCTGGCTTTCTTGGTTCTCATCTAACCGATGCTTTACTTGCACGTGGAGATGAAGTAATCGTCTTCGATGATTTATCACGTGGTTCTATTGAGCAAATTGGAAATGGTGCTAAATTTGTGAATGGAGATGTTAGATTAAAGCAGACTTGGGATGAGATTTGTTCAGACTTCCCTCCAGATATTATCCACCATCTTGCTGCCATAAACGGCACTAGAAGATTTCATAATGAGGCTGATTTGGTTATTGACGTCAATATCAATGGAACCAGAAATGCATTGGCAATTGCTAAGAAATTCAATTCCAGATTGATATTTTATTCATCACCTGAAGCCTTTGGCGAACAGGAAGAAATGCCTCTTTCTAATGATTCGGTGAGCCTATTTACTCCCGCACATATCCACCAACGCCATTCCTATGGGTCCTCAAAACACGTTTGCGAATTATTATGCCAGTTTGCAGTAAGGAATGGTTTGGATGTAAGAATCGTAAGGCCATGCAATGCATATGGTCCCAGATTGCATGGTAATGAGAACGGTCAGGTAGTTTCAATGATGATGTCTGCTAACCCAATTGTTGTTCATGGAACCGGATTGCAAACTCGTAGTCTAACTTGGGTAGGGGATGTGATTGAGGGCATACTGTCTGTTTCAGATATTGATGGCCTTGCTGGAAAAGCATTCAACCTTGGCTCTACAGATGAGGTGACGATGATTGATCTGGCAAAATACATCTCTGAGATTACGGGTGCTGAGATTATCTTTGGCGAGCCTAATCATGGAGATAGTAAAAGGAGGCTTCCCGATATTACAATGAATGATTCGATTTCGTGGAAAGCAACAACTACGCTTCAAACTGGTCTCTCTCAACTACGGTGATATGTAGCGAGGTGGCCCCAATCTTGCGGGCTAGGAGTTAGTAGGTCCATGCCATGTTGGCACAGCAGAGATAATCCTGCATCAGGCGGTATTTCTGAAGGAACTAGCATGCTTTCAACTCGCAAAACCACCAGTCTGGCAACAGCGCCTTCGGGCAGAGGGTTATCTTCGACCATTCGGCAACGCAAAACAGCAACAGCCAACGGGTGAATTGGCCCTTCACTATCCAGTAGACTCCATTCACTTTCCAAGGTAGGGGTGCTAGTAAGGTCTGCATCCATTGCAGCTTTTTTCGTTGCAGCCAGTAACTGTAATTCGCATACTCCATTTGCTTTGAGATTGATATATGTGTCTCGAAGTTGTCCAGTTCTAGTTTGAGAAAGTGAAATTATTACCAGTGGTGGGGTATTGGACACCACTGACACACTTGTCATTGGGGCGATATTCTCCTTTTCACCATCTCTTGTTGATACCAGTACTAACGGGCGGGGTGAGAGGGTTGCTGAAAGCCATTTACTGCGAACTCTGTGACCTACCTCGTCCAAGATGATTTCCACATTTGGTTTCATAGCCTTTCTGTCAATCCAGTGGTCGAGATCTCCTTTCTCAACTTCATCTAATGCGTGTTGAGTATAATCTCTGTATACAATCCATTCAGCAATTACAGATGAATCATCTCCTCTGCCTTGCTTTCTAGCAATAGAGGAGTTTGCATATTCAATACACCTTTGAAGAAAATCCATAATCACAATTTTACTCATTTTAATCTCTCCTTGATTCGTATTCCTTTCTTGACATCAGTAATTTGGCTGGATTCCCGGCCCAAACTTGTAGTGGCGGGATATCTGTTGTGACTACTGCGCCTGCGCCAATAACACAACCGGTATGTAGAGTCACTCCAGCAACTATTGTTGCATTAGCGCCAATTACGGCATCATCTTCAACTGTTACTGGGGACCATGCACCTTTGGAAGGTGGGTGGCGGTCATTGGTGATTACAGCTCCCGGGCCAATGAATACATTGTTGCCTACAATACTGCCATCAGCGATGTATGCGGAGCCTTGGATTCTACAATTTGACCCTATGGTGACGTTTTTGCCAACGTGCGCTAATGCTCCGATATTTGTGCCCTCGCCGACAGAATCGCTTCCAACTAGGCAAGGCCACCATGCAGTGGCGCCGTTTGGAAGTTCTATTCTGTGACCAGATAAATCATTCATCGATTCCCAACTCTCGCATAAGCATGGAAACGTGACCTTTTGCTTTGACATTATACCTTGCGAAGATCAGCTTTCCATCTTCGCCAATTACGAATGTCGAACGTGCGCAGCCCATGTACTCTTTTCCATAATTCATCTTGGCTCTCCAAGTCCCAAATGCTTCGTGAATTGCACCATCTTCATCCATCAATAATGGGAAGTTTATCTCTTGCTTGTCAATGAAGTTTTCATGACTCTTAACCGAATCTTTGGAAACTCCAAACACTTGGAATCCCTTGGAAGTTAAGCGCGCCATGTCGTCTCTGAAATCACACGCTTGTACAGTGCATCCTGGTGTAGAATCTCTTGGATAAAAATACAAAATGGTCTTTTTTCCAGATGCCATTATTTCTTCCAAATTGTGATTTTTACCTTTGGAATCTGGGGCGTTAAATGTCGGCGATCGGTCTCCGTTTTCTAGTGTAATGGGTTCTGCCATGGCTATCGCACAAGTCGGTGGCAAATCAAGCCTTTCATTGGCGATATTTTACAGCGATTTACTTCCAGTGCAAGTTTTATTCACTATGCATCATTTACAATGTTTTATGCATGATTTGGCCACAACCAGTCGACTATCTTATAATCTGCCTGTGCGAAGACGAGTCATGGCGGCAGCACGTATGTCTAGGAGGTGTCGTAAGTTCATGCGGCAAATCCACAAGGCTGCCAACAAATATTCATTGCAGGAAATAGCATCATCCATTCAAGGTGATTTAGACCGGCGCAGCATCTCTTACGAAGAGGCCCTCGTCTTGGGAAATATTCTGCAGGACAGAGCCGATATCTTGCCTGGTGACGAGATAGTCTATGCAGTCTCCGACAGGGACTCTTATCGTAGGACATTAGAACTGTATCTTCGTGACGGAGTTTTGACCAAAGCAGAGCAATTACTTCTCTGGGAAGAGAGGCGGAGATTGGGCATAGTTGATGACATCCACAATCGTCTATTAGAGCAATTACTCGCATCCTGGACTAGGCAAGGTAAGTCCGTATTAGTTCATGCATTCAAAGGGGGTAGAACCGATGAATGATCGCAAGATGGCTTTCACTATTCTGCTAGTGCTTCTGCTGCAAGTCAGCGTACCAATGATTCCAGCGGATGCTGCAAGCGGTAGGGCCGTTCCTGATTTCTCAATCGACATGACTCTGGCAGCAGGAGGATCTGTAAACAATTCAGGCGTTGTTAAAGCCGCACTCGGAAACCATTCTGTAGAAATAGCGGTATCTAATGACGGCAGCAATTCTGCGGAAGTCGTCGTTAAGTTATTCCACAAAGCTACATCTTCGTCTGCTGAAACCCAAGTGATTTCAATCGGGCCAAGTACAATGGCATCTGGCGAAACCCGCACCTTCCCAGTTGACTGGGTGGCATTTGCTGGAGATGGGCAATCATTGATTGCGCAAATTATCGCCACGGACGACTCTGATGTTACTGAAGTGAACACAACTTTGGCATTCGATGTATCTCCATTCAAGGAGGCTTCTATTGAGAGTAATGACATCCCTAGCCCAGATACAGGATTTACTGATTTAAGGCTGGGCCACACCACTCACACTTTCTCTGCAGATGTCGCTAATAATGGAAATATTGCAACTACTGCGGTAATGGAGATTAAATTGGTGAACGACGCTGACCCCAATGACATCATGTTCTTTTGGTCTGCAACTAGTACAATGGAGCCTGGCAGTTTATCTTTACCTGCTAGCGACGCTACTCTTTCAGTAACCTTTGATGCTACATCTATGATCGGTTCTTGGCAATTAACCTCAAGAGTAATGTTCAATTCAACTGGTGATTGGAGATCTAACATTTCGATTACTTCCGTAGGTGTCACTTTATCTGATTACATCATTTCAATTTCAGCACCTTCTGATAGGGCTACTGAGCCGGGTACGGCTACTACACTAACATGGCTAATCTCAAATCTAGGTAGTGACGATGTTTTGAACATAGTTCTTACATCAGACCAAGGTTGGCACGACAATGCTCTGAGTGGTCAAACCATTTCTATCCTAGCGGGGGAGTCATCTTCTGTGGTCGTAGCGGTTACAGTACCCGGTGATGCAGTCAAGCCTACACTTGAAAATGTGAATCTAGACTTGACAAGTACCTCTTCCGACCCCTACACTGTTAGAAGCACAGGTCATGTGATTGTTGGTGACACATATGGGGCATTGGTGACAGCAGTGGACGCCTCAGTCGACGTTACTCCCGCCAATACCAATTCAATTCTATTCAAAGTCAAAAATGCAGGTACAATGCCATCTGCATTTACTCTAGCAACCGGTTTAACAATTCCTGCCGAAGGGTGGGATGTATCCTTGTCCAACTCAGTTACTCCCGTCCTTGCGCCTAACAGCGAATATACAATTTCGGCTCAAGTAACTCCAGCTCCAATCTCATCTCCGTTGAAAATAAGCGAGAAAAATGCAGCTGGAGATTCTCTGTCTCTATGGTTGTCAGCAACTCCATTATTCGGAGGTGTACCAAACCTTGATACAACTCAGTTGATAGTTGAAGCAATTATTACAGTAGACCCTGGCCCCGAAACACTGTCTATCGTATTAGATCCAGCAGAGGTATGGGACGCCAATGGAGCGGGAGGGATTGACAGAGTCCTTTCCCTAGCAGTCGAAGTACGGCACAATCTTGGTAATTCAATTGTCACCGGGGTGGATGCTGAACTAACTGTGGGGACTACTGTCTTCACGGGTACAAATTCAGTAGGCGTTAACGAACCAGAAAGGTGGGATGTTGCAGTAACACCTGCTTCTGTTAGCAATCTCGACATGGATGAAGTATTCCAATCATGGCTTCTTATTGATGGTCCAGGCGACGAATTGCCATTATCGGGTGAAATAGTAATTCCGATTACTGCTACACCTACTCTAACTCAAAGCCAGATCGACAATGCGGTTAACAGCAGCAGTGTTACAAGAAATATCACTATCACGGTGCCAAGCATATTTTCGGGGGAAATATATTCTGACGCTACTGCAGATTCTGCCGAGGAACACAAGTGTGTAGAGGGCACATGTAATGCGGATGTAGGCAACCTCACCAACTTCTCACTCGGTTTGGAAAATACGGGGAATGATATCACTTCATACCGTCTAAATATTGTAAACGACTATCCGGACAGCTGGGACGTAAGCCTGGTCACATCTCAAGCATCGAATCCAACAATGGTGACCAATTTATCCCCTGCGATGGCAGACCATCCGAATTTGGGTACTGGTCATCTTTCTAGTTTTACTTTGAAAGTAAAAACAGACCCTCAAGCAAATGCACTTACCCTACAACCTATCACAATTCGCGTTGAAGACCAGTCGCGGGATGAAATTCTTAGTAATATTACACTGCTAATTAGAGTCGAAGAATCGATAAACTTCGTATTACGCCCAACCAATGATACAATTTCTTTATCACCTTTTGAAACTCCTGCGACAAGAGTTTACATCAATAATACCGGTAATATTGCTACTACCTTTTCGCTGTGGCTCGATACTAGCCAGCAAAACGGTGTTGCCTTCACAATTGATCCAATCGGTACTACCGAAGTTATTGTAGGGGCAGGTCGCAATGAATCTGTAAAAATACGCTTAATTCCTTTATCTGGTGCAAGTGCTGATGAATTACACATGGCGACATTGTGGGTTAGTACGGTCAATGGCATGAACCTCTCTGCTGTAATTGTAGCTAATATTACGGCTGACCATCACCTTGGAATTAACGTTCAAGACACAATCTCGGTTACACCTGGTGTTAACGAGACAATTCCCGTAAACTTTGCCAATACTGGTAACTTGGAAGAGACACTCGACATAGTTGCAGTAGTGGAGGGTAACTGGAGCGCAAGTTGGGAGCAAGACCAGATTACACTCCCAATCGGGAGTACCTTAGATAACGATTTGACAATCGTAGTTCCATCGCTCGGAGGCGAACAAACATTAGTCAATGGAGCAATCCATGACGTGACAATTTCTCTTTACCATGCAGGAAATGGTGACTTCCTTTCAGCAAGGACTATCTCGTTAGTAGTTGCACCAGTATTCTTAGTCCAAATAGATAATTGGCCTGAACAAATGCTGTATCATCGCTACCAAATCTACGACTGGAATGTCACTGTAACCAATGTTGGAAACAAAGACGTGACCGTTGAACTAGATTACGATGTATTCAAGCCAGGACTAGTGGAAGAGGGTACTATTTCGTTGGCATGGGAGGTAGTTTCAACAGCCCCCAATACTCTTGTTTTACCGATGAATGTACCTGTCCAATTATCTTTCGAGGTGCAGGCTAAAGAGTTCGAACCTGGAATTTATCTAGAAGCGTTGTTGCAATTGAAGATGGAACCTTCAGATACTGAAATTATCGGCTCTACAATACACGAAACTGACCTTAAGATGTCAAGGCTATTCTCTTACCAAGATTACAAACTACAACCTTCTAGCAACAATCAAAATCTCACTGAAGATATCCTTTGGTCTCATATTCCGGAAGGTAGCGATAGTAGCGTAACATATCTTATCGAACTGTGTGATGCTCAACGAAGAGTGAACTTGTCACAATTAGGATTGAGTGAGTCCGACTTCACATGGAATTTCGGGTTAGATGTAAGTGGTACAACAGAAACTCTGGATTTAGATAACGACTGCGATAATGGTGCACATTCTGTCATCACTCTTCCAAATCGAGAATCTTGGGTAACCACCAATCCCCTTGAAGTTGTAATAGATACGCCAAACCGGCCGCATATATTGAAGAATGATGGATACGATCTAACATTCAGATTGTATCATCCTGACGAAAATCAAGGATTCACGGTATACACAGAGGCAACCTTCTCATTCTATTTCGCTGCTAAAGCATTACCTGGAATATCTGAATTATCATTTTCTGAAGATACTTTACAAGAAGGTAAAATCTCTTCTGTAAATGCATTACTAAGTAATGATGGAACCTCAGTATCATTATCCATAACTGCTGAACTATTTTGCGAAGGGGTATCTGTCCTCAACCCAATAAAGGAACAAGCTTTCTTGAGTCCTGGCGATAATGTGGCCCTGACTTGGGATATCGAAACTGACCACTTAGACTGGTGGGCACAGTCGAGTGATGTGAGCTGTCAAGTAGAATTAAATTCTAGATCTTGGAATGGGGAATCAATTAATCCATTGGTCTACAAATTAGACGGAGAAATAGAATCTTGGTCCCCAGGAGTTGGATTCTCTTTCATAGCAACTCTTGTACTAATCGGGGCATCAATTGGACTACTGAGGTTAGTTGGTCAAAATGACAAATTCAGGCTTGCAGCGACCTACTCTGGACTTTTAGCCCTTGGTTTCTCTTTCCACTTAATGGATTACGTTTGGTGGGGTCCGGGAATACTAACTCTTTCCGCACTATGGCTTTGGACTATGACCTGGAAGTCATCGGTTGAATTCCAATTGATTCATGAGGATTATCAGCGTGCTCGTAAAGGAATAAGTACTCTTTACAGTGACCATTTCGTTGTTTTGTCTAATGCAAAGCGCCAGTTATCTATCATTTTGGCCATGCCTGCTTTGGGAATGATAGGTGTGATACTTGGTGTCCCACCACAAATGAATCCTAACTCTAGTAACATGATTTCCTTAGTTGGATATCTTTTCCTGTCAATCGTCGGTGTAATCTTCATTATTTGGAATGCGAACCGAATGTATGGCTCTTTGTATGGTCGATTAACAGAGGTTGAACTTCAAGCAAGCCGTATCGAAAGAGACCTTGGAGACCCAGCACGACTACTTACAGAGCTAGCAAGCGATGGTCTAGACCTATCCGCGATTATGTCCAAACCTCAGCCTAATGTTGCTGCAGTCGGTGAAGCGTCCTCTTCAGAAGTGGGAGATTGGGATGATGAGATCGACCTCCTGATTGGCGATGAAGGTATGAATAATGATCTTGACCTAGACGGAATCAATGATGATTTGCTACAAGGTAACATGTCCGATACCAATGACTCGGAGGTGAAAGAAGATGGCTAAAGATGACAACAATGAAGCATCGGATCTGGAAGATGCTCGTAGAGTCATTCGAGATTCACAAACCAGTGCAGACCGTCTTATTCGTGCAAGTCGGGAACTAGAACACATTGTTCACGGTGTTTCAGGAGAAGACTCTTCACTTTCTGCAACTGAATATGATATTGATGATGCTAGAACCAGTCTTGAGCAACACAAATTGTTCCGTGCTAGAAAGTCAGTTAGAAGGGCGGAAAAGGTCCTAGCCGGAGTCGAATCAGATGTTCTAGAACTACGTAGAAACATCGCAATGCTAAATCGTCTACTCAAAGAGAAAACACTGGATGAAGCCGAAATCGAAGTCATTCTTCGACGTTTACGCAATGCTACTGGTGCAGCCGAACTTGGTGATGTTGGCTATGCATCTGGTGAAGTTGAGCAATTGATTGGCGACTTGGTAGTAGATTCTGCAGTCGCTCTCAACCCTTTCTTATTCCGTAACTTCTGGATGGGAGTTGACACTCGATGGCCAGCCGGTGGGGAAACGGGTGTTATGATTGTTAGAATTTGTAATGATGGAAACAGGCCGATCCCTGAAATGCGTCTAGCACCACCAATCCCAGAAGGATGGCAATGTGTCCCTTCATCAATCGATCTTCCAGTTTTACGACCAGGAGATGTCGTTCTAATTCGGTTTGATATGAAGCCAGGATTACGATTCGGCCTAGACGAAATACCACTTTCTAGAAAACTTGCTATCCAGACTGGATATGAGGTAAACGCAGGTAATGTAAATGTGACAATGCGGATTCAAAATCGCAGTATGGAAACAATACGTGACCTTCTCCTTCACCCTTGGATGCCCCAAGGTTACAAATCGGGAGTTCTTCCACTTGTGGAACGACTTTCACCAGACGAAATCGGAGTGATAAGTATGCCACTCGTGATAGACATGGGCGACGGAGGTGTTTCCGCCGCCTAATCATATTCCACCTGCATCGGTGGTTTCCACCGTGAAGGGGATTGTAGAAGAAAAAAAAAGATGTGAAAACTAATGCAGATAAAAGATAGAAAAACAGAAAATAACGATTGGGGTTCGATCGGAATTGGTGCAATGATTGTATTCATTGCTCTAATTCTGGTAGCCGCAGTCGCGAGCGCAGTTATCATCCAAACGGGTGAGAAGTTGCAACAGAACGCACAACAGACTGGTGACGACACCCAGCAAGAGATAGGTGGAAAGATTTCCATTATCACTGCATGGGTCGGCGATCAAACTAATTGCGATGGAGATGGAGCCAATGGAGACCACTGTCTAACACTGGTCTTCGAACTAGCACCGGGTAGTGACCCGATTCTAGAGTCGGAAGTTTCTTGGTCAATAATTTGTGACGATGCAGCAGTTGCTCCATCAATGCAGACAATGTTCGGAGTGTTCAATGATGCCAATGTTAACCAGGACGTGACTGATGTTGTTGGCACTCAAAACCTTGCTGGCGACGGTACATTGGACCCAGGTGTAGTCTACATGGTCAGTCTTAAGACCATAGAAGATGCAAATGATGGTAACACTTACACTAACAACGGTGAGGATTGTGATGCAACTATTAACGAACAACACACTCTAATTATCTCGGTAGATTCTGGTGGTTCAACTTATGAAACACTGAGTTATGTTAGCGTTAGCGAAGGGGATACGGTGATTTGAATGCAAGAAAGTAGATTCAAAGATGACGAACTAGGTTCAATCGGAATCGGCGCAATGATTGTTTTCATTGCTCTAATTCTAGTGGCTGCGGTTGCTTCCGCAGTTATTATCCAGACTGGAGAAAAGTTACAACAGAATGCTCAGCAAAGCGGTGATGACACTCAGAGAGAAATCAGCGGTAAAATCACAATTAACAGTGTGTTTGTAGTTAGCAATGACGTTATTCGATTTTACATCGAGTCTGCACCTGGTAGCGGAGTATTAGCTGCTAATGATCTCGCAATTCAGATAACTTGTGATAACGAAGACTCCGATGGTGATGGCACTCCTAACAACGGTGCGAATGATGGATACCAATTCATTGGTCGATTCGCAAGCAATGCTGATGGAGTCGCAGACGCCAATGAAGTCTATCAGATGTCTAATCCTAATGACGTTGGAGCTGGAGGAACAGAAATTATTTCGTTACTCCCTGGTGAAAATTACATGATTGACTTTATCGTTAACACTAACCCTTCCACTGCAGGCGCTGATTGTGATATTGGCGAACTTGGTGTAAACGGCGAACTTACTACCTACATTCACGTGCAAGGTGGCGGTTCAAGTTATGAAACACTATACATTTCATCAACAGCCCCGGGGACTGCATTAATCTGATTAAATGGCTTACACCTATTTCTATCACTTCGATAGATATGCGTGTTAGTCATGGCTTGGAGGATAAAAAATGGCATGGCCATTTAGCAGTAACACGAGTCCTAGTAATGGACCAAGCGAACTTAGTGAGGAGCGCTTGCGAGTAATGGCAAATATTGCCATTGAGCAAGTGCCTATGCCTGAAGAAGGCAGCCTTACGGAAGAAGATGCTTGGACTATTGCACCAGGGCCAACTCGTGCTAGGCTCAACAGTACAGGTTCGTTGCCCACAGCAGCTCCGGCTGCCGCAACAACGACAAACGTTCAGGCGAACATCGACACATCTGGTTTAGAAAGGCTAATTTCAAGCCGACTAGATATGGTTGAAGATGTTCTGAGAATGGTTGAAACCAGACTTGAGGATGGAACCCAAATGGTAGTTTCACAATCAAGTGAAAGTGGTGAAATCGGACTTGCAGGTGGCGAAACTATTGTCACTGCATCGGGTGAAATCATTACTGGTTCTCATTCAGAACGGCTGATGACTGATGATGCCGCACCTCTACTAGAGTTGTACGAAGCACAAGCATTGGCATCTAATCCATTCCTAATCGCTCCGGCGCATTTAGGTGATGGTGCAGATGGAACGGTCGGAGCTCCGACCGTAGCAGCACTTCTACTTGACAATCTGTCTGGCATGGCAGCAGTCTCCTTCACTCAGAAGGCGATGAGTTCTGGTATGCTATCTTCAGATGAAGGAAAGCAGGTGTTAGCAATTGTCCAAATGGCAGCTCCAGGTGATACTGAGAGCGCTTTAGAGGACCACTTGCAGCACAGAGAATTGTTGACATTCTCGGCGCTAATCTCGAATTGGAGAAGAGCACGAGTACTCAGAGGTGAAGAGTGAATGGGCAGCGTAGCAGTTGGAGCAATGGTTGTAGGAACTTCCATGCTTGTGGTTTTCGCATTAGCGATGGCCACACTCGAATCGCAAGTGGATGATTCCCTTGCTGAAATCGAAGCAACTGCTGAGCCCATTTCGCTTTTCACAATAGAGGACGCGACTAACGTCGAAGGAGCAGTGGTTGATTATACAATCAATCAAGGCGGAACTGGCTATTCATCTACTCTAGGGAATTCTACCCTAGTTGAAGTAAATGGTAGTACAGGAACCTTCAGCGCTGAACTAGTGATCTCCGGTGGTATCGTTACTGGATTAAATATCAGTAATCACGGAACATCATATCTCTACAATCCCTCCACATATTACTTGGAGGTCACTGGTTCTAACGTTGGCACTAACTTGAATATTACAGCAGTTATTGGCAACATTGTATATCTTAACCTCACTAATGATGGAAGTAATGACATCCAGACAGGTTTGTCTTGGTTGTTTTCTGACGGCGGGGCTCCAATTGATCTTTCAGATCGCAATGGTACAATCAACGGGGCTCAATCGGATATTATATTCCCTGGTGAGAGATTTCAATTTCATTATGACAGTGGTTCTCAGGCCAAGATAGGCCGTATTGCTGTTACAATCGATGGTGTGACAAAAGCGACAACTGTTGCTTGAGGTGATTTTATGGCAGACGGTGGAACCAGTACAATGATTTTACTCGTAACCTCGCTATTACTTAGTGGTGGAGCCTCGATAGTCTTACTCCAATCATGGGGTGATGTTGCCAAAGCGAGTGGCGATAATGCCTCTGGCCGTCTTGCGGATGCTGAAACAGATGTTTCATTCAGCGGTGACCGTAGTAATACCCTCTTAGACACAACAGGGGCTGACCAAGAAATCACCTTGTATTTCCAAAATTCTGGAATCAGACCTATTGATAAATCATCCTTTTCAATTTTCATTGATGGTATTTCTTCTTCTGTAGTTGGTTCAGCAACTTTGTACCCACCAAACGGTGCCTGGGCTTCGGATTATGTTCTAGAAGTTACAGTTTCTGATTCCAGTTTTGCCTACTCCAATAATTCTCTAGCAACCGTAACTATAGTAGTTCAGTCTACAGTTAGTGACGGTGTTAAAGGAACTGATTCTGAAACCGCAGAGGTGAGATTAATTGTTTGATGGACCACCTAAACCCGTAGAAGATGGCTATGAGTTCACTCTCGAGCAAGACAGTTTGTCAAATGCCATGGGTGCGAGACTACCCAACCGCAGTTTATGGATGCTACAAGGGGAAGTGGGAAGTGGCAAATCTTTAATCAGTCAAAGATTGGTTTATGGTTTACTAGAGAACGGTTCAAAACTTCTTGTCATTACTACTGAATTAACAACCCGTGGCTGGATCGAACAAATGGAGTCTGTAGGCTACCCAGTTACTGAACACATCGCTGGCGGTAGGCTCCTAATTTTCTCTAGATTTGGAGTAATTGCCGATTCCAAAGAAGGCGTTGACATATTCGACGTACTCGATTCAGATGCGGTTGAGAAGGCAGACGTTGTTGTTGTTGATTCGGCTTCGTCCTTGATGCCTACTGAAGTCGACAATCAAACACAAGTTGCAGTATTACAAAAGCTACGAAGAATATGCAGCGAATCACGTTCCTTACTACTTACAGTAGACCCTGATGAGATGGATAGTAAACTCCTACATAAATTACGTTCGAGTTGCGAAGTATTACTCGATATGCGAGCAGGGTTTGTCGGTGGCGAAATCAAGAGAACGATTGTAGTAACTCGATTCTTACGTGCAGCTGGCCCCGTTCAGGCTAGTGTGGGATGGCGAGTTGAGCCTTACATGGGCTTCATTGTAGATATTACGGCGGTGAGCTGATATGGAAGATGAAGAACTAAAATTCCAACGTGGAGACCTTGACTCAGTAATGGCTGCACATCCTCACGTAGCCCTTTGGGTCAAGGATTTCGAAGCAGAATACGGTAGTCGGCCCTATTACTATGGTCCATTGGATCGGGATGCAAGGAAAATCCAGCCGATGAACTTGATTTACATAACTAAAGAACCAATTTTTGTCCATATGTATCGCCCGGTTTCAGCCGATGGTTCTCAAGGTCAAACCTTGTGGTTTGGGCTTGAACCTCAATTGACAGATGAAGAAGAGAACATCAGAAGAAATCTAATTGAAGTCCTTCTTCAAGAAGCTCCAGGCGCACCTACATTCACTACAGATGATGAGTTTGAAAACATCTTATCTGGAATGATAGATAGGTATACTATTCTTGATTCTGAAGCTAGAAACAATGTGCGTAGACAAGGCAGGGTTTGGGAAGTACTTGGATTGGATGATAAGAGAATTGTCGTCACTAAGGAACAACGCACAAGATTGCGTTACATAATTGTCAGGGATTTAATCCGAAATGGCCCCCTAGAACCACTTCTTTCAGATGAAATGCTGGAAGATATTCACTCTGTTGGACTAAAACATGTACATATGGATCACAAAGTTTTCGGAATGGTAACATCGAATATTAGATTCCGTGAACAGGACCTCTTAGCACGCTACCTGCGAGCAATGTCGGAGCGTATCGGGCGTCCCGTATCTGATAACAAACCTATTATTGACGGGGCTTTACTAGACGGGTCTCGTATTAACATCATTTTCTCAGATGACGTATCTATGCTTGGTCCGTCATTTACAATAAGAAAATTCGCCGAAGAAACAATTTCTATCACTCAATTAATCCAATGGGGTACAATGAGTGCTCAGGTAGCCGCATACATCTGGATTTGTCTTGAGTATGGAATGTCTGTAATGGTAAGTGGAGAAACCGCTTCAGGAAAAACAACAACGCTGAATGCAATTTTACCTTTCATTGACCACAATGTGAAAATCTACTCTGCAGAAGATACTCCTGAGGTAAAGGTTCGTCACAAAATATGGCAGCGACTGGTTACTCGTGAATCAAAGAATGAAGAGAGTAGAGTTGAGATGTTCGACTTACTAAAGGCAGCGTTACGTTCTCGACCTAGATACATCATCATTGGTGAAATACGTGGTGTTGAAGGGGCTACTGCATTCCAGGCTATGCAGACAGGGCACCCGGTTATCGCTACTTTCCACGCATCATCAATCGTAAAGATGATTCAAAGATTTACAGGAGACCCTATCAACGTACCAATACGTTTCTTCGACAACTTAAATTTCGCAATTTTCCAAGAAGTGGTTGAAGCACCAGGTGGCGGAATTGCTCGCCGAATTACTGGAATTGATGAAGTAATTGGCTACAATAAGCACAGCGATGGTGTACTAACTAGAGGTATGTTCGAATGGGATCCAGTCAAAGATAAGCACTACTTCCGTGGTATGTTCCAGTCTCATCTATTGGAAAATAAAATCGCAGCACAAATGGGATTTGAAAATAAACGAGAAGCTTATGATGAATTAACTCGCAGAGCAGAGGCGATCCAGATTATGACTGATCGTGGTTTAACACATTATGATGATGTATTCGATTTACTAAATTTATACTACAATGGTGGATGGGAAGCATTCCGCTCTGCAGTTGACACCTGGGTCAGTTTTACTGAACGCTGAATTTGGAGATGATGTAGATGGAACGTATGGCGACTTGGGAGATCGCCCTGCGCCGTCTAGAGATGCCGGTTTCAAGATACCTAGTTCTATACATTTTACCAGCTACACTAGCAGGACTTTTCAGTGCAATAATTCTGATTTGGGTGACCGGTGGCTTTGCAGAAGGGGGTCTGTTTGCTGGTTTCTCAGGATTTCTTCTTCTGATAATTCTTCCAGTTCTTACAGGAGGTTCGGCAATTTACTTCCCTATTCTAGAAGTAAACCGCTCAGCGTTAGAAATCGAAAAAGAGATGCACATGTTCATTACAAGGATGGGTATTTTATCGTTAGGAGAAGTTGGTTCTCATACTATTTTCGATATATTGAGACAAATGAAAGATTATGGGGAACTCGCTCTTGAAGTACAAAGAATTGAGATTTTAGTCGACAAATGGCATACTTCACTCCCAGAAGCAGCAAGAATCGTTGCCCAACAATCTCCCTCTCCATTGTGGGCAGATTTCCTAGATCGAATGGCTTTCTCTATTGAAGCAGGTCAGCCAATCGATGCTTTCATGCGGGCAGAACAAGAGACTGTTGCTGAACAGTATAACACAATATACGATACTAGGTTAGAGAGCGTTGACACAATGAAAGAGATATATGTTTCATTAGTATCTGCTGGATTATTTGCATTAGTCATTGCTGGAATCCACCTTGTGTTATTCGAAGTAGGGACTGGTAGTGATACCCCAATAGATGTCGCTACCCGTATTCGCTGGTTATTACTCTCTGGATTCCTCTTCATTGTTATCCAAGTAGGAGCATTGTTCGCCTTTAGAGCAACGATTCCAGAAGATCAGACATTCGCACGTGATGAATTTGATACTCCTTTCAGAACACTGTTTAGACAAACATGGCTGGCTGCAGGAATATTCAGTTTATTCCTCTTAATGTCAACGTTATTGATTGTAATAGCGGCCTGGGATGAATTAGCAGTTAGTTGGGACAAATATGGCCTGGTATTACTCGCAATACCTCTCACTCCTTTACTAATTCCTGCCACGTTGGTACAGAGAGAAGAGAAGAAAGTATTACGTCGCGATGAAGCCTATCCTGATTTCGTTAGGGCTCTGGGTGGTACTGCCCAAGCAAGAAGTGCTGAACCAAGTGCAACAATTAGGGCTCTGCGAGGAATAGACTTCGGGACACTTGACGGTTCAATTGACCGTCTAGAGAAGCGTCTTTCGACTCGTATTGATAGTGAAAGGGCTTGGGATTACTTCTCTGCTGATACAAACTCTGCTGTGGTTTCTAGGTATAACCGAATTTACATTGAAGGTTCTCAATCTTCAGGTGAGCCTGCTGCAACTGCGGATATGGTGTCGCGCTCAGTTACAAATCTGCTCTCACTTAGAAGGAGGCGCAGCCTTTCCGCCTCTACAATGTGGGGTGTTGCATTTGGTCTACTAATTTCTTCCGTAGTTTCTTTAAACGTTACAATTTCAATTGTGTTACAGTTAGGGGAAACTATTGCAGGAGTTGCTGAAAGTATTGCAGCTTCAACAGACGTAGGCTCGATTACAAGTGCGGCAGGCGGGTTCGTTTTACCTGTAATGGAAGATCCAGGGGCTGTTGGTGACAATATTATGATGTTCAAAATAATCGCATCAATACTGATTTTAGTCCAAGTTCTTGCAGTTTCTATGATTGCTACCCGCCTACGAGGCGGAGGATTCACCAGCGCTCTTGGACAGATGATTCAATTACTATGGATTGCTGCTCTAGCAAGCCTAATCTCATCATTCATACTAGACGGTGCGTCTGGCATGTTTAGTGCATGAAGCATGATTAACGACGGCGCAACTCTTCTGCGATTCTCTTCTTTGTAGCAGTCCATGAACAGATTGGACACTTAGTCAAGTCATGATTTCTTGCCGGACAGTATTCACGTCCAAAGAATATTATTTGCAGGTGTAATTTGTTCCACGACTCTCTTGGAAATAGTGCCTTCAAGTCCTTTTCTGTCTTTACAACGTTAGTTCCGTTAGACAAACCCCACCTTGCAGCGAGGCGGTGAATGTGTGTGTCGATTGGGAATGCCGGTACTCCAAATGATTGAGCCATCACAACTCCTGCGGTTTTGTGACCTACGCCGGGTAATTCCTCTAATTGCTCGAAAGTCTGAGGTACTGCTCCGTCATACGATTCGCAAAGCATCTGTGATAACTTTGCAATATTGCGAGCTTTGGTTGGAGCCAATCCAACTTCTCTGATAATTGCTTGAATCTCTAAAGGTGATAACTTAGCCATCTTTTCAGCATCAGGGCCTTGTCTGAATAGTTCAGGTGTAACTTGGTTCACTTTCTTGTCAGTAGTTTGTGCGCTCATCAGTACAGCGATTAACAATTGAAATGGTGAATCATGATCCAATGGTACAGGGGTTTCTGGATACAATTCTTCAAGCATCTCTAGAATACGTGATGCTTTTTCAGAACGTTTCATACTATCAGCCCTGGTAATTCACTGCATATTCTGCACCATTTCTCCAAGCCCAAAGGTATCCCAATACGACGAAGCCAAATGGAATTATGTTACAAAATAATATCACTGTAGTTGAATAAGTATCTTCAGATGAGCCAGTTGCTAACCATCCGAGGTATCCTACTATCGTTCCAGGGAATATCGACAAAAACCCGATGATTAAAGCACGAAGGAATCTCATTAATTCACCCCAAGAGTCTCCCACTCATGTCTTCTGCGGTCAGAGAATTCAAGATATCGCTACTTTCTAGCCAACCTTTGCGAGCGATCATTACTCCGTAGTCGATGTCTCCAAGTCCTTTGATAGAGTGAGCATCAGGATTGATTACTACGGGTACTCCTAACTCTTTTGCTCTTTTACAAAATCTCCAATCTAGATCTAGTCTATACGGTGATGCATTCAATTCAACGGCCTTCAATGTACCATCTTTATTTGCATCAGACATGTATTCTAGCACAGAGTGTAAATCGATTTCATAGCCATCTCTTCCTTGAAGAATGCGTCCTGTCGGATGTCCCAATACCGTTGTTGCAGGATGGTCAAGACATTTCAGTAGGTCTTCTGTATTTTGTGATTCATCACGGCTTCTCCATCGCCCCATAGCATGTACGCTAGCAACAACGTAATCGATTTGTTCGAGAACATCGTCTGGATGGTCGAGTTTGCCATCTTCAAGGATATCGGATTCAACTCCACTAAACAATTTGAAATCAATACCGTCTTTTTTCCATTGAGAATTATAATCTTGCATTGTTGCATGTTGAGAAAGTAACTCATCAGCACTTGCTCCATGTGCGATTTGAAGTGTTGGTGAGTGGTCTGCAATCCCTAACCAATTCCAACCCATTCGCTGTGCTGCGTCGGCCATTTGTTCAAGACTTGCTTCTCCATCTGATAATGTAGTGTGATTGTGCAATGCTCCTTTGATGTTAGATAACGTGACTAATTCAGGCAAAACTCCAGCAGCAGATGCTTCCATTTCTCCAATGTCTTCTCTTAATTCAGGTGTAACATATTGTAAACCTAAGTGGGAGTATATTTCTGCTTCATCAATAGCGGGTAAGGATGTTGCTGCGGCATCTAGGCCAGTCAATTCAGTTTCAGGCATTAAGCCAAATTCATTTAATTTCAATCCCTTATCTTGCGCAACTTGCCGCATACGAATATTGTGTTCTTTCGAGCCTGTGAAGTATGCTAATGTAAAAGGGAATACGTGGGGAGGTACCAATCTAACTTGAGCATCAATAGTACCGCCCGATTCTAATTGCTCGTAACTTTCGCCTCCAATTGCGTCCAACACATTGGCATCTAAGTGACCTAAACTAAATCCTCCATCAAATATCGAAGTGTCAAGAATAACCGAGACCTTTGAGTCACCAGCACCCTTCACGTCGGCGATTCCCTTTAGGGACAGAATTTCATTTGTTACCATCTCAACATCATTTGGCTGTACTGCTGCAACGATATCTAGGTCGCCAATCGTTTCCCTTCTCCTTCTTGCTGAACCGGCAAGTTCTGCTTTCTCAACACCGGATAATTCTTGAATCATCGTCAGGAATGTTTGGCCATATCTTAGACCAATGTCGAGCCTTCTTCTTGCTGAAAAGCGAGCTAACAAATCGATTCCGTCAAGGATCCTTTGTTGGCTCTTAGCTCCAAAACCCTTCATCGGTGCAACTTCATTTTTGACACAGACTTCTTGTAAATCAGCAACGGACAATACGCCCAGTTGGTCATGAAGTAATTTGATTTTCTTAGGACCTACTCCTGGTATACCAAGCATTTCGATTAATCCTTCAGGAGTATTCTCGTGTAAATCTACCCAATCCTCTGGCCATTTCCCCTCACCCACGGCTTGAGATATAGCAGAACCCAATCCTTTGCCAATTCCCTTCAGTTCGAATAATTCTCCACTGGCCACTAATTCGCCTAAATCTTGGGATAGTGAGCCGATTAATCTCGAACCATTTTGGTATGAACGTGTGCGAAACATATTGGCCCCTGAGAGTTCCAGTAGCACGGCCATTTGATGTAATGCAGTACTTATCTGATTACGGCTAAAGAACGGTGGACCGTTCATTCGCGGCTTGGGTAACTTCCAAGATGCTCCTGCCATAACTTACCCACTGTGTGCGGGTTGAAGAACCCCTGCCTATTGGCATGTATATGGTCGAGACCGAGTCAATCGAAGTTCTTGCCCAATCATTGTGTTTCATTTCCTTGTTTGCGTTCGTATTCATCGCAACTTTTTCTCGAAGTGAAAAGTTAGAGTTGATGGCTCAAAATTTCATTATGATTTCATTATTGATTACCGCAGTAGTGCTTTGGTGGCTATCTTTAGCAGGCGGGGAGTTGTGGGGTTCAAATTATCTGCCCAAGCCATTGTCTGTGCTGTGTGTGATAATAGCCTTAGCCGCACGATTGAATATCAAAGGACAAAATGTATCGTTTGGAGCAAATCCGCACAACATCAGTAAAAGAGGCGAAGAAGAATAATCAGATTATTTCGCCTTCATTCTTTGCCTCATCTACCATTTTTTGGTCAATGAATGTACGCATGTATTCCGGTAGTTCACCGTTTACAAACACTACATCAGTTACTGAGTCAAGTTGTTTTAGAGAATAATAGATCTGCATGGCAGTCATTGGAGTCGATGAACATCCAACACAACCTCCATCTAATGATAGCATTACATTTCCACCCGAGGTGTCGATGACAGTTACCACTCCATCGTGAGCATCCAGGACTTCTTGAACAGGCCCAATTTCTTTGAGTACCTCTTCAGCGGTGATTGCCATGAGCCTAGACGATAGCCGCTCATCTATCAACCATCGCATTCAATATGTAGAGCAATATGCGATTATACATGGGACTATTTTCTCGTGCCGAGGAGTTTGAATTCAAAGTGTCTGGAATGGATTGTGGAGGCTGCGAGCGCAAGATAGTCAGGGCACTAACGGGAATTCGTGGTGTGAAAAAAGTAGAAGCTTCAGCATCTAATGGTTCAGTCAGTGTAACTGCTAAAGGCGTTGAATCAGATGTTCTAGCCGAATCAATTTCTAGTGTCGGCTTCACAGTACAATGATGTAAAAACGCCTCATAGCGTAGTTTTTCATGGGGATGTCCTTATGAAGGGGACTTTGGTCGGCGGCTAAGAAGGTGTAATTATGATGGACATTGCATTAATCGCCGTGATAGTATCCCTAGTGGGGCTAGCTATTGCTGCATTATTATACAAGAAAGTAGTAAGTGTAGAGATTGACAACCCAACTGTTGCAGATATAACGCAACAGATACAAGACGGAGCGATGGCTTTCCTTAAAGCCGAATACCGGTATCTGTCTATATTTGTTGGGATAGTAGCGGTACTGCTGTTCTTCGTAACAGAAGAAGACGGCCATTTGACCGCATTAGCATTCCTTGGAGGAGCCGTTGCAAGCGTACTTGCCGGTCTTTCTGGAATGAAAGCCGCAACTGCTGCTAATGGCCGTACAGCCATGGCAGCACAAAAAGAAGGTCAAGCAGGCGCTCTTGCTGTGTCATATAACGGTGGAGCGGTTATGGGACTTTCAGTCGGTGGTCTCGGATTACTTGGTATTTCTTTAGTTGCTTACTTCTTAGGAGCAGGCGATGAAGGTTCCAATATCACACACGCTGCAGGATTCGGAATGGGTGCTTCTTCTATTGCACTATTCGCTCGTGTTGGTGGCGGTATTTACACAAAGGCTGCCGACGTTGGTGCAGACTTAGTAGGAAAGGTCGAAGCAGGTATTCCTGAAGATGATCCTCGTAACCCTGGTGTTATCGCAGATAACGTCGGAGACAACGTAGGTGACGTAGCCGGAATGGGTGCTGATATCTTCGAGTCTTTCGTTGGTTCTATTATCGCTGCAATGGTTATTGCAGACTCTAGCGCTAACATGAACGTAGATTACGTCATTCTTCCAATCTTCTTAGGATTGGTTGGTTACATAGCATCCTTAGTTGGTGTATTCTCCATGGAGTTCCTGAAGAACGGCGAGCCTGGTGCTGCGCTACGAAATACTACTTTCATCGGCGCAGGATTGTTCTGGGTCATTGGATGGTTCGGAATCGGGTTCATGGACTTAGATACAGGTACTGAGCCAATGATGGCAGTAATTATTGGTTCAATCGTTGGTATCCTAATCGGTCTGGTAACAGAATACTATACTGGAATCGAAGATGTCTTTGGTCTGAAGCCAAAAGCAATTCCACACATTGGACAGATGTCCAAGACAGGTCCTGCTACAAACGCAATTGCAGGACTTTCGGTTGGAATGATGTCCACATTCATCCCAATTATCCTAATCTGTTTCGGTATATTCGGGGCTAATCACTTCATGATGGATGGTCACTCTGCTAGCAGCGCTGGTGGATTCATGCCAGAATTCGGCCTTTATGGTATCGCAATGGCTGCAATGGGAATGCTAGCTACGGTTGGTGTTACAATGACCGTTGATGCATACGGTCCAGTTGCAGACAACGCTGGTGGAATCGCAGAGATGAGCGGTCTAGGAAAGGAAGTTCGTGAAATCACAGATGGTCTTGATTCAATCGGTAACACTACCGCTGCTATCGGTAAAGGATTCGCTATTGGTAGTGCTGCTTTAACCGCATTAGCACTATTCGCAGCATATTCTGCTGCTGCAGGTTTGAGCCTGTCTCAACTAGCACTATCTGACCCTAAGGTCGTCATTGGGCTATTGATTGGTGGCGCTCTACCATTCGTAGTAGCAGCAATGACCATGACCTCTGTTGGCAAAGCCGCCAACGAAATGGTAGTAGAAATTCGCCGCCAATTTGCTGTGATGAGAAAAGCCCTAACTACTGACACTCCTGAAGGAGTCGATCTTGAGGATGTTTCTTCATGGCCAACTAAGATTGAGCACGAAGGAACAATGTATCCTGACAGTGCAAGGTGTGTTGAAATCTCAACAGATGCTGCGCTAAAGGAAATGGTTGGACCAGGTGTAGTTGCAATCATCGCTCCAGTTATCGTTGGTTTTACTCTAGGTGCTCCAGCACTTGGTGGTCTTCTTGCCGGTTCTCTAGTTACTGGAGTTCTTATGGCTCTATTCATGGCTAACGCTGGTGGTGCTTGGGACAATGCAAAGAAAGCAATCGAGCAAGGCCATATCGAAGGTGCTGAAAAGGGCGATGCTGCTCACGAAGCAGCAGTCATCGGAGACACAATCGGTGACCCGTTCAAGGACACAAGTGGACCTTCTCTAAATATCCTGATCAAGTTGATGAGTATTGTTGCAGTTGTTATTGCACCAAGCCTTACAATTACAGGATTGTTGTGAACAGGTAACCTACTAACTGAAAAATGACCATCAGTACGGCCGAGCATGCGTGCTATGCTTGCAGCCCTACTGATGTTTTCGATTTCTCTCAGTGGATGCATCAATACTGGAGATGATTCCGACAAGGATTTCAAAGTAGATGCTGTTGAAAAGCC
>MDSY01042299.1_pt1 | contig 25625 bp, 32 predicted proteins | sample 811131 | NCBI WGS metagenome assembly MDSY01 (sample SAMN05326643, study PRJNA326480) | marine metagenome | isolation source: seawater | place: Atlantic Ocean: South West | collected 2010
CCATATTCCTGAGACATCTTGTTCGACACAGAGTTCAACGACCTACGCCGATACAACCTCGGATACCCCAAATGACGTAACTCTGTGATCGTCGTCAATCCGTGGTTGTTGGACTCAACGCAGCACAAAGCTGAGTTGAACCACACACCCACCGAATACACCTCTTCAGCAAGCAAATCAGGAGCAATATGGCCATGCCAAATAGCCACCTGTTCCCCAGTATTAACATCAATAACCTGAATAACCGAATAGTCACCATGCGCTAGCCCCTCCGCAGTGTCCACCCCCATCACATATGCGTGATCCAGTTCAGGCGCAACCCATTGCGTATACATCAGGCAGCCTGCTCGAATTTGATGACGTTGCCTCGACGGTCGAGGTAGCCCTCGACGCCTCGACGGCACTGCTTCTCCAACTCTTCGAGTACATCAAGATCAAAAACTGACTGGCCTGACTTAACGAAAGCCTCTTCAGGAGTGCTCGGATACTCCTGAGCAAGTTGCCACGGCAACATCGACTGTTTCTTCTCTTCATACCAAGCGTCCCCACGGTTCTTATCGCCAGCATTCCAAGGGAAAAACATTGGACTGAACTTGTTCGCACCTGTACTCGCACCCACCCAGAGTTCATGGAAGAAGTTCCCTGAACCCTTAGCCGTACTCAACCCAATGATGCGACCTCCCACATCGGCCACAGGCTCAATCGAGGCCCACGCTTCCTCTGCATTCGGAAGAAACGCCCACTCATCGACCACAATTAGCGTCGCAGACTCGCCACGAGCAGGATCAGACGCAGACGGCATCGAAGTGATCTGCGAAGAGTTATCGAAAGCCATACGTTGCTGATGATCAACCAACGACTTCGGGCCACGCTCAACCATCCACTTCGGCATGTGCTGATAGCCGTACTTCGTTTTCTTCAACAACAAAACTGCTTCACGCTCAGTACGAGACAAATCAATAATGTTTTGGTCAGGCGTAAAAAACGCTGTCCAAAACTGGTGAGCAGCAACCAAAGTCGTCCACCCAATCTGACGAGCCTTCAACGTCAACGAATACCTGTTCAAACGCCACTCATTCAACGCTTGGGACTGAGCATCCCTTAAGTCGAACAGAATTTTTCCATGAGCAGGATGCTGGATATGCCAGTAATTACGCAAAAAATAGGCTTCATCAGCCACACATCTGCGCCATTCGATTTCCTGCTTCAACTCGGCAAGGCGAGACATGCTTAACAACTCCTATTGGCACTACGAACAAGCTCTAACGCAACACGAACTCAACTACTTACAAGCGGTGGCCCACTCAGAGCTCCAAACGTCAATACCAGGAATCCATTTAGGCGAAACAGAAAACAAACGAGAATCAGAAATCGCTTGGTGTACCGACCCACGCACCCTCCAAATCGCCACATCACTCATATATGAAGCAAACCGCAACGCAGGATGGTGGTTCGACCTGAACATCCCCGAATCCGCCCAAATAACCCAATACTTTCCAGGCGGCCACTACGACACCCACTCTGACGGCAAAACCGACCACATCTCAAAACGGCGACTCACCACAGAAAAACTGTCACCCATGCCGCTCGACATGACAGACCAACCAGAAATGGTTGGACTAGTCAGGAAACTCTCACTCAGTATCAACCTGACACCCCAACACGAATACGAAGGCGGCGAACTTCAACTCGAAATTGGAGACGAAACACACAGCATCACAGGCAACGCAGGATCAGCAACAATCTTTCCCAGTTGGACCAACCACCGAGTATGCCCCATCACCAAAGGAGAACGGCGCAGCCTCGTAATGTGGATGAACGGACCACCAGTCCGCTAAAACGCAACAAAAAAATGGCTCTGACCTGGGGTTTTGTAATCGAGTTGCATACAAATAAGGTCTAGTCAGCACCCCATACTTTTACGCAACTGCTCCCAAACAGACCACTGCTGTTCCGTCCACGTATGTTCAATCGTAGACATCAACTGTGAACACTGTGGCCCAAACGTTGTGCCACCACCCACATACTCTGTCTCAATACGAACAGGCTCAGGGTCATCATCAGACCACAGCATCGACACACCGCTGACAGCAGCAATCAACGCAACCACAGCAGCAGTAATCGCTGCAACAATCTTTTTGATTGCATCCGACCAAATCGACGCTCTCTCCGCAACATCCTCTATTTCCACCACAACCCCCTATTGACAAGATTCGCAAACCTCAACATCATCCAAACCACACTCCAACGGCTTATCATCCAAAAACGGATCAACTAACAAATCAGGCCGCTCACCCATCTCCTCCAACTGCATCCACATACCATCATCACGTAAATCCTGCAACTCACTCATTGTCACCCCGAAGGCCATCTAAAAGACTTTCGAGTTCCTCAACAAGTGCGTCATCCGACAAACCAGACGCATCATCATCAACAATGATCTGCCGTTTCGGTGTGAAACGATCAACATACTGAAGATACAAAGACGCAGCCTTCACATCCCCCTGAGCAGCTTCCCTGTACACAGCATCAATCACAGACTGCACACGCTCAACATGAATATTTAACTCCGCAGCACGAGCCTCCCACTCCTTACGAAACCTCGGATCACGCTTCCAACGCCGCAACGAATCCTCATGCACATCATTCGCAACAGCCCACTCCTTCTGAGTCTGTGGAACCCTCTCAGGCCCCAACAGCAGCCATTCCAAAAAACTTTTCCAAAGCTCAGGCATAACTTTTTCGCCGGTATCAGGATTGGTTACCCAACCCTTACCTCCACCGTTCTGCGGCATTCCTACTCCTATCGTCATAGACAGTCCGATATGTCCCAACAAAAAACTAGCAACTATTTTGGGACACTGAGCTATCATAGATAGCAGCTAGCGCGATCTGGTGACCTACGGTCACAGAACCACAAGCACAGCAACTAAGAAATAAAAAAAAGAACGCACTGTCCCTAGTTATCTATACATACACGGGGGCATAGCCCCCAGGGGGGCCTAGGGTGGGTGTAGGCCTGATGTCCTCCTAATGATAGGTCGCTTCGAAACTGCTCGATTGCTGGCCGTAGTCGACCAGCTGCTGCCAGGTCGGCAAGGGTCACCAGGTCGTTAGCTAATCGTCATCACTTAGTGCCACATATCAATAGACGTCGTTTCCTGGTGTCAGTCGGTCGACGCTCGGCTCCGATTGAACGAACAAAGACGGTCGGCCGGTCTGTCGGCCTGGGTGTCGACCTGGAACCAATCGCAGCTGCTCGATTGCTGCCACGGCTTGACCTGGGTCCTCTTATCGAGAGCGAAAGAGCTCCTCGACTGCTGCCAATCAGTAGAAAGAGCTCCCGACATACCGAACCGCTGCCGGTAGCCGGTAACCGTTCACGGGTTCGAGTGTTTGGGCGTGTCCTGGTTTGGGGGGGGCGGTCGTTTTGGTGCTGGTGTTTGCTGGTGTTTCGTGGCACTCTTGGGGCTAACTATTCAACCTTTAGGGAAAGTTGGAGATTATGGAGAATGAATTGCCTACGGCCTGGCCGTGGATCACGACACCAGGGGCGCTTTTGCTGGTGCTTATGGCTCTCGTTTTTGTGGGCCTGGTGGCTTATCGCTGGCAGCGGAAAGTTGAGGTCGATGAAGCCGAGCGGGCTAGGTATCGGCGCGAGCTCTATTCGACTGCCGAGGCGGTAGCTCGGCACCGTTTAAGGCGGGGTAAATGAAGAATCTGTCTAGGTATCTCGAGGACCTGGGGCCGTTTTCGGTTGAACCGTTTGAACCTGGCTCTAGGTCTAGGGCTCGGGCGCTTGAACTGTGGAACCGGCGGCGAGTTCGCTACGGCCTGAAGCCTGCGAGGGATTGGGGCGGCTCGCCGTTGTTGTCGGCAGAAGTTGGCAAACTTCAAAAGAATGGGGTCCACACTTTGGGCCTGGTTCTTGCCCCGTCGAGGTCGAGCGGCCTCGTTAATGTTTGCGCCTGGTCGACCCCAGGCTGCGAGCCACCTAACTGCCTGAGCGGTGCTGGCCATAATGGTCACGAACGCAATCACCGAGTGCGAGCGGCTCGGACCGCTTTTCTTTATGAGTGTCCGTCTACCTTTTGGCGGGTTGTTGGTGGTGAGCTTCGGCGAGCGCTTGACCGGCATGGCTCCGTTGCTTTCCGTAGCAATGTCCTCAGTGATTTGAGGACTGACCGAATTGTTCCAACTTTGGGAAGTTGGGAAGGTTTAACGCTGCTTGATTACACGAAGGCACCGCCCAGGGCTAGGCGTGGCGCTGCTGCTGCTGGTTGGCATCTAGTGCACTCGATCACCGAGCGGCACACCGTCGCCCAGGTCGATCGGTTACTGCTCGAGGTGCCGGTTGCGATTGTCTCAAGTTCTCCGAGCTTGCCCGATTCGGTGAAGCTCGAGCACTGCCAGCGGCTAATCGATGGCGACCAAACTGACGAACGGTGGAAAGATCGAGCCGGTGACGTTGTCCACCTATCCGTTAAGGGCAAGATGCCCCGCAACGGCGGCCTGGTTCGTAATGACCTATTCGGTTAACGCCTGGCGGCGGTTGGCTGCCCTAATCGCAGCTGCTCGACTGCTGCCATTTTGGCGGCCTGGTTGACGGTTGCAGCTGCTCGACTACTGCCGAGACATCAGAAAAGCCGCCCTCACGGGCGGCTTTTCCATTTTTTGGGGGAAGGTGCGAGGGTCTGTTATTCGGAGAGCCTGCACCCTTCGCATGTTTGGGGGGGTGTGTGGATCCGTTCCCGCCGGTCAAGGCCGAGCGCCGCCATGAGCGCCGCCGGTTGTCCGAGCGGTAGGGGGCGATCCCAGGTGCCGAAACACTTAGGGCACCGTTCCCTGATCATTACCCCGCTCACTTGTTTACTCCTGCAGCGTTAACTACTTGCTCGAAGGTCAACAGTGAACGCCTGAGCGGCCATTCTTGGGGCTGGTGGTCCAGATTGCCGCCTGCGAGGTAATGGCACCAGTCGATGACCGCTTCATCTTCGCCGCAGGGGCTGCATATGTAGGTGTCTTCGTGGTGGCGGCTTAGTGCGTTGTGGACTAGCTCGGTGGCTAACGGGTGACGGTCGCACCGTGGGCAGATGGCTGCGATGTTGGCTCTCATACTTCACCGCCTAGGGCGTTGCCCATAATTTCAAAGACGGCATCCATGTCAGTTTTTCGGCTTTCGTCGGCTACCTCGTTTTGGTATGCGTTGCGGCTCGCCTCGCTTGCTCGCTTCGATGCCTCACTGAACATGGTTAGGCCGAACTGTTCACCAGCTAGGCGGCCAGTCATCGAGAGTGCCTGTAGCAGTGTTGCCAATGTTTCTTCTAGTTGTCCGACTTTGGCTTGAAGCTCGGCCACGAGTTGGTTCTCTTCGAGGTTTCGCGGGGTGTTAAACCCGACCGCCCGTTCGACTGCATTAGTGAAAGCTGTACCGGTACTGCAGTCTCGTTGTGGGTCGTATTCGTTTAGAAGACTTTCGACCAGGGCGTACTTGTTGTTCGCCCAGTATTCGCCTTCGTCGTCGTTTCCGTTTTCGAGGTCCTCTAATCGGCTTCTCACGTCGTAGTAGAAGTCGTGACTGGTCAGAATGTCGGAAACCTCGTCGTGGATGTTCATGTTGTCGTTGGCTATGTCGGCAACGACGTTCGAGTAGGCGTATAACATTTCTTGCCAGTCGTATTGGTCTGCTATGTGCTCGATTAGAGAATCAATCGCCCCTGAATCTAGCTCGGCATTAGCTTCCCCGAGTTGAACTGATATGTGCATTGCGGCCTCCCTGGTCGCTTTAGTTAATTAACAGTTCCTATTGAACCATATGGGACAGACAATTACTAGAACCTTTTATTAGGAATTTGTTGGAGATGTTTCCTGGCGTGGTTTTCGAGTTCGGATACAGCTGCTCGATTGCTGCCATTTACAGCTGTTCGACTGCTGCCATTCGTTCGTTTTTTTGGCGTCGAGCGGCAAGAAAAAGAGAGTGGCCCGCCGCCTGGGAGGGGGATCTCAGGGACGGGCCACGATCTGTGTGGGGGGATATGTTGTGTGGGGGGCTGGGTTACGCTGTTGCCTTCAATAAGGTAGCAGCATTTTTGGTGAGGGGCATGTCACCGAACACTAATTGGTCCACATGTTTGCCTTGGGTTGAGCGTCCTTTGCCTCGTTGAACGTGCTGCTCGTAGCCTTGAACGGCCATGAGTGCACCCCACTTTGTTTCCCTGATGAAACCTTCGAGGTCGTCGCCACGGTATCGAGCGACAATCGCATCGAACTTGTTGTCCCACTGGGTGAGTGCTTTGGCGGTGTCTTCGGTGTCTTCAGGGCGGGGTGGTAGTAGCTCTTTGGTCATGTCCATGAACTGTCCTTCGGTGAATGACGTGTCGATCCATCGTTCTACTTCTTTGTTGATCTCTTGTTGGAATTCGAGATTGGCGTAGAAGATTCCGATAGCGGCGTCCAAATATTCTTGGGCGTTGCGAGTGTGGCGGATAGTCCACGTTGCCGACTGGTTGCCCAGGACATAAGCGGCGAATGTGTTGGCACATACAACTACTCCGAGAGTAGGTCGAGCCGATAGCGACACTGATGAGTCGTGAGCGTCGGCCAGTGTGAAGTATCGGTTTATCTTCGAGTAGTTTTCGATGTCGATAGGTTCTCCAACTTGCAGTGTCACGTACCCTTTGCGGCCATGCTGCAGGGTGCCTTTAGATTCGACGCCAGTGGCGAATCCTCGTTCCAACAAACTTGCGACTACTTCATCCATCAAGTGGTACTGGGTGATGGCTCGCTGCTCGGTGACCCCGATGTTCAGTGGGTAGCCGTTATCTGAGCGGCGAATCATGTAGTGGTCCTTTACTCCTTCGAATAGTTCGATGGGAATGAAGGGCTGCACCTCGAATGTGTTCAGGTTTAGATGGTGGTTCTCGATGGCTCGCTGGGTGTCGATGTCGTTGCTGTTTTTTGCTGCTTCCCATTGAGCCCAGGTGGGGTTCTTTACATACAGCGGTTCACGTTGTGCAACGAACGGCCATGGGTGATCCAAGTAGGTGTCCAGGTCGATGAGTTCGCCATGGACGTGACCCAGGCGATGCCATGCCGTTTTGGCGTACAGCGCCAGGTCGTCTTCGTATATGTCTGCTGACATTGGTTTGTCTCCTTAAGGTGAGCCTCCCTGACTCACTAAATAGCAGGATACACAAGTGGGACATTGGTCACAAGTATTCATGCCGAATGATTCTCGAGATAGAGCAGGAATTATTGGCTGGGCGTTATTGGCGAGTGTCGTAGTTATCTTCGATGCCTGGGCGTTAACAGCGAAACGCCAAACGATGTCCGCCGCATTTTTGGAGGCGACCCGTAAGCCTGTATGCCGTGAGGTGTTGGCGATTATGTGGGGGGCCCTTACTTGGCATTTGTTTGGGGGGCGGCCTGACCCATTACGGAAATTGGTGGGGTAGTCGTGTAGTATGGCATTCAACCTTAGGAGACTGAATGTCAACAATAGAAGTGTGTGGATGCCACCAACTTAAAGCGTGTCCGAACTTGTGGATGGGGAACACTCAGATACTTGAACTGACGATTGAGTCAGGTGAACAGTGTTGGGTGACCCCCGATGGGATGGCCCATTACAATCTTGCCGATGCCCAAACCCGATTGAAGAAACTTGTTTATGTACCCGAACCTGTGTTTGGTGGTGAAGGGTGACCGAAACAAAGACAACAAAATACAAAGGCCGCAAGCCAAGTTATCTCCCCGTATGTGATGGGGTGTGTGACGGGTACATAAAGAACCGTTGCGATAAATGCAAGCGTGCCATTAAACGCTGGTCCTCGAAGGGGGATCGTGGCGTGTCAAGTTACAAGGAGGCGTCGTTCTCCGATGTTGACATCATTAGAGCGAACCCCCATTTAGCTTGGTCCGATAAACAATTAAAGAAGGCAGGATTGATATGAACGACATGGGACAAGATGCACTAGATGTGCTCTGGGCACAGACCCACAGCACACTTCATGTGATGCGTTCTTTCGCATCGCACTTGATGGAACAGTCCGCTCGACTCGAGAACGCTATGGTGGATTTTGCACCCTGGTACGAAGAGCTTGGCGGCCCTCAAGATGAAGGGGACGGCAACGTTGTTCCCTTCCCGACTGGGGACTGATGCCGTGGGTAGCGATCTGGCTACTCATTGATATCGCTGGAGTTAACGCTTCGAGCCCCGATCACCTCAAAATCGTAGAAGCTAGTAGTTCCTATGATTGGCCGGTGGTCGAGGCTCTTAGTGTTGCCTGGTGCGAGAGTCAGTTTAATCGGAATGCCTACAACGGGGTTGACCATTCTGTGTGGCAGATAAATCAGGATTGGTGGGGGGCTCCTATCTTCGGGAAAAGCACATGGGAAGCTCGTTACCAGATCCACATTAATGCCTCTATGGCCTACTATATATGGGAGGCTGGGGGGCGCTCTTTTAGGTGGTGGGCATGTGGGTCCCACACTAGAAGATGAAAGGTCGTTATAATAGAGCTAGCGCGATAGAGGGCACGCCCCTGGGGGGCGCGCTAGCAGCTAGCGTTAGGAGACAAATGCAGGCATCAGCGACATGCCAAACCTGTGGACGCAGTGATTCAGTGAGTGTCTGGCAACAGGATTGGGACAAATACATGGGTGGCGAGTTAGTCCAGAATGTGTGGGGCTACTTTGACGCAGACAAACGAGAAGTTCTGCGGGGGGCTCGGGCAGGACATTACTTCTGTCCTCCGTGTTTCGATAACCTTCACAGCATCGAGGAGGAATCATGAAGGTAAGAGCTCCTCGACATGAACATAAATTTAGGCAGAGTTTTTTGAATCAGTGGTTCTTGTGTCCAGAGTCCGCTCGACGGAAACACCTGGACTTAATGCCCCCTGAAACGAACAACAGTAATTTGGTGCGGGGCAACGCTGTGCATGGTGCCATTGAATGGTTCGGGGGGGAGTGGATCGAAACGAATCGGCTTCCTGATGCGGGAGACTTAATCGAGTTTGGGTTAAACGAGTTCGAACTTTTCGCCAACGAAGATGGGACAGTGTGGCATCAAGATGCCGAACAAGTGGAAGGTGCGGTGCGGGGTAACCTCGACATGTGGTACACGGAGGTACTCCCACAACTGGACCGTCCCACTGATGTGGAGCTTTATTTCAACAAAGTCCTTTACGAAGACAACGACCGTGTAATTCGTCTTTCTGGAACCTGCGACTGGATCCAAGATGAATGGCTAGTTGATTGGAAGAACCCTTCAAAGGCTCCTCGGAAGAACGAGATGTGGATCAAACATCGATCCAATTTGCAGTCCCATGTGTATACGTGGGCGTTAGAAACACCAAAATTTTCTCTGTGTCATTTGTCGCAACCTGACGTGGCTTGGACCCATATGGAACGGGGCCCCCAGGACCATGCGGCACTCACGGATCTATGTCTTTCTGTAGCGATACAGATAGAAGCGAACCTACCATCCGCGATTCAACAGTGGGATTCATGGTATTGTTCACCGAAGTGGTGCGGAGCTTGGGACACTTGCCGAGGCAAGTTCTTGGGTGAAGACCCTTTCTAGTCAGCCATCCACAAACGATAGGAGTAAGCATGGCTAGCGATTACAACCCTTCAACAGGGATTATTCAAACAGCCGCCCATGTGGCGGGTCGGATACACGCAGGTTCAGGCAATCAAGACGCTTGGGCTGCTTCATTCGAATCTATTCTTTCGGTCCTTCTGGAGGAGGTCGAAGATGTGAATTCGAAAAGCGTTGCGTCTACTACGGGAAGCGTTTCCAGGTCTACGGGTAACGCAACTCCAACGTTAGCTACCCCACCTACCAGTGGTGATAGCAGCGGCTTCCTCCCTAACGGGGAGAAGCAATCAATGTGGGATTTCCTTTGGGAAAACCCAAGCACAGTCTTCAACAACTACGGAGACAGTCGGTCGAAGTCTGGTGGCGGTAAAGGCCCCGACTTCAAATTCCGCAACGACTGCGGGAATGACACCTACAAAGGAGAGGGGCTGTGGACTGACAGCATGCCTTCTGCTTTTCGCACCGCTGAAGGTATCGTAGAGTTTGCCAGCAAAGGTCAAGCGCTCGATGCCCTTAGGGAGCGAGTAGGATGAGCGAAGGGCCGACACTGTTAGAAGCCTCCCTAATTGAGTCACTCATTGATGAGCGACTCGACAATGTTTCGGAAAGCCAGTCTCCAGGTCCCGAAACATCTTCTTCGGTGTCGGCCCCCACCTCCCTTATCGAGCCCACCGCTACAGCTATAGACGGGTGGCTTGATTACTCAGAGAACCCGCAGTCACGTTGGATGACGGGGTTCCACAGATTGGATGTTCTTACCCGTGGTCTGGGCCGTGGGGAAATGATGCTGTGTGTGGGGCGCAGCCACTCAGGTAAATCCCAGTTCCTTTATCAAGCCATCGTCAACACCGTGATGAACCAAGACGATGCACGCATACTAATTTTCTCTCCTGACGAACCAAGAGAACTAGTAGTAGCGAAACTTTATTCCATCATGTTTGGTGTGAACGGGGCAGAGGTCGAGCATGCGCTACGCAACGGCGACCCCGAAGTCAAAAACCATTTACAAGAACTTGGGGAAACAGGAAACATATTTGATCGTTTGATTATTCACGATGGTTCTCCGAGTTTCCGAATCATGCACGACGTGATGTTCGAAGCCGAAGATTACTGGCAGATGTCAACGACTATGGCAATGGTCGACTACCTCGAATTGTTGGTACCAGATGCGAAAGAATCAGGAAGCCAAGCTGTTATCCGTTTGGCGCAAGCCTGCAAACGATGGTGCAAAGAAGCTGATCTGCCCCTTGCTGTGGTTCACCAGTCAGGAAGAGCGAACGAACGAGGAACCGCTGGAGGTATCTCTGTTGCTCGATACGGTGGAGAACAAGAATCACATCAAGTCATCGAGATCTACCGTCAACGTGACCAGAAACAACTAACCGCAGGCCAAGCTGCTTTCCACAAGAACTCAATAAATGTGAATCTGGTTAAGAACAAGCGGCCACCTAACCGCCTCGAAGATCTCCTCTACTACATCGACGAGGACTGTGGAGCTATTTCCGAGTACACCACAGACCGAGAACCAAGTTATGAGTTCTGAATGGGTGGAGCGCAGCAAATGGATTGCCGAAGGAATTGAACGAGGATGGGTGAACCCTCCAGTGTGCTCAACTCATGAAGATTTCATGTCTGAAGAAGAACTTGAATTGTTTTGGGAAGGGTCCGACCCATGCATAGTGGTAATGAGGATCAATGAGTGACGCAGAACTAGTCAAACGCTTCGCTGAACTTCACCAAGGTGGAGCAATAGCAGATCTATATGGGGGAGGGGTACGTCCTCGCAAAGACGCCGCAGGAGCCCCAACAGGACACAACGGCGCATCCTGGTACATCAACGTAGAAGCACACCTCTTTGGTGAGGAACCTCTAGCCGTGTATCCGATCTTGCGTGACGCAAACGAACTCTGGTTTGGTGCAATCGATTGGGACATAGGCGACAACGATTCCCTGGTCCACGCCTACAACGTAGAACAAGCCCTCGCTTACCTAGATATCAACTCGTTTGTTGAAATGTCCAGGTCGAAAGGCGTTCACTTGTGGATCTATGTTGACCAACCAGTTAAAGCAGAGCTTATGAGAAACGCTTTAACTTCCATCTGCGATGTGGTTGACGCCCCAACGACAGAAGTGTTCCCTAAACAAATATCGTTAGAAGGCAAAACCTTTGGGAACTGCATCAGGTTGCCTTACCCCAAGGTCCGCTCTACGGGCCGCCAGGGCGTCCGCAAAGGCTCCTGGTCATTACCCCTTGAAGATTTCGTTGAGGCCGCATATGGCAGCAGAACCACTGCAGAACATCTCGAGAAAGTAGCTTCGCTAGCTAAACCCAAACCGAAGCCCGCTCCATTAACACGGAAACGAATAAGTTCTCGACGAGAATACCCAGTCTGGCTAAATGACATGATGCGCTACGGACCATCAAGAGCAAGACCGTCAGAAGATCGATCAGGTGCACTGTGGTCAGTAGCGGTTGGGTTGGCTTTCGCAGGTCACGATCCGAAAGAAATGAGAGAACTCCTAATTGACTGGGATTTCCAATGGGGCCAGAAATACACAAACAGGCACGACGCTGACCTACAATACGAAACGTTAGTTTCGAAAGCGTTAACCCACGCTCAAGAAGAACAACAAAAATTCAAACTCAAATTTAAGGGCAGCAATGACGGATCTTGAAGGAAGCTACTTTGTTCACGTCACCTCGAGGCCGAAACCTAAAGAACGGCCCCGCATGACAAAACGAGGACACGCTTTCACCCCCAAAGCAACACACGAAGCAGAGAAATGCATTCACGACGCTTGGGAAGCCTCAAAGAACCCGACACTAGAAGGCCCCGTGTCAGTCACTATTGTTTACAGCAAAGAAAGCACCTCGATCTGGGTTGCCCCATTCAGCTCCGACACCAAAAATTGGGGCGGCGACGTAGACAACCTAATCAAACTCACCCTTGACGGACTTCAAGGTGAGGGAGGCGCTTTCCTCAACGATTCTCAAGTTCGTCGAGTGGATGCGATTAAACTATGAACTACTCGTTAGCGGAACGTTTCAACGGGACATGGGGGGACATAGCCGAAGGGCAATTCGAAGCCCACTACCCGAACGCCTTACGTTATGGGTTGAACAAACCACCACTTGGTTGGGGGGTCGAACGGCTTCCTCTAATGATGCGGTACACCCCCGACTACATCCTCCCAAACGCCTTAGTAGAAGTTCAAGGCTTCGGGAAGAACGGATTAAAAATAAAGTTCGAGAAGCTAAGAGCCCTCGACCTGTGGAACCAACAGCTTCCCGTATATTTTTGGCTGTGGAGTTCAGCCAGATCTGATAGTGTATGGGTACCCCTTGAAGGGATATGGGAAATTATCGATGGGAATAAAGTCACATTGGATTCTTACAACGACACAAAACGCGGCAAAGCGTATATCAAGATTCGGCCTGGGGACCTTCCGTGGGATATCCATGCCAGCCCGTCGGTTCGCTAGAACTTCTAGCCGTTCAAGACGGGTTCAGCCAAGAGATCCACTCGAGGGCTGGTGGATGCCACCAGACGAACGAATCGAACTAGCGGTTGACGAAGAACTCGAAGACGCTGTAGCTGAAGCTTTGAAGCATTGCTGCGAAGATGAGATCGACCGAATGGTTGTCGAATCTTTATTCATGGCAAGCTTATCGCTACGCAAAGCAGAACAAATTACAGGAATACCGAAAACAACTATTGCTCGTCGCCGTGACGGGCTAAAAGTTCGTTTAGCCACTTTCTTGAAACAAGAACCAAGTGTTCAAAAAAGATTGGTCACGGCTCCTGAACGTCAGAAGCAATATCTATAAATTCCATGAAGTGGCCAAGCCACCCAGCTACAAACGAACCCGCATTCATATTTCCATCCTGAGCGTCTTGCCACGCACAAACGAGTTCGCTTACTTCCTCAGGGGAAAACACTAAAAGAATACCTAGCTGTTCTTCGTCCTCTGGACTGTTCTTGACCCACTTGGCGTGAGTCCCATCGTCCATCTCGAAGATATTGCGATTACGAAGAAACTCTTCTTCCACATCACTCTCGAGGGCTTGGCCTCCTTCGGCCATCCACGAAGCCCATCTCTCCTCGAGATCTTCCACAGTTTCAGCGTCCAAGCCTGGTTTTGGCAAGAGATTTGACGGAAGCGATTCCTGCTGCAGCCATCGCTGTTCCAGCCGCTTTGACGCTTGAAACGTCAGTAACAACAAGAATAGCAAGGCCAGCCTCGATGGCTGTCCAGATTGTTCGCTCAATCCAATCGCCCCAATCCATTTTCTTATTCATTTCAGTCACTTCTTTTTTCTCCTATCTCCAAAGGCATACTAATACCTCGAAGAGCGTCGCTTGGGTTTCCTCGAGGGCGTCTTAGGCTTCTGAGGTCGTTTAAGTTTACTGGGTTTTTTCATTTGCCGAACGGACGACCGCCATGCGCTTGATTTCCAAGTGCAGTGGATCGGAGATAAGAAGCATCAGCTTTCGCCTTAGCAGCCATGTCAGCCATGTTGTCAACCGACGACGAATCGTATGGTTGTTCATCAGCATCCCCGAAAGTATCTCCGAATTGTCCGTAACCTTTGCCCTTAGGCATACCTATCTCCTCATTGAAGGAACAAAGCGTGAAAAGTTCTTACACCGCACACGCCATCGGGCTTCAGATAGCCCTGTGATCGTTGGAACTGCTTCAAAGCAGCTGTGGTCTTCCGACCCCAAATGCCATCAACAGGCCCAGGATCGAAGCCACGTTCGGCTAAACGTTCCTGAACCACACGAACAGCTTCACCTCGAGAACGTCGCCGTCGACTCAAAGGCCGTCGAACGATCTGTTCCTTGATGTTCTCTAAATAAACAGCAGCATTTTGCACTGTTGTTTCTTCAATAGCGCCGTTCACAGGCATCCCCTGTTGTAACCAAGAAGTAAGATACGACCCAGGGCACGATGTGGAACCCAGCTTTGAATGCGGTTTGACCCACAGCTTTCCTCCATAACGGGCCTGGATTTCCTCCACTTTAGCGCGAATTAAACGCAAGTTCTCCTCGGCAACCTCTGCTGAACCCCATCCTGCATAACAAATGCTTTCTGTTCGAGAGTTCCATCCTTTGGTTGCGCCCGAGATGACTCCTGCGCCACGGCCTTCATAAAGAACACCGTCAGAAATAAGCCAGTTATAGGCAATACCACGCCACCCTCGAGTTTTCATGTGGAAACGCTCGTAAGCTCTTACCGCATCTTCTCCCGAAGGGCCGTTCTTCACACCGCTGTGATGCAACACAATACCAACCACCCTTGACGGGCGAAGCCTAGAAAAAGGCTTGACTGGCGGTGTAGCACCCCATTCGGTTCTAGTTACATATCTCACTACAGGGTATGCAGGTCTGTCCCGTTAGACTCTGCGCCTTTCAATATCTTCTATGTCTCTAAGGTCTTGGGAATGTTTAACTTGGTCTTTGATTAGCTGATTTCTTCGTTCTTGAAGGTCGTTTACACGGAACCCACCGCCAAACAAGAACGAGATCCACGTCATTGTGGCTCGCCGCCTCTTCGCTTCTTCATCACCAAACAACCTGCGATGCCGCCCAAAGATAGGGGAGATCTGTTCAACCAAATAAATGTCGTGATCCCTCATCTTCCACTCACCCTTCTTGTTCTTTACCGCTTTGCCAAACATCCCCAAAGCAGGCATTAACCCAGGAATAGCTTCATAAGCGGACGGAGTTTGCTGATATCTTCCACTAAACGGAATGTCAGCGAAGAACTGTTTCTTTGCCCAAATTTCTGCTGGTGTCTTCATCCAAGGATAAATACCGCCCGTAACAGTACGGATAGGGGAAGTGGGTTCCTTTGTTAATTGGAACAGCTGTCTAAACGGCGTGTCAGGCACAGCATAAATCCTGCCTCCGAAACGCCCACCTGATCGCCACGGCAAACGTATACCCATCATTTCGGCGTAATAGTCAGGTTTAACTCGTTCGTCTTCGCTACCTAACTCAATAGATCTTTTTGCTCGCAAGAAGCCAGTCCAAGCTTGAGGTTTCTTGCCAAGCGATTCAATCAACACAGGAATAATATTTTTCTGCCATGTGTAGAAAGGAACAAACGCTTTAACTCCACGCTCAAATTTTGTTAAATCTTGATAATCGAAATGGTATTTGTTGATGGCGTTCATGGCTTCTTCTCGAGTGCCACCTTTTTCATTACGTCAAACCCAAGAGCTCCACGCAAAACAAACTCTGCTCGCTCATTCTGCGTTCGGACAGCCACAAAGGGTCTGAAATCGGCGCTAAACGGGTTCCAGCCGCCTTTACCAGCATTAGGGTCAGCCATTACTCCCTCAAGGAACCCGTATCTTCTGGTGCGTTCTAACGGCATTCTGCCCTCGAGGACAGCGCTACTAACTTCAGACCAAGCTTGACCGTTGCCAACGATGCCGCTTTCCAACAAGTCAGCAAACACTTCCCAATCATCAGCAGTAACAGTTCTGTTTATGCCAAACATGTTCTTCAAACGAGTGCTCTTGCCCTCATTCGCAAGCAACCTGGCACCCAACACGACATCCCCAGTACCAGTATCTTTAACTTTGCTATAAGCTTCCTGAGCCATAGCAGCGACACGACTATGAGTTCCCATCTCGACACCAGCAACCAAACTGTTAACCATCGCACCACCCATAAGGTTTCGCATAATGAAACCAGGCGAAGCAACAGCTTGAGCTTTCCACCAGTTAGCAACTTTCAAATACACATCCAAAGCTTTATTCATTCTCTTCGGATCGTTCAAACCGGCGCTGCTCTTGATGGCTTCTTCAAACATGCGCCAGCCTTCTTCGTCCATGCCGCCCATAAAGTACTGTGGTGCCCCACCACCGCCACCGCCGCTGCCGCCTGGAACAAGATCTTTAGAAAGCTGCCTGTAAGAGTTAGTAAAATTAGTTAAAGCATTTCCGTAAGCATCAGCAAACGCTGACATCATCACACGGTTCCTCATAACTGCCTTAATTGCTTCTTCTTGAGAAGCGGCAGCACTAACTTGATCAAGAACGTTATCGGATTCAGCCAATAATCTAAGTTCGTGTCGAAGATTTTCTTCTATTACAGATGCAGCATTATCGAACTGCATGGCCTCAGCTGCTCGGGACCAATTATCGGCTTCCGCTAACTCTAAAGCTTCATCAGCTTGAGCTTTCCGTAACAACAAACTTTCAAGATTATTTACAGCGACATCGAATCTTTCAATAATACGAGCCTGAACGTTCATCAACGCTTCTTGCTTAATTTCCGCGAGCGGACGATCAGTGAAACCTATGGGTAAAACATTTGGGTCTGTGGGGTCCACAGTTGTCACACCCTTGCCAGCAGCCTTATCCTTTCTGGGAATTTTGATACCGTCTTGAGTGAGTTCAGCCACACTGAAATCAAGTTCATCAGCTAACTCGCCTCTACGGATTTGTCTTCCCAAAGCAGCGACCACAGGCTGCATCTTCGAACGGAAGTCTCGTAAACGTTCAATGCGGGCTTCTATTTCTATCGCTTCCGTCGATTCACGCATAATAATGTTTGCGTCGATTACTTCATCCAACGCTTCAAGTAACATCATGTTTTCAGCGAAGCTACGACCTTGAGGATGATCGAATATGCCACCGCTTTCCCCAACCAGATCTTGCTGAACCTTCTTTCGAACATCAGCAGGAACCACGTCTTTGCCTAGCTGCATCATTATCGGTTCATCGATAGCTTCAGGCCACGGTCCCTTCCCAGGACCTCTCCAAGACCCAGGACCAGGTGGCCCCCAAGGAAATCCTTTACCTGAAACTCTTGGCTCGTCAATGAATTCGTAGCCAGCTTCCCGCCAAAACTCTCGAGTTTGTGATTCACCTGTGATACGTGCAACAGCGGACGAATCGAGCTCAAGCGCAGGCAAATCCATCCAAGATTCATTTGCTATTTCATCTTCGATCCGAGCTAGCCTCCCCGCAAATTCTAAATCTTGAGGATTCCCGCTCGACAATCCACCCCAAACTGTGCGTTCCGCTTGTAAACGTAGTTTCTGGGCTTCTCGAAGTCCTTCTCTTTCAGCGATGATCGCTTCCAAGTCATCAAGGTAAAATTTGACTATTTGCGGGAAATCCCTGTAACTCTGAACGTTACTTGTTGTCTTGCTGCCGCCTTCGACGCTTTCGTCCATAAGTTGAGCTAAAGACACTTCGTTAAAGGAGTTACTTTGACCAACGTACCTGGGTTTGCGAGCTTGAATGTCACCAAACAGAAAATCTAGTACCTGTCTAGGATGCTGATATTCTGCTGCTTCCATAGCGTTGACGTAACCACGCTCAACCATTAAATCCAGCAACTTGACTGGGTGAACGTAAAAAGTTTTACCTGAATCGCTGTAATGGAATGGGCCACCATCAACATGCAAACTAGAAACATGTGTATCTATGTTTGGCCTTTGTCTTTGTATAGTTCCTTCCCAACCCTCGTAAGGTCGACCTACAAGAGCGGCAACGATATCGTCAGCAATTTCGGAGTTCCCAAACTTTGCCGATAGCTGGGCGTGGATCTCTTTAGCATTATCCCAACCATCATCGTATTTGAAATCGATAAGTCTAGGGTCACCAGCAGTACGAATTTGCCCAAGATCATTCCAACGGTGATCAATAATCCGCTGTTTCCTAGGCCCAGCCTCGATAACCCGATTCAAAGCCTGAGCGATTCCAGCGGTTATCCCCATATAGTAATCTTGTGCTTCTTTTTCCGTCATCTCAACTAACGGTTTCGACGGAACAGCCTCGGACACATCAAAGAATGGGGCGTAACCATAGTGCTCACGCCAACCATCTTCAGGAGCAATAACTTTCCCTGTTTGCACGTCTACGATTTCAGTACCAGCGAAGTAGCTACTCACAGGAGATACGTCGCCAGCAAATTGAGCAGACTGGCCTATTCTCTGCCCCGAAGGAAGTTCTTTCTGGCCAGTAGATATCAAAGGCTCCGTCGCTGCATCCTCCATTGCTAAACGTCGATGCAAAGAATGAACATCTCGAGCAGCGTTATCCATCGTCGCAAAATATTCTTGCACTACATGAGGTTCAGCGCTTTGAAGAGCCAGCAAACGGTTCAATAAACTTTCGCCCATTTGGCCGCGCATCATAACGTCGTCTGCGAAACTTCTACCAGACTCGTTCATTGAGTATTTCATGTTCCACACGTTGAACGGCCCAGGCTCAACAACCGCAATCGGAACATCCATAGTCGCCATAAACTCTGGCTGCAACATGCGTTCCGCAACCTCAATAGTTTCAGAGAACTGAGGCAACAAAACTTGTTTAATATAGTGCTCTAATCTGAAAAGCCCTTGAGCAGCACCTTTATGGTATTCATCTGTGACACGTTCACCTGTGGATCCCAACTGTCTTCTCGGATCGAGCGGGCCTTTAGTAGCTCGCTCCGCAATGCTGGGATTCAACTGCAAAGGATCTTCAGGAAATCCTGAAAGCCTGTTAAGTTCGCGTCGAAGAATAGTGCCATCTTCATCGTGAGTTCGCCAAATAGCTTTCAGGAAAGCTTCTTCTTGTTCTGAAAGATTCGGGAAAGAAATGTCGTCAATGGTTACTGCCCCAGCCCTAGACAAAGGCTGATCTAATGCTTCGGCAGTAATGTTTGCTGGATCACGCCATATGTCGGGAATAATGGATTGAGTCTTCCATCCAGCACTACCTTCTGGAGGTGGAAGATACCCAGTGAACACCATGTCTTGTTCAGGGAGCCCTTCAGCGCCTGGTGCTCGACCTTTAAGGTCAATAAATCTTTCTTTGTTTCTTAGATCGTAAACAAAAGCGTAAACATCTGCGGTTCCAACATTCTCTGCAGTCAACGAGGTTGCTTCTACATCATTCCAATAGTCGGCAACAACTTGTCTTAAAGCAACATTATCTGTGAGCTCTTGAAAGAAAAGCATTTCGTGTTCAAGCATGTCAACCAATGAAACGCCAGGGATCTTTACGGCTTCCCCACCAGTTTCAATAGCTAAGGCTGCAGGCTGCCCACTTGTTGTGCTTGTTACTTCGCTAAACGGTAATCGTTCCGATATGAACCTTCGCCAAGTAACAAAATCGCTCTTTTGTCCGTCAGGGAAACCACCTCTTTCCGCAAGGGCTTCCATCCGTCTTTGCCCTTGAGGAAGGTCATCTTCATAAGTTCTTGGGTTTGAGAAATTAGTTAAGAGCTCTTCGGCTCTACCTACTTCTGCTATCTCTTGTTCACTAACAAGATTTGCTCGAATTTGCTTATCGACAGCAACCAAAGTTTCGGCATCGGCGTTTTCGATCCCACCTCTTGCCACACCCGCTATAGCGTCAAACCCTTCATCTGTCTGAACCCCCATAATTGTGGCTATCTGCTGTAAAGCTTCATCCCCCGCACCGTAACTGTCCCCAAGAAGATGCCCTTTGTTTTTAGCTATAGCCCTTAAACCCGTAAGTATGCTTGTCGTTTCTATAATCCAATCGCCCACAGATTCGATTATTGAACTTTGACCTACAAGATCTTCTAATTCGTCTATCCCCATCGACCCAGAATTACCAAACCACTGTTTAGCTATTGCTTTACCCAAAGGAGTATTAGCAATTCCAGAGTCATGCCACCAATCCCATTCACCACCTGCATCGGCTTTCTTGGGAGGAGGCGCTAGTTTGTTACCTCCAACTATGTTATCTACATAACTTTCAAAAGTTCCCTGTGCTTCTTCAGCCGCAACCGCAACTTGAGCTTTCAAAGTACGCCAAGACTTCCTAGCCTCAACTGGATCAAAGTTGTAAACAACTTCACCCTCAGGCAACCAATCGCCACTAAGCTCTGGCTTGTTTTGTGGAGCCTTAAAATGCCCAAACTTGTCGCCCTGTGGAGAAACAACATAAATAGCGTCTGGTTCTAAACCAAGAACTTCAGCGTTCCCAGGAGCTTTGACTAGCGCTTCACCAGTTGACTGATTGTAAGCAATAACGTTAGCTTCCTGTATGAAACCTTGAGTTTCAACCGCCCAGCTATCAACAAAAGCTTTTACAGGCTGGTTCGATAAAAGATCCACAGCGGGAACAAACCCTGGAGGGAGCGCCCGTAAAGCCAAACCTTGAGCGACCGCATCGGGATTCATTAAATCCACCATTTGTTGCAGTGCTCTAACTTCGGCTGTTTCATGTGCCGCTGTGACAAGATCAGCAGCGACATTACGAACTAGTCTTTCTGCTGAAACTATTCTTTCTTCAAGAAAGTCAACAAACTGTTCACCCTCTGGAGTTAAACCACCAATCCTTTGAACTTCCTCTGGTATTTCAAGCACTTCTTTCAATTTGTTTTGTGCTTGTCTCAGTAACTGCACTTCTTCTACGAGCGGTTGCAGCGATGCAGTTGCTACAGCTATTTCGGCACCTTCAAGTTGTGCCTCAGCAACTGGTTTTCCAAAAGGTTCTTGGAATTGTTTGATGAAAGCTCTCAAACGCTGCCGACCTGCAGCAGTCAAATCTTTGAACTCAGGAACTTCTTCGATTATTTCATCAATCCTGACAAGAAGCTTATTGACAAGGTTTAGCTGATCGTCAATCTTCATTAACGCAGCATCTTTAACGTCGACTCTGTTCTGGGCGTTATGAACTGCTTTGACTGCTCGACTTACCGCTTCTTCAGTTTTTTCGTAAGCGCTATCATTAAGAAGTCTTTGCTGATTCAGTTCTTTAAGGTATGCGTCAAATTTTTCTGCTTCATCTCGGGATAAAGTAAACCCGCTACCTTTGCGAGAACGACCAGCTTGGATCAAGCCAGCTTTTTCCATTTCGTTAAACCAGTTCTGATGAAAGAACCTATCGGCTGTTGCTTTGTCGTATCTGACAACAACTTGCCAAAAGTCTTTCAAGAACATGTCTTCATAGTCTGCGCCAAGAGCTCCTCGACCTATGTCCAGCATTTGTTCTCGAACAGATTTGCCAACTACCTCAGGGTCTTGCAGTCGAACACCGAAATACTCTTCACCCACAACCCATTTACGTTTCCTGGTTGGGTCATCACCTGACATCCCACGGAATTCCCAAGAGTCTTCAAGATCTTCAACTTCAATATTCTTGATCTTCCGACCAACAGCGGTATCCATATCCAAGAAACGAGCAGCGTAAAGCTCATCTTTCAAAGGGGGAACTTGTCCTCGATGACCGATAGTTGAGTTGTATTGTTCGAGTTTGTTGCTCCAAAATGTTGTTAAAGCGTCATGGAGTTCATGCAAATCTTCATCGACCGCACTTCTTGGAGTGTCGGACATGTAAATAAGTTCTTCGGCCCCAATTTCAGGTAAACCATCCCGAACTCTTGTAGCGTTTATTTCTGTAACTGATGCTTTTATTTGCTTCGAAGCTCTAGCTGCTTCACGCATATAGTTTCGCTGATTGATCTTAGCTACATCTCTTGCGTCTAAAGCCCGTATTCCAGCAATTACGGTGTCGTCATTAAGAGATCTAGACATTGCACGTAAAGGACGCGCAGTTCCACCGACTTTAAGGTTCTGCAACCCTGTGCGCCTCATTGTGGCACCCCACAAACGGCCAGGTCCTGCAGCTAAAACCCCCAACGGTGCAGCAAGTCCCCTAATCGCTCCAGGTAGCTCGACTTGCATTGCGTTAGCGAAACGTGCAGCTTGTTTAACTTGATTGGGAATCGCATCTAACTGTTGTTTTGTTGCTTTAGATCCACGCCGTAGAAGATGCATTGCTTTCACAACTTCTTCTTGGTTCTCTGCAACTTTCCAAGTTGGCGAATCAAACATGTAACTAGGTACTTGTTTCGCTCGTTGTTTAGCTAAAGCTTGAGTTAGTTTGCCGCCCGTAAGAAGATTCAAAGGCTTTTCAACTATTTGACGGCCAACTCGACCAGTGCCAGGAACAAGAAGAGAAGCGCCTGCTTTGTATCCCAGTTCGTCTAAGACTTCTTTGCCGCCGCTAATGATGGAACGGTTGCGAGCCATTCTGGCTGCACCCTCTTTCATCATGTTGGCTTTAGCGATATCGCCAGTCATAGCGAAACCGACAGCCATATCGTCTGCGGCTTTCGCTGCTTTCAACCAGCGACCACCTTGCGCTGTTCTTGCCGCTGCACCAGCCCCAGGAATATACATTAAAGGATCAGCAGCAACGTCCCCAGCGAAACCTAAACCTTTTGTTACCCAACTGTTTGGGTCCATTCCCAAATCTTCAACAAGTAGCTCACTGAACATGTAGTTGTCGTCTACACGCTCCCGCCAATCCTCGTTTAGCATCAACGAACCACCAGCAGTAGGCAATGCGAGACTTAAACTTAGATAGTCTTTCCAGTCTCCTTCGCCTTGGAGTAGATCAACCGCCATTTTGGCAGTTGACATGACTGCCGCCCTGGGTTTATCTATCCAATTAATGATATCCCCGATAGGACCCAAGAAACCTTTTTCTTGATTAACAACACTTGCAGGTATTCTAGGAGTCCAAGCAGGATTAGCTCCAGATCGCACAGGAAGCCCTGAGACAGAATCTCCCCTTCCCCTGCTCACTGCAGCTAACAATTCGGCCCTAGAAGGCTGTGGGGGCCGCCTAGGGGCTGCTGGGCGTTTAGGGACTGGCAAACGCGGAGCCACTATTGGCCAATCGCGTAATTCGGAAATGCTCGGTTGTACTCTTCTTCACCGTACTGTTGAAGAAATTCAATCATTTTATTTTGATAATCAACCAAAGACCCTGCTTCACCCGCAGGAACCTGTAAAGGCGCACCGAATTCGTCAATATCAGTAGGATGCGCCACCATCACGTCATCTGAACCAGACCTAAGATCGCTCAAATAGTTCATAAATAAAGCCAAACCATTAGGTTGCTCCATGAATGCGGCAACCGCATCAGGATTAGAAACAGTGAAATCAGCAATAATTGCTGCTTGAGCATTCTCTCGATCCAAAAGCTCTTTACCTTCAGCTTTAGAAATCTGTTGCTGAAGGACAGCCTGATCTATCGCAGATAAACTATTCTGCAAATTCATTGAAGCGATACTCATAACATCGGCAATACCACCAGCCAAATCAGCTTCAGCTTCACTTAAACCAAACTCAATACGGTTACGACGCATATCAGCAGCCTCGTTACCAATCAACTCAACGTGATTCACGTAAGATGCACCAGAGCTCAAACCTTCAGCAAAAGCGCCACCAAACTCGTCACGCACATCAGTAAGATGAACATTCGGGTCAATACCCAAAGAATTCAACCTAGAAACAGCGGCACCCAAATCATCAGTTAACTGACCTATGCCTTCAACAGTATTCGTTTGCTCCGCATCACGAATACGGCCAACATCTCGAGATCTACGTTCGTCCTGTTGATCAAGCTGACCACCGATACGTGTCCGATAGTTGGCTAAACGATCCCGACCACGCTGATCCCTGCCACTAGCCCACTCTTCAATAGAGTCATAAGTGCCTTGAGCCTGATCTCTTTGAAGATCATACAGCTGCTGATGCAAACGTTCGCTTTCAGATAAAGCCAACCTCGGATCAGGAGCTTGAATACCCCCAGGAGTGAATTGGCCAGTCATCCAAGGATCACGGCCACCACCCACACCAGGCACAGCAGGCTTCCTCGGATCGTTAGGTTGCATCCCAATCCCCGCAGAAGCAGAACCGTATTTGTTTTCTAGAGCAGCTGCTTTCCGAAGGTCAGCCATTCTTTGCAAACCATAAGTAGACTTATACGCACTATTATCCAGGCTACTTAAAGAGCTCCCAGCACCAGAAGGCTGCGACTGAATTGTGTTTGTTGGACCTGGCTGCGCTGGACCGTCACCCCACCAACGCCAACCCGAAAAGAAATCTCGAACAAACCCAGGCATTGGCACACCTTGTGGACCACGTTTGCTTTCGTTGTAAGCAATATTTTTGGGATCATTCGGATCATATATCTCTGGTTCTTCGTGCCCCATTACAGTGCTCCTCTTAAAATACTTGTAGAGGCAGCCCTGTTAACATCGTTCCCACCAGAAAGAATCCCAGGATTAATGTTTGCCGCCGCAGCAGCCTTAGCAAGAACTACTTCTTCAGAGTCATCACCTATCGCTCTGTAGTACTTCTGGTCTGATCTTAAATCATTCAAATTGAAATCTTGTAATCCTCGACGATACAGGCGTTCCATGTCAGCTAATTTACGCTGATTGTCACGCTCAAATTCGCCAACATCTCGATTAAACACACCAGAATTACGCATACCTGTTTGGTTATATTTTCCAGGTAACTGGCGAAGAGCCTTTTCTAAAGCGAGGTCCACAGACTTGCGGTTAATCCCGTAATCCTCTTGCCAACGAGCTCGCTTTAACTGGTTATTCGCTCTCCGAGTTTGCCAATTCAAATAAGCTTCATCCGAAGCTCGAGAACTAAACCCCCCGCTACCCCAATCATCTGAATTTGTCCCAGGACCACCAGGACCACCAGGACCACCAGGACCACCAGGGGTACCAACAGAACCACCGTTTGTTACCGCACCAAACGTTGCGGCATCGATATCAGCCCAATTAGCGGGCGCTTGTTTTTGACGGTTAGACGACATGTCTACACCCAGCATTTGAGTGTCTAGATCACGTTGCCTAGCAGCGTTAGATTGACCCTTGTAACCGTATTCAGTTTCAGCAAACTTATTTGCCAAATTCTGAGCGCGATTATAACCCCGCGTTCGAGCAGGTCGAACAGGGATCAGACCGTCCATCTGGTAAGCCGCAAGAGCCATAAGTTACCTCACTCAGTGTGTTCAGATGTCCCACAACAACAATCACAAGTACATTGGTCCGCTTCAAGCTGGGCAATGTGTACTCGCATCAAAGCGATTTCCCATTCCAGCTTCCCACGCTCACTTAAAGAAGCAATAACTTCTTCGATACCTACATCAGCACTCATGCTGGATCAGGTGCCTCAACATCTGGAGCACCTTGAATCGGAGCAGGGCCTACAAGAGCGTCAACCTCA
>MDSY01025107.1_pt1 | contig 25613 bp, 19 predicted proteins | sample 811131 | NCBI WGS metagenome assembly MDSY01 (sample SAMN05326643, study PRJNA326480) | marine metagenome | isolation source: seawater | place: Atlantic Ocean: South West | collected 2010
AGATTTTGAAATTAGAAAATATGAAGCAAGTTTGTTTAGTTCTGTGAAATTGGATACAGATGATTATAAAGAAGCATCGAGCAATGGGTTCTCTATTTTGGGAGGTTATATTTTCGGGAAGAATGAACAGAAAGAACAAATCTCAATGACTTCTCCTGTTGCGATGACGTTAGAAGACGAGATGACAATGATGTTTTTGGTGCCCAAAGGGTTTACAAAAGACAATTTGCCCAAGCCAGAAAATTCCGCCATTCAATTTATTGAGATGCCAGAAAAGAAGATGGCTGCAATTTCTTTTAATGGTTGGGCAAGTAATGAGAAAATTGAAAGGTACAAGGCTGCGTTAATCAAATTGTTGGATGAAAACGGGATTAAATATTCCAACACGTTTTTAGTTCTCGGGTACAATCCTCCTTTCGAGATTCTATTTCGGAAAAATGAAATTATTGTAGAGTTGGAGTAGGGGTGGCCAAAGTAGAATCTCGTACTGGTTCTGAAAAGCTTTGAGTGCATTGAGATATTAATTTTTATGTTGTATCTTAATGTGACCTAACAATCAATTCTATGAAATATCTAATCACAATTGTTATCGCTGCTTTAAGCTTGAATGGTTTTTCGCAAGGCATACCTCAACTACCGTACAACCCTGATGAAAATGGAGATGGTGTCATAGGCGTCCCAGATTTACAAACATTTCTGGCATACTATGGAACGGAATTTTCTGCAGCAATTCTTGCTGAAGATCTGAACACCGCAGTACTGTATGTGGGAAATATGGGGTATTTAAAATGTAGATCAACTTGCGCTTCTCTTTCAGGACCTTGGAGTATGATTGATTTGAACTCTGCAGGTTTAATACTTGACGAATTTACAGGACTGACTTGGATATCAACAGAGAACCAAGACTTTAGTGGTGGATATGCTTTAGCCATTACTAATTCTCTAGGGTACATTGCTAATTATGCCATTTCCACGTCGAAGATTTGTTACTGTGACACACATCAGTCACCAAAGGTGGAGTTTAATCAAATTTCAGAAGGTGATTGGGGTGAAATGAATGAGCAATTAAGTAATGAGGGGTGGCGACTTCATTCTGCAAATTCAAATAAAGTTTACTTCTGGCGCTGGGCTGAATAAACACAATCATGAAACACATCTTCACACTATCACTATGTTTCTTATCGCTTGCTTTAAGCGCTCAAGAGAATTGCCTATCAACCAACGAGGAAATAAATGACTTTGTGGTGATGGGGACATTTGATTCTCATCAATATTATATATCAGAAAATCCAGTTCCTATATCGGATGGTTTTTATGAAGACTATAACGATTTAGCATCTTTATACGGTGGGAATTTGCTAACCATTGGATCCTCAGAAGAGGATGAGTATGTATACTCTGCATTTTTTAGTGGAGGATTTTCAAATCTTTCATCATACTACTATATTGGATTGTATAATACCAACCCAAGTCATCTTTGTTGTGGTCAAGGAAACCCTCCTGGAGTTTGGGAATGGATCAATGGTGAGAGTGTTGAGTATACCAATTGGGATATAAATGCCAATCAACCTTCAGGAAATGAATTGTATGCTTCCGGAGGAGGAAGTTGGGGGGGCGTATGGGCTGATGTTTCAGGAGGGCACCAAGGCTATATCATCATTGAAGTTGAACAATGTCCTGTCTCTGTATCTGGTTGTTTAGACAGTTCGGCTTGTAACTTTAATGAAAATGCTATTGAAGATGATGAAAGCTGCGATTACTCCTGTTGTCCAGGTCCTGGATGTTGTGGTGTGGGAATGAATTGGAATAGTGAAATAGGAGAATGTGAAATAATAAACCCGACAGACTCCAATTTAGATGGTTGTACAAATCTTAATGACCTGATGGATTTACTTGCTGCTTACGGAGATTGTGCTGTTGCTGAATTCACTTGTGGTGACGATATAGAACACGAAGGGTATTCATATTCTACTGTGCAGATTGGTGAGCAGTGTTGGTTCTCGGAGAACTGCCGTTATTTACCTGAGGTCTCCCCTTACAGCGTTGGCTCTGAAACTAACCCTTACTACTACGTCTATGGCTACGAAGGCACAGATGTAACAGCTGCTCAAGAAACTGAATACTATGAAACTTTCGGGGTGCTTTACAACTGGCCTGCAGTTATGACAGCAGGTATGTGTCCCAGTGGGTGGCATATTCCAACAGATGGGGAATGGCAAACGATGGAGATGTCCCTAGGTATGAGCGAATCAGTAGTTATAAATTTTGACTATAGAGGCTCAGATGAAGGTTTTAAAATGAAATCTACCGTTGGGTGGAATAATAATGGAAATGGGTCTAATTCAAGTGGCTTCAATGGCTTGCCAGGCGGTTACCGAGGCTCCGGTGGAATCAACTTCAATGGTCTTAACGGGAACTGGTGGACTGCTTCGGAGTCCGAATCCTACTCATTGAAACGTTTGTTGCTAAGCGGCTACGACAATGTGTACCGAAACATAGACGTTCGAGAATACGGCTTATCCTCACGCTGCGTAAAAGAATAATCAATAAACATTAATTAACGATAACACTAAGTTTGAGCGCTTTCTATAAATAACCTCACGTCTTTTGACTAAGGTTTAATCTGATATCAATGATATCAAAACAATTAAGCCTCTCCTATGTTGGACCAGTCGAAACAAAGCAGATCGTTGGTGGCTTGTTTCGGATGTGAGCAACTTGAAGTATTGTGGTTTGAGCAGTTTGAGCATGAAGAAGATTTTGTGATATTCACTTTTAAATTATGATTATCACAAGTGTTATTCAAATCAACGACCACATTGTGTACACTACAATTAAAACTCTTTTCAAGATTCTCGCAGTTTGTACAAGAGTTAACGCTATTTAATGCCATGATTTCTAAATTTACATAACTAAAATAATCATTATTATGTTTAGAATCAATATAAATTAGCGTATATCAGTGATTTAGAATCAGACTAAATAAACATAGGGCTTTTCAGACTCAATTTTGATCCGCTTAAATTGGGTGCCTTAATCACAAGAAAGTCCTATCTTGGTCATCTTGGCATTCTCGATACAATGGGATATCCCAGAATTTATTAATAACACTCAATCTATGCGAGACATTTTATGAATCGATATTCCTTTGCATATTTAGTTATTGTATATCTTCTATTTGCGATATACACTTTAAATGGTGAAATAGACATAGATCATCAATTGAAGGCTGCACTTGTGTTAATGTCTTTTTTCGGCATTCCACATGGCGCAATAGATAACGTGCTTTTTCTCTCGAAGCATAAGATGCCTCAGCTGAAGTTTTATTCCTTATACCTATCAACCATTGCTATCTACTGTTGTTGTTGGTATTTTTTTCCCATTTTTTCGCTTCTGTTTTTCTTTTTAATCTCATCATATCACTTCGGCGAATCCCAACTTTCCGATTATGCTTTCCAATCTCGATTTAAGAAAGTGATCTATACTTTGTGGGGTGTTTCCTTACTGTCAACGCTAGTCTTTTATAATCAATCTGAACTCTTGATTTTGTGCCAAGAGTTTACAGATACAGTCAAGTTTGGTCATGTTTTTGAACATCCTTCGATCGACTATTTATTCTATGGAAGCAATGTGATATTGATAACCTTCTTGTGTCTTAAAAAGTACAGAGATAAACATAATATTCAAGACCTCTTATCGGAGTTGTTTCAGCTGTTTCTAATACACCTGACTTTCTATTTATTTCCTATTATAATTAGCTTTACACTCTATTTTATTTTTCTTCATTCAATGAAAGTTCTCACCCAAGAATATAATTACCTCAAGCAGGTAAGACCAGAATTGAATCTGAAAAAATTTATTGTTTTACTTCTGCCGCATACCCTTATATCGCTCATATTTCTGTTTGTTTTTTATATTGGCATACAAACACAAGTGGTGCCCATATCCTTGTTTCTCTTCTCCGTCATTAGCATTTCAGTGATTACTTTGCCGCATGCCATCATCATGACGAACTTCTACGATTAAGTATTCAATTTGTATCGCTACTTCACGACAGTCTGGCATAGGCGGCTTAAATAAGCGCATCTTGTTCGTGTTCTTTAAATATTAATTTGTCAGACTTTTTGAAAGTTGCGCCGATAACCGATCTGAAGATTCCCTAGATTTTACAGACTTTTAATGTGAAAACTAAAAACTCCGTACTATCTTTGCGCCCCTCTTGGCGAGGTAGCTCAGCTGGTTAGAGCGCAGGATTCATAATCCTGAGGTCGGGGGTTCGAGCCCCCCTCTCGCTACAAAAGTCCCTTTTTATCGAGGGGCTTTTTTTATTTGGGATTACAGCAAATGAGTCATCGAAGAACACACCTGAATGAACAACGTTTAGCCGTGTTTAAGTATATCTTCGATGTATGAATGTTACGATAAGGAAAGGGGTAAAAGATGACCTGCCTGAGGTACTCAAATTAATTAAGGAACTCGCAGAGTATGAGAAAGCCCTAGATTCTGTGACCATTACCTTGGAGGAATTAGAAAAGGATGGCTTCGGGGATCATCCCTGGTATTGGTTCTTGGTGGCTGAGGATAACAACACAATAATTGGAATCTCATTTTATTTTATACGCTATTCGACGTGGAAAGGAAAGTTCTTATACCTTGAGGATTTTGTCATTAACAAAGCGAATCGCCAAAAGGGGATAGGCAGTCTCTTATTTGAAGCCACGATTCAGATCTGCAAGGATGAGAACCTCAATGGAATGACCTGGCAGGTGTTGGATTGGAACAGTCCCGCGATTCAGTTTTATAAGAAGTACAATGCTGAAATAAGTACGGAATGGTTAAATGGAAAACTGACGAAGCATCAGATTCATCAAATTACGGCTCATTAGATATTCACTTTATGTAATAATTTCTCACCATAATTGAGAACATAAACGTCAATGACCGAACTTCGTCACTTGTATTCTGAAGCTATTTTATTTTGCGCACATTTTTGCCCTAGACTATGAGGTTGTTACTCTCGTCCATATCATTGTTACTCGCTTTTTCTTCTGGCGTTAATGCCCAATGCGGTTTTGATACAGACTTCTCTGCAAACCAGCAGACATTGGTTATGGGAATGGGATTGAACACGAATCCTCAGGCTGAACTCCTCATCATTCCCACAGTTGTTCATATTATTCATGTCGGGGAGCCTTTAGGGATAGGGTCAAACATTTCGGAAGCGCAAATACTCAGCGCCATTAACGCATTGAACGAGGACTTCCGGAAGGAAGAGGGTACAAATGGATTTGGATTGGGTGTCGATACAGAAATCGAGTTCTGTATGGCCAAACGCGACCATTTGGGCAATCCCTCAAATGGGGTTACACGAAGCAATGGGTCAGTGATCTCTGGGTATTTAGAGGATGGTATAAAATCCGGAAACATAGGTGTTGGCGCGGATGAGACCGAGGTGAAAGCGTCGGTGGCTTGGCCGCGAGATGAATATTTAAATATTTTTGTTGTTACAGAGATTGATGGTAATGATGGGGGCAATGGTACTCAGGGGTATGCTTACTTTCCTTTTGACAATGTAAGAGATGGCGTTACAGTGCTTTACAATACATTTGGGACAGAGGGGAACCTGAAGGCATGGGCAAATTTAAATCGAATCCTCACGCATGAAGTAGGGCATTATTTGGGTCTCTACCATACGTTTCACAATACAAATTCTGTTTCTGCTTGTGAGAATGAAGTGTCTTGTGAAGCGGAAGGAGATCAGGTATGTGACACCCCCCCAACTGTGACGAATTCAGGATGCCAAACAACGCCAGCTTGTGCGAATGCACAAATAGAGAATTATATGGATTACACGGCGCAGGAGTGTAAAAACACCTTTACTGCTGGCCAAACCTCGCGTATGCGCAACACACTGTATGTGCAACGTTTCTCCCTGTTAAATTCTCTGTCTTGTACGCCTATATCTGAGAGAGATATCGGAATCGCTGAAGTCGTGCAACCCGAACCTGTCACATGTAATTCATCATCAAGCCCCCATGTGAGAATTATAAATTACGGAACACAGACAGTGACTTCATTTGAGCTTCAGGCTACACTAGATGCCACTGAATCTGTGTCTGTGATATGGTTGGGAGAGCTTTCGTCAGGTAACAGTGTTCAACTGGATCTCGATTCACTTTCTGTTTCTATGGGAGATCATGTGCTTTCGCTTGAGGTATATTGGCTTTCTGAAGGTCAAGATGACTGGATTCAAAACAACACTGCAACGTCAGTGTTTACAAGAGAAGATATTGAACAATGCACGGTCGTTATTGAACCTGATTTTTTTGCGTCTGAAACAACTTGGAGTTTGACAGGTGAGAATGGAGACTTTGTCATGGGAGGGGGGCCTTATGACAATGATGATCAGATAAGTATATACAGCAGAAGTATATGTCTGAATGATGGTTGCTACGCGTTTACCGTCTTCGATGCTTTTGGGGATGGTTTGAATTTCGGGGGGGGATACCAAGTGGTCAATAACAATGGAGACATTTGGGCTTCTGGATCTGGAAATTTCGGAGCATCAGTCACTCATTTATTTTGTGCGGGGCCTGTTCCGGGCTGCACGTATGCCTTCGCTGCAAATTATAACCCTACCGCAACCTATGACGATGGGTCCTGTTACCTGTCAGGTTGTATTGACCCTGTGGCATGTAATTTTCTTCCTGCTGCAACGACAGACGATGGCACCTGTATATACTCAAGTTTTGACTGTGCCGGAGATTTAGATAATGATGGTTATATTTCTATCAGTGATCTTTTGATATTCTTGTCGATTATTGGCACACTCTGTAACTGAGACTGCAATTCAATTATTTATGTTAGTGGATAATTATCAATTGGTTACTTAAAATTTGGGCTGTGCTTTCGCAATATTTGTGAAGCGTTCAAGTGCGATGTAGAATGAACTTCATAGTGACTTGTACCAAATTTAACCATGCGAAGTAATTTGAATAAAGTCTTTTTATTTTCATTTGTTTTCTTCGGTTTATCTCCTCACATATTTGCGCAAACTTTTGAGCCATTGTTGAGTTTTTCATCTTTCCCAGATGATTTAAATTTGAGTTGCAATGATGACATGCCTTCTGAAATAGAATACCCGAATGTTGCGCTTGACACCATAGGTACATCTTGTAACGGCATCCAGGTTCTTAACTATCTGGATGTTACAGTTCAAAGTGATTGTCCCAATGCATATGTTGTTAAAAGAACATGGACCGCTGAGATTTGTGGAGAGACGATATCGGCGTTACAATCCTTTACGTTTTCAGATTTCACTCCCCCTGTAATCATAAGGCCCATTGATGGCGCTCATTTATGTGAGACCGATCTTGTGAATATTTACCCTGCAGCACAAGATGATTGTCAGTTTACAGTCTCATTAAATTTTGATCAAGCCAATTCCAATCCATGTGAAGGCATCATATTAAGAACCTATGAAATTACCGCGTCCGATAACTGCGGGAATACCACGTTTGAAACACGGTCAATATATATTCACGATCAAGTGCCCCCTACATTTTCTAGCGTCCCCCCAAGTCTTACATTGTCATGTGCTGATGCTGTAATTCTTGAATCAGCGACCTATGATTGTGAAACGGGAATGACTTACATAGAAGATGGAGAGGTGTCTTACCCTAATTGTTCGGGGTCTCTTGTCCAAACCCAGACATATTCATTAACGGATGCGTGCGATGCTACAGTAAATGCCTCCAGAGTCATCACTGTTGAGGATGACATTCCACCCATTCTTAATATTCCTGAAGACATCTCTTTGAGTTGTCCTGCCGTTCCAGTTTTAGAATTGGCGACTGCATATGATGAATGTACAGATGAAGACCTAGCTGTTATCGAAGTCATCGATACACTGGTCTCAAATTGCGGTTTGATGACCCTTTTGAGAACTTTTTCAGCAACGGATGCGTGTGGAAATACAGCGTCTGGTCTACAGACAATCACAGTTATAGATACAACCGCTCCTGTGTTTTCGTCCATCCCAGCTGATTTAGAGTTGGATTGTGCAGATGAGATACCTTCAGATGAGGCGCTTGGCTATGCTTCAGCTACGGATGAATGTAGTGATGTTTTAATCACGCTGAATGAAGTGATTACAAACGGTAATTGTCCTTTGAGTTATTTAAGAGAACGCATATTTACTGCAGAAGATGGATGTGGCAATGTTGTATCGGCCTCTCAGCTCATTACTGTCACGGACATCACAGCTCCTCAGATTCTTTTAAGTGCGGACACTGTGTTTGCAGAGTGTGGGGGCAACCTCGTGAACGATCCACCAGAGATTTTGGATGACTGCAGTGAATTCACAGTGACATCTTCGATTTCATATTTGCCTGAAGGAACATGCTTGGGCCAAGCAATATCAACCTTTACTTATGTCGCGACAGACGCTTGCGGGAATTCGAGCACAGCCGCAAAAACAGTGATCATCACAGATAATATTGCTCCAGTTTTCACATCTTTCCCAGCAGATACGTTGCTTTCATGTGATGTTGAAATCACGTTAGAAATGCCTGAGTTTGAAGATGATTGTTCAACCGCTTCAATGAGTGAAACATTGTCTGAAGTGCCGGGGGATTGTCCAGGAGAGAGAAATGTGACCCGTACATTCACAATTTCTGATCCGTGTGGGAATACAGACACACGAATTCAATCGATAGCTTTCACAGATACTACGCCGCCGACCTTTGCGGTTGTTCCGCCAGATTTTCTTGAAGTGTATTGGCTGGACGGGGATACGGTTCCTTCGCCTGTGTCTGAAATCATGGATGCGTGCGATCCAAACGCAGTGCTAACGATGGTTGAATCTTCATCCGTAGATGAAAGTGAAGGGGCCGATTTGGCCCAAACCATCACACGTACTTATTTGGCGACAGATGGTTGTCAGAATGAGACAACGTTAACATCTACGATTGTTTATTATCCTCAAATCATTCAGGGTTGTACCGATTCTGACGCGTGTAATTACAATCCTGATGCGAATCTCGACAATGGATGTTTTTACAACGACATCTTTGGTCTCTGCAATGGCGACAACACCCTACAGGGGGCAATTGATGCGACAGTTGCTATTGCAGCTGTGGGTGGTTCAAATGTTCTAAATGTTCCAGCCGGAACCTTTAATCCGGTGACCATATCTGCTTCTATCGTTTTGCAAGCCGATCCAGGCGTCTTTATTGATGCAACGGGGCATATGAACGGGGTTTCTATTACAGGTCCTTCTGTGACCGTTGACGGGATTTCGATTGTCGGAGATGGTAATACTGTTTCTGGAATAGAGATTTTATCAGGAGCTGACAATGCTACTGTAAGAAACTGTGATATTTCAGGTATGGCATTGGCAAATCCTGTAAACGGCTCACCATTAAGTTATGGCGTTCTATGTTATCAAAACAATTCAAATGGCACACCTGTCTCAGGCACTTTAATAGAAGGCAATACATTTCATGACATCTCCGGTGCTGCAATCTCTCTTTCTACAAATGGGGCCACTGAGACTCAGATTTCAGGCAATACCTTTTCAGACATCACACCAGTCTTTTTTGAGGGTGAATTTATAAGTATTGGGATTCAAGCTGCTTCGACCACTGATTTAAGTGTGTTTGACAATTCATTCGATATGGTCATTGGGGCCACGAGTGTGCTGCTGTCAAATGAAATTGACATCTATGACAATACATATTCGAATGTTTCTGCGCTTCATATAGAAACCACCGCTGATAACGCTGCGTTTTCGAGTCTTGCATATTGGGCGAGGGCAGAAGTGAACATTCCAGGAAACACGAATGTGCTTAAAGTCTATTTCGCAAACTTAGATGGTGAGATCGCTAACCCTGGCGCTTTTACATTTGCAAATGACGGATCAGAGGTTATTGACAGCAATGGAGAAACGTATGTGCAGGATTGTCATGGAGTCTGGGATGGCTCAGGCATACTAACGGCTTGTGGGTGTGACATCTTCGATGAGGACTTGGATGGTGTATGTCCTGATGACGAAGTGGATGGTTGTACAGATACCACAGCATGTAACTACGATCCTTTAGCGACAGAAGAAGACAACAGCTGTATTGAAGATCCTGTAGGTTTTGATTGCAATGGCGTGCTCACACCAAACGAATTTTGCGGGTCAGGGACTGTTTGGAATGCTGAGTCTGGAGAATGTGAAGTGATTACATTAGGTCCAGCGTGTTACTTCGATACAAATGCCAATGGCAGTGTTGATTCAGCAGATCTCTTGACGCTTCTTGCAGCATATGGATTAATCTGTGAGTGAAAAAATATTGCGCATAAAAAAGCCCCAACAGAATATGTTGGGGCTTTTTTTTAGTTTTTTTCTTAGAAAGAACGGCGCTTTTCGCGCTGCTCGCTTTCGTTGCAACGGATCGGACGACCCATTACATCTTTGCCTTCAAGAGCCTCAATGGCAGCTTGCCCCTCCTCAGAGTTAGGCATTTCAACAAAGCCAAACCCGCGTGAGCGTCCAGTTTCGCGATCGTGTATTACTCTAGCGCTATCAACAGTGCCGTGAGCCTCAAATGTTTCTTGCAAAGCCACGTCATCAACGCCCCAAGCAAGGTTTCCTACAAAAATATTCACAATGAAAAATAATTAAAAATGCGGGGCAAAGATAGTGAAGGAGTCGCCCCGTAAAGAATATTTGTGTAGAGATTCGAAATAATTGTTTCAAACGGTTGATTAATTCACCGTATAAATCCACATTGGAGGGAAATTCCATCCCACAAAACACGACTTTTTGAAGGGGAATTGTTTGTAGTGCTTTTTCATTAAAAAAGGGAAGTACGTAAACCACCTCATACATGTACCACCCTCTGTAAGCTCCTGTAATGCTGAATAGAGGGGCTTCTTAACTTCTTCAGGCAATGTGAATGGAAGTCCACTTATGACCAAGTCTACTTGGCTTACGTTGCGTTCTTCAAGTAAGTCTTGTAAGCAAGATGCACTGCAGTTAACGACTTCAAAGCGATTGTCATATTTCTTTTTTAAAGGCGCAATAAACTCCTTTTCAAGTTCGATGAGCAATACTTTACAGTCAGAGGGTAAGTGTTCTGCAAGTATGTCAGTCATCACGCCAGTTCCTGGTCCCAATTCAATAACATACTTCATGGCTTTTAAATCCAGTCCATTCACCATTCCTTGGGCTGCTCGTTTAGTGCTAGGAATCATTGAGGCATTGATTTTAGGTTGCCTCATAAATATCTTTAGAAATCTAATAGCACTCATCACATGTGCTATTTGGGGTTGGTTTGTTGTCCCTCTTGTTTCTCTAATTTACGTAATTTTTCGATGGCCTCTTCAGATAGAAAAAATTCTGGATGAGGCGGCTTAATGCCATCCAATCGATAAAGCATTTCTGCCAATTGCAATGCGCCTATTTGTTTTGCCAGAATTTCTTTGTTTTCATCTAACAGAAATAGCTTAGGTGTAGAGAACACATCGAATGTGGTTCTAAAGTTTAGAGATTGTAAGTCAGTTATCCTCGCATTTATTAGCTTTGCTGCACTGTCTTGAGCGTTGATTTGAGGGTTGTCACTGACGTGTGTCCAGTCCAAGTAGTTTGTGGTCTCTAAATACGTAATCCATGGTTCTGGCTCGAAATCATTTCCGATGGCATAGATCTCGAGTCCTTTGTCATTCCACTCCTCAAAAATTCTTTGCAAAATGGGCATTTCTTTTTTACAGTGTCCACATGAACTTTCCCAAACCACCATGACAGTGTATCTCGCATCAATGTCATGGAGTGATTCCCATGTAGTCCCATCAAGTCCAGGCAGCGTGATGTTATGTGCCACATTCCCACAAATAGAATACTTTAACGCCTCTGCACGATCAATGATCTTTTTAAGTTGTTCGTCGTTTAGCCATGTGACTTGTCCGGTAACATAGTATTCATTGACGAGTTCCACGAACACCTTGTCCATACACATGACTTTTGATGATTCACTTTCAAAGGTCATGTGATGCAATATGTACTTGAACATCTCGTCATTCCCTTTCACTTGCTTTAGAAGTTTTTTTGCTTCAAAGAACAGTGTGTCAGGATCTGGTGGAATAACCTGTCCCCACCATCTTTCAATCAAATTGTGGAAACTTCCATCTCTGACCATGCGTGGGTCAGAGAAGTCTACTCTGTCCCAATAATGACTTCGGTACCACAGGTAATTCCACAGCCTGGCGTCTTCAACGTGATCCGGTACTGAGGGAATGATTGGATCTCTGAGCATCCCGAGGTATTTCCCGAAAAGGTAATTTCTGGGATCGTCAATAAGTGCATCTTGATATTCAAGTACTTCCGTATTCATGATGACCATCGCATTCTTTGCAATCTCAATTTGAAGGGGGCTAGACGTTGAATCCTTGAGAATGGCATCATGAGGGTTACGTTCGCTTCGCTTTGCATTTAAGTAGCTCAAATAGTCATAAAAAACCTTGTTTTCCTCCCCTTTGATGACCACCATGTCACCTTGAGGATTTGTTTTTGTTGTTTTAAATTCCATGGGCTCGTTCACAAGCATGATGTCGAAAAACACTGGCCCAGGAAGTACGACAGCGTATTTACCACATTCATCAAACGCTTTGCCTTTAAACGTAAAATGGCCGTCAGTATCTGTAACTGTTGTGTCACTGTAGTAAAGTTTAGATCCGTAGTAGTTTGCCAAATAAACCGTGTCATTTGACAGTCCAGTGACAGTGACATCGACGTTGAATGGCGATTGGCCTAAAACACTTCCTGTCATCATTAATGACAAAGCCATAAACAGTATATTACTTCTGAGATTCATTCTTATTGATTGTGATATAATTTAGAAGATCCTTGTGAACGCAATTTACTACGGACCGATTCAAACAACACTTTACCCATGAGCATAATTCGTACCACTTTCACACATCTTGGATTAAATGGGCATTTAAACGGTGACATTCATGCTGTTCCGCAGGGCATGGTGAAAAGAGGTCGTATCGTTTTTGCTCACGGATACAAAGGATTTAAGGATTGGGGAGCATGGCCTATTATGGGTGATATGTTTGCTCAGGAGGGGTGGGAGTTCGTGAGATTTAATTTCAGTCACAATGGTCATGTTCTTCCAGATTTGAATGAATGCAGCGATGCGTTGGCTTGGCGTAAAAACACATATTCAAAAGAAAAATCAGACTTAGAGGAAATCTTATTAATCGCATCCGAATCTTGTGAGCCAAACGAGAAAGTCATTGTCATTGGTCACAGCAGAGGGGGAGGAGTGGCTGCTTTGGCCGCTTTAAATAGCCATGTGGACGGTGTCGTTTTGCTTGCATCTGTAAGTGATTTTGCACGTCGGTTTCCAGTTGGAGCGAAATTAGACGCGTGGCGCAATACAGATCGTTTGGAGGTTGTAAATGGACGTACACAACAAGTGCTTTCCCATTCATTCTCCTTTTTTGAGGATTTTACTATGAATTCGGAAGCTTTGAATATTGAAACTGCGGTTCGGTCTCTTAAGGCCCCGTTGCTGGCCGTTCATGGTGATTCTGACAAAGCAGTAAGTGATGATGAGGGCCGGGAGCTGGCGGGCTGGGCCGAACATGGGCATTTCGTGTCCATTAATGATACGGGACACACATTTGGAACATCTCATCCCTGGACAGACAAAACCTTGCCATTTCCCGCATTAGAGGCTATGAGTCACATTTTGAGTTTTATAAATAACGTGTCACATTGAATACAAAAAGGGCCACTTCAAAAGAAGTAGCCCTTTGTATAATATCGTGTTGTGTTGACTTTCGACGCCACCTTTTGGCAGGCGCCTCAATCTTTTCAATCACTAGTGACTTACGACAAGCTTACGCATTGTGCGTTTGCCATTTGAAGCAACCTCAACAAGGTAGATGCCGTTATCCAAATCGAGGTCGATACGATGACCTGTAAGCAGATTTGAAGTAGCGATTTCTTTAACAACTTGACCGTTTAAAGCCATAATGCGAACAATCCCGTTTACAACGTTACTAGAAATATTAATGTAATCATTTGCTGGGTTAGGTCCGAAGGCCACATCGAGGTTTGAGACCTCAGCGATTCCATTCAAAACATCGTCTGTTTCAACGACTACAACATCGTCGATGTAATATAGTCCCGCATTAATTCCGTCTCCAAATCCGAAGAAATTAAGCCCTCCGATAATTCCATCAAATGCAAAGTTTGCAATGTACTCTCCGCCAATGAAAACTTCAGCTCGGTCATTGACAGGATCCATTCTTAGAGATACAGAAGTCCATTCGTCCAAGTTGTATGTGCCGAATGCGATATCCACTTGGTCTATGCTCAGTTGGATCGAACCATTGCCCGAAAACACCATGTCAAATGCCCAAAGTGTACCTGGTATTTGCAGTTCTTGAATGTTCATGTAAGCTGAGCCTCCAGAAGGGACGTAGATGTTGTAGCTTACTTCGTAAGCACTCTCAAGTCCAATAGGTAGGTAGATGTCCATAGGTCCGCCAGCCAATGTGCCGAATACTTTTAAGGATTGTGTTCCTGAGTTTGCTTGCTCGTTGCTGACTTGACCGTCTTCATCAGTTCCTGTAGCTCCGGTCCATGTCGTCCAAACTGAACTAGCGACACCGATGTAGTCACCAACTTGGTATGATTCGAAGTCTTCCTCGAGAAGAGGATCTTGGCCGAAAGCACTGCCAAAAATTAAAAGAGCACAAGGGAGTAAAAATTGTTTCATAGAATGGATTTTGAAAGTAATATAGTCAATTAAGGGCACAAATTAATAAATTTGAGTTGAATTTGTGAGAATAATTAAAAGTAAAATGGTTGTGACGGGAAATTTGAGGAAAATGAAAACGGTGGCGGCTGCCAGTTTAGGTCAAACCATTTCTTACCACATGGAGTATACAGATATTCTTGAAAAAAGACCTGCTTTTGAAATAAACAGCTGGGTAGGTCAACGAATCAGATGGAAGTTCCACGGTGTGGTTCATTGTGTGGTGTCTGGAGTTGAGATGGAAAGCGCATACAGAATGGGCATGAGTAAGAAGGCCTTTTTTGAATCGCCGATATCGTGCCCTTCTATTATCAACCCTGAACTGAGTACCATTCACACAGGTGTATCCCTTAGAGATCGTGAATTCGAAGAACGGTATCACAACGTTCCCCATGTGGTGTACCTAAGCCGAACAAACAAACTTAAAGTGGGCGTTACTGGATTTGGGCGTGAACAGTTTAGATGGAACGATCAGGGTGCTGTAGAAGCGATGACACTTTGCGTGACACCGTATAGACAACTTGCGGGAGAAATAGAGGTTGCACTTAAAGCGCACCTCAATGATAAAACCCATTGGTTGGGCATGCTTAAAGATGTCCAAAGAGATCCTGAAGAACTGCTCGAATTAAAAGACCATTGCTTTGACTTGCTCGGTGGTGCCCATTCTCAATATGAGCCGTTTTTTTCAGACGATGATACCATTTCTGAAATTCATTATCCCGTTGAAAAATACCCTGACAAGATTAAATCAGTCAAACTTGCGACAAGTCCTGAGGGTGAGGGTGTTTTGGTGGGGATTAAAGGGCAGTACTTGATGTTTGAAGATGGACGCGTCTTAAATATACGTGCGCATGAAGGGGCAAGGGTGACGCTAGAAATAGGATGAGATTAGTTTAAATTAGGGTCTGAGGGAGCCTCTGCAATGTGAGAGTATCCAGGGCCCATGCCATTTATTAGACGTTTCCAAAACGCATCGTTTTCACCTTCTGTAGACATTATTTCTTTTGATGAGGCTCGGGTGATAAACCAAGAATGAGACCTAATTTCATCAGACAGTTGGGTGTCAGACCATCCCGAGTAGCCTATAAAGAATCTGAAAGAGGTGAAGCCTGATTTGATTTTTTCTTTAAGGGTCTCAAAGTCACCTCCCAAATACACGCCGTCGATGATTTCATGACCGCCTTCTATGTCGGGACTCGTGTGTAAGAAATATAAATTGGCGCTGTTTACAGGGCCACCGATACTAATTCTTGCAGACACATCAGTTAAATCCTCCAGAACATCAGTGATTTTAATATTCACAAAATTGTTCAAGACAAGTCCAAATGCGCCATCTTTGTTATTTTCACATAACAACACAGCTTTGCGCCCGAAATATGGATCGTCTAGAAAGGGCTCACTTAGGAGAATATCTCCAATTTTTGGCGCAGCTTTTTCTGTTGGAGTAAATCGAATCATTGTCGTAAAGTTCTGTCATTTGTAGTTAAATGGAAAATAATACCTACCTAAATATTGCAGATTTTATTGCGCGTCGTTTTGATGATGTGTTGATCTCTAGTCACGCTGTTGCGATCAGACTTAGACGTGAGATTGTAGGTGCAACGCCTCAACAAATCAGAACCGGGCTAGAAGGGATTTCTCGATTGAACCCCGGTAGATTTGGTGGTAGTCTGCGTTTTGAAAAAATAGCAGGAGTGAATTGCGGGATTGTGTCCTTTCAGGGCATAGAAAATAAAAACAGACGTGTGGTCTGGCTTCATGGTGGAGGGTTTTCCTTTGGCTCAGCGCGTGTGTACAAGGCCACAGCTATTTTTCTTGCCAGAGCGCTGAAATGTGAAATCATTCTTCCTGAATATAGACTCGCTCCTGAACACCCTTATCCAGTTCCTGTAGATGACGCTTATTCGGTGTTTTTAGATGTTGTGAAGAGAAGTGGTGAGACGTATTTAATAGGAGACTCTGCGGGTGGAAATTTAGCGGCTTGTACAGTAATGAAAAGCATCAGAGAAGGCACTCCTCTCCCTGCCAAACTTGCCCTTTTGTCACCTTGGATGGATCTTTCAAAAAGCTCGATAAGCAATCTGAAAAATGAAAGTGAATTCAGCCCATTTGACAATTTAGACACACTGGCTTATAGCAGAGAATACATCGGCAAAATGAATGAAGATGACCCACTTGTCTCTCCAATTTTCGGTTCTTTCCATGGGTTCCCCGAAACCCACGTTCAGGTTTCGGATGTCGAATTCTTTTACTCAGATTCGATGAGAACAATTGATAAACTGAAAAAATCAAATGTGAATGTCACAAGTCATGTGGAGTCCAAATCCCTTCATGGATGGCATCTTGTGCCGGACATTCTTCCGGATGCGAAAAGGTCTATGCAAATACTCGCCGATTTCTTTAATTAAGGGCTTCACAGATTAACTGAATCCCTTCTTCGGCCTCTTCGTCCGTCATATTAATTGGAGGTGCAATTCTGAAGGCAGACGGCACACTCAAGAACCAAAACAAAAGAACCCCAACATCTAGTCCTTTTAAAATGGTCTTCTTTACGGCGTCTGCATCCTTCAGTTCCACGGCAATAAAAAGGCCTATCCTGCGCACTTCTTTTACTTCAGGATGAGATTTAAGTCGTTTTTCCCAAAGTTCACCTCTTCGTTCGACATCTGTCCAATTCATTTTTTGAAGTAATCCGAGTGCTGCTGAAGCACCTGCACAAGCCACAGGGTGTCCGCCAAACGTTGTAATGTGACCCAGAACCGGGGAGTGTGAAAGTTTGGACATGTTTTCTCGTGAAGCAACAAAGGCACCGATGGGCATTCCACCACCTAAAGCTTTCCCCAGACAAAGTATATCTGGCGCGATGTCGAATGCACCAAATGCAAACGGGGCGCCTGTTCGTCCCATGCCGCATTGAACTTCGTCTAATATGAGCATGGTGCCAGATTTCGTACATGCTTCCCTTAACATTTTCATCCATTTAGGCGAAGGAATTTGAACCCCCGCATCACCTTGGATGGTTTCAACGATGATACATGCTACAGTCGAATCTATTTCTTGAAGTGAAGAAACGTCATTGAATTTTATAAATTCAACTTCAGGCAATAGCGGCAGGAATGGCGCCTTTCGCTCCAGATTTGAAGAAACGGATAAAGCGCCAGCGGTACTTCCATGGTATCCACCGGTGCAGGCAAGCATTTTACGTCTTCCCGTGATACGCTTGGCAAGCTTAAGAGCACCTTCAATTGCCTCTGTTCCAGAGTTGACAAAATACACAGCGTTTAACGTTTCAGGAAGCAAGGATGTCAAGCGTTCAGCTGCACTGAGAGTAGATTTGTGATGGAACTCTCCGTACACCATCGTGTGGAGATTTAGATCAATTTGTTGATGCAAAGCATCACTGATGTCAGGGTGTCCGTGCCCGAAATTGCTCACGCCTACACCACTTATTGCATCAAACAATTTCTTTCCACCCTCACATTTAAGCCAAACACCTTGCGCACTTTCGATACGAATATTTAAGGGGTAGGGAGTCGTTGCGGCCAAACCGAGATCTAAAAAAGATCCGAACTTATTTTCAGGTTGCATAACGTCTGGTGTTATTTAATAGTAATCTCCCATTCATCTACAAAAGTCCATCTGTCAAACCCAGCACCTAAATGCCATTCTGGGATCAGTCCTCTGGGATTTGCTTTGACTCTTACAAAACGTACATTATTAATCATAGATTCTGTCTTGAATCGGAACACTTGCTTGTCATAATCATCTTCCATCACATCGTGATTGACGCTTTCTAAAAGCTCAAAGTTCACGCCGTCTGATGATGTGAAGAATTCCACAGTTTTTGGCAACCATATCCAGGGTCTTATATCTTGAACACAGCCTAAAGTCATCCCCGTTATGGTTTTTGATTTCCCTAAATCTATTGTTGCTTCAAAAGGTGTAGCATAATACCCTTGCCAGTCACCCGTTCTATATTCGTCTCCACCTTTGAGTCCATCTACAAGTGTTGATGGACCTGAAGCCTCATATTGCGGCGAATAGGGGTACGTTAGTTTAACATCCCAATCATTGTCAATTTTAACGATGGCGTGATGTACTTCCTTAGATCGTGTTCCATTTGCTTCAGCGTAAGCGTAGAATTCAGAATCAGATTTTACAGAGATGGGCTTGTTGTAAATATTCCATTGGCTTCCATTGAGCGAATAGTAAATAATGGCATTCTTATCGAGATGCTCTATCATGACTTCTGATCGTTTTCCTTGAAATGAGCGCGAAGAAACAAATGCGGGGACTGGAACAAAATTTGTATCGTTAACAGCAGTTGATGGACGGTCCTTCGGATGTAAGCCGAAGCCGTTATTGGGTTCAACCGAGGTTTCAAATGAGAGAGGGCCGCCATTTAAAATCTCACTGTAGTTCAGCCACGAACGTTTAGTTCCATTAGCTGAACTGACATAGGGGCCTGTTTTATCTTTAGAGATGTAAAGCGGTCTGTTCCATGCGCGCGCTTTACTTTTCGCAGGTGTTACCACCACATTGTCAAACTGTGGAGCGCCTATTGCGAGTTGTGCGTCTCTAGAAATTGTTGATGATCCAGGTGATACCGGATAAAGCCCGATTGATGACAGGACGTACCATGCTGACATCTGCCCGCAATCTTCATTGCCACAAAGACCATCTGGTTCTGAAGAATACAGATCAGTGAGGATTTCAGTAACAATCTCAGATGTACGCCATTGCTTACCAACGAAAGATTGCAGATAAGCAACATGGTGGCTCGGTTCATTGCCATGCGCGTATTGTCCCAGAAGACCAGTAATGTCAACTTGATGTCTGCCTGAGGTCTCTGAAGATGCAGTGAATTGGTTTTCGACAAGTTGAGAGAACGCTTCAGGGGAGGAGGCAAGGCTGATTTGGCCTGAAATATCGTGCGGCGCAAAGAAGGTATACTGCCACCCGTTCGCTTCTGTATAATTAAAATTCACTTCCGTGGGATTGAAGTTGGGAATCCACGCGCCATCTCTTTTAGGTTGAATGAAATGAGATTCAGGGTTTAATATATTTCTCCAGTAAAGAGAACGTTCTCTAAATATTTCAGAAATAGAATCCTCGCCTAAGCTGGAAGCAAATGCAGAAATACAGGCGTCATCAAAACAGTATTCGAGTGTCTTTGAAGTTCCCTCACTCTCTCTCTCACTAGGAATGTAACCCCATTGTTTGTAGCTCGGAAGTCCTAAGTGCGCTGAATCGGCTGCCTGAATCATCGCTTTGAGTGCCAGTTCTTCATCCCACCCTGTAATTCCCCATGCTTTCGCATCTGCGATCACGGGAACGCTGTGATACCCGATCATACACCCTGTATAATTGCCGGCCAATTCCCAAACAGGCAATTGCCCTCCATCCTGATACATTCTGAGCATCGTTCTAATAAAGTCACGTGTTCTTCCGGGCTCAATCCATGACAGCAAAGGATGTAAAGACCTGAAGGTGTCCCACAGTGAGAATACAGTATAATGCAAGCCTTCGTCCTCATCCAGTTGGTGAACTTGAAGATCAGTACCTCTGTATCTTCCATCTACATCTGAAGCGACGTTAGGGACTGTGCATGAATGGTAAAGAGCGGTATAGAATTTTGTTTGATCATCTTTCGACGCGCCCCTTACCTTGATGCGACTTAGTTGTTCCTCCCATCTTCTTTCATTCGCGACTCTATATTTTTTAAAGTCGTTGTGCGGTGCTTCAGAATTCAAATTACCCACTGCCCCCTCAACATCGCAAAAGCTTAAACCCACTCTGACTGTAAGTTCATCGATGACTCCGAAATCAGCTGCGAATACAGGCACAAAGTCCATTTCCTGCTCAACAATACCTCCAGATATATCGTCTCTAATGGTTTTTAATTCAGACAGTTGGTCGCTCCATGTGAAGCTTTTGTTGAACCTTATGGCAAAATAGACATGCTGTTCTTCCGCCCAGTTTTTTGACAATCGGTGACCTACAATTGTACTGTCATCAAGCGGGTAGATACTGTAGTTTATCAAATCATCCCGATGTTCCAAATCGATGATGAGTGTTAGTGTATCTGGATTTATCAATGAATATTTATGAATCCCCACTCTTTCTGAGGTTGTGAGTTCAGCCTTGATGCCATGGTCTTTAAGTTCTACAGTGTAATATCCAGCATGGGCAGATTCAGTGCTTTTATCAAACCCGCTTTTATATCTGTCTCTCCATGTTTGTGTGCCTGAAGCAAACTGTGTGCAGGGCATTAAAAGAATATCTCCGTAATCACTTACACCTGTTCCTTGAAGGTGGGTGTGGCTGAAACCGTAAATAACCGAATCTGAATAATGATATCCCCCACATCCATCCCAACCATCCAGTCTTGTATCGGGACTTAATTGAACCATGCCAAATGGTGATGTAGCTCCAGGATATGTATGTCCATGTCCACCCGTTCCAATCATTGGGTCAACTTGGAGGTGCAAAGCCTCAGAATGGAAGCTTGCTTTTTGAGCAATAATATGCAAAGGAGTGCAACATATTCCTAGGATAACACAAATAAAGGGGGTAAATAAATGCTTCATTTTGATTGGTTGGGAGGTTTACACACGTTGCAGTCTGCTCTGTTATGTATGCCAAAATGTAAAACAGCAGGTCGATTTGGTGAAGTTAATTCCTGAAAGACAGTTCTCATTTTTAAAGGTAAAACAATTTGAATAGATGTGTTGCGGCGTGTGTTACACTGTTTGAGGTCTTCTGTGATTCGTTTAAGTTCTTCAAGTGTTGCGTTTTTGCGCAGGGTTTTTAATTCAGATATGCACCGGTCCCCTTCTAATAATGCTACCCAAGCTTCATTTCGGGTTTTCCCACCCCAATCTCTTTCGCGAGAATACACCGTCTCCAATTCCTTCCAAAGCATTTTTGATTCTCGATCAATAAGGAGTGATTCATCACCTACCTCAGGGTTCGCAATCCAATCCTTGATTGCGCCTTCTGTTGGATCGTTACCTGAGATCAAGTCTTTGACGTTACACTGGACCCACCGTGTAGGTGCCACAGATCTCATTCCCATTTTTATGTCGTCATCCATTGAGAAAATCCCAGAAGAAATTGACACCTTGAGTCCTGATTCGGGTAACTGGTATTTCACTGGATCTGAAAACGTACCCGAGCGTGAGCCCAAACAAGCCTCACCAAATATAGGCCCCAATTTTTGTTGTCTGAAAACCCCGGCAAATGACACGGATGCAGAAGCTGAAAAACCATCAATGAGTAGGGAAGTAGGTCCTTCCCACAGATGTTTTTCACCCATCTTTCGCCCCGCGAATCTGACCGTATCTAAAGGGTTTCCCTTTTGCAAATTATTTGGCTTGATGTAAATGGCGGGCACTTTGATTGTTTGGTCACAGATATAGTAAAGGACCTCACTCATTCTGGCTGAATATCCACCTGTATTCCCGCGTAGATCGATCACCAACGCCTTCGTGTCCCACTTTGTAGACTTTCTTTCTAGCTTTCTAAACCCCCGTCTCAACGCTCTGAAATATACCCGCGATTTGCCTTTGCCAAAGGATTTTATTTTCAAAATGACGTGATCATCTGCAACATGCCATTCAATGTGTTTTTCTTGTTGAATAAACCTTTTTAATGTGGCTTTCTTTTTTTTCGCCCCCAATTCGTAGTCAGCGCCATTCAATCGAACCCCTCCATGAAACGCGTCTCCCAGAACTCTATTCTGAAGTGTAACAGCCACTGGGACAAGCAAAGCTTCAGCAAATCGGGTTTTACCTGTCCAGCTGTTTCCTTCTTGCGGAGCGATTAACAATGCCCTTGACAAAAGATCAGCAGTCTCAATTCCATTGATTGATTCGACGCGTGTGCCTGTTTTTATTTGGCCTATATCATCTCTTTTCACATAGACCAAATTTTCTATGGAAGTAAATTGCAAAGAAGTCGCACGATAACCATTTAAGACATCCTTTTTCCAGGGTTCTAATGAAATAGATGTGTGGCTGTCTTTCAAAACACTTAACCATTCTCCCACAGCTTCAACAAAAGTGTGTTCTGTCCCGGATGTTTGTGTCTTCGCAATTTCATAGGCACGCGTCCAATCTTCTTGAGAACATCGTGCAAAGGGGAGAGGGTGGTGTTTCTCAACCCAAAATTTGAGCGTGTCTAAATCTCTTCTATAGGCTGTTGAATCAACGCTGCTCTCAAACGAGAAACATGTTGATGCAAACCCTAATAAGGTTGTAACTGTGATGAAGCGTAACACCTAATTCGTGGTCTTTGTTCAATCAGGGGTTTGGTCCAAACACTTAACCATGGTTAAAATCGTCGCAATGGCTACTGTTTCTCCTGTTTCATCGTAAACATCGACAAGGTACTTCACGATTCCTTTTGCGATATCTTCTGGCTCTCGACGTTCCTGAGATATTTTCTCTTTCACAGTCAAACGCACGCCAATGGTTGCGCCAGGATAAACGGGTTTTGTGAAACGACACTCTTCGATGCCATAATTGAGTAACACAGGCCCTTTTTTTGGTTCCACAAATAATCCTGCAGCCTTACTTAGTATGAAGTATCCGTGAGCCACACGCTGTTCAAAAATGGTGTCTTCTAAACTGGTTTCATCGACGTGAGCGTAGAAATTGTCACCTGAAACATTTGCGAAATTTGTAATGTCTGATTCAGTCACGGTGTGTTTTGCTGTCGTGACAGTATCACCGACATTCAATTCTTCAAAATGTTTCCTAAATACGTGAGGAACTGATTCGGGTTGTACCGATCCAGGCTGGTATTGCTCTGTGATTGCAGTGAGCATAGATGGATGGCCTTGAATTGCTGTACGCTGCATGTAGTGTCGTATGCCTCTTAGGCCGCCCATTTCCTCGCCACCTCCTGCGCGTCCTGGACCACCATGAACAAGAAGTGGCAGCGGAGAACCGTGCCCCGTGCTTTCTTTTGCACTCTCGCGGTCAAGCACTAAAATACGTCCGTGCATGCTTGCGGCATTTCTGACGAATTCTGTTGCCACCTGACGATCGTGGGTTGTAATGCTACAGCAGAGGGACCCACGCCCTCTCTTTGAAAGATCTACAGCTTCTGCAACAGTCGAATAGGGCATGAGAGTGCTCACAGGCCCAAAAGCTTCAACCTCGTGAACTTTTACTGCGTCGTTCACATTCTTGACTCTCATTAATATTGGACTCATAAATGCGCCCTTCACAGAATCGGCGCCACGAACATCGACCACGTCAGGGGAACCGAAGACAATCTCGGATTCTTCTTTTAGAATGGAGATTTGAGTACGAACGTCCTCGCGCTGTGATTGACCGACGAGTGATCCCATCCGAACACCTTCTGTTGAAGGATCTCCTATCACAACTTTCGAAAGCTGACTGATTAAATGCTCCTGAAACACATCGATGTGTTGTTCCGGCACCATAATTCGACGAACGGCAGTGCACTTCTGACCACATTTGACCGTCATTTCGTTTCTAATTTCTTTGACAAACAAGTCAAACTCGGGTGTGCCTGGTCCTGCGTCTGGCCCCAGAATTGCGGCGTTGAGTGAATCGGCCTCCAAATTAAAAGGCACACTGTTTTCTATAATACGTGGGTGAACCTTGAGTGCTTGACCTGTAGACGCTGATCCCGTAAAGGTGACGACATCTCTTTCGTCCACAAAGTCCAGAAGGTCACGCGCAGAACCGCACACAAGTTGCAAGGCACCTTTAGGTAGTATTCCACTCGCGTGAATTTCTCTTACCATGTATTCGGTCAAGAATGATGTGACAGTTGCGGGCTTTACGATTGCAGGAACGCCTGCAAGAAGGTTTACGGCAATTTTTTCTAGCATCCCCCATATTGGGAAGTTGTATGCATTGATATGTACTGCGACGCCTTCCTTAGGTACAAGAATGTGATGACCTCCGAAAGTCCCTTCTTTAGAAAGAGGAATGAAATCTCCATCCACTGCAAAAGATGTGTCTGGGAGTTTCCGTCTCAGACTTGCATTGGCGAATAGATTGCCTATGCCGCCTTCAATATCTATCCAGCTATCTATTTTGGTTGCGCCTGTTTCTGAACTGACGGTATAGAATTTATTCTTGATGCTATGAAGATGAAGGGCAAGTTTTTTAAGCATGATGCCTCTTTCTTGAAATGTCATCTTTCTCAAGGTATAGCCTCCAGTCGATCTGGCATAGTCATACATGGCTTCTATGTCGATTCCATCTGTACATGATAAAGCAACAGGCACGCCATTAATCGCATTATATAAGGTCGTACTTTCACCTGTCCCTTCAATCCAACGGTCTTCGACAAGATTTCCCAGCTGTTTCATAATTTATTCTTAATTTGAGTTGGCAAGTTAGAAAGATTATGCTCAGGCAACCTTTTAATATATATGGCGTCTTACTAGAGAAATCAAAAGCATGTAAAGTCCACTCATCGACAAATTAAAGACGTTCGTCGAACAAATATTTATAAACTCCTTTTAAAAAGTTTATGTTTTTTGAGAAGAATGTCATATCTTTATCGCAAGTCTAATGAAAAGGCTTAACAGAATTTGAAAAATAACTAAATCCGAGATAACTCTTAAACCCATTCTCATGAAGAATCTTTTTGCAATGACCGCGGCCCTTTTGATTGGCTTTGGAGCTAACGCTAACAACGTCGAGTTGATAGTAGAAGCAGTAGACAACGGAGGCGTTGTACCTGGTAACACATTCCGTGTTTACGCAGTACTTCCTTCAGCACAACATTCACTCCACGCGATTTTCGCTG
>MDSY01077336.1_pt1 | contig 25567 bp, 23 predicted proteins | sample 811131 | NCBI WGS metagenome assembly MDSY01 (sample SAMN05326643, study PRJNA326480) | marine metagenome | isolation source: seawater | place: Atlantic Ocean: South West | collected 2010
ACTCGGAAGGTGAGCTCTATGTTTTCGATTTGGAAACAGGTAAATCAATTTGGAAAAAACAAACCAATGATGAGGTATCAGGAGGACTGCAGGTAGGTTTTAAAAAGATTATTTATTCAACCTTATCAGGACAAGTAGTCGCATTGGATATAGAGAATGGTGAAGAAATATGGAGAGAGCAATGTTCTAGTGAAATTTTATCTCCCGCTGTTTCTAATGGGACTATTGTTGCTGTTCAAGCTACAGACGGAAGCATCACAGGTTTAAACTTGGACGATGGAAAGAAGTCCTGGGTCCATCAAGTTTCTGTTCCAAATTTGAGTTTAAGGGGAACTTCAATACCATTATTAACTCAAGGTTTTATTTTTACAGGATTTGCAAATGGTTCTGTTTCAATGATATACCCGGATTCAGGTGCAGTGAGATTGGAATTTCCAGCTACAATAAATGAGGGCTCTACAGAATTGGAAAGGATGGTAGATATAGATGGAAGAGTTGTCGTTGCAAACAATGTACTTATAGCTGCAACTTTCCAAGGAAATATAACAGCTATTGATTTGCAACAAGGCAGACCAATTTGGCAAGAGAAAATATCTACAATACGAGATTTATCAGAAGCAAGATCAAGAGTAATAGCAATTGATGAAAAAGATATAGTTAAAGCTTTTGGTCTTTCTTCGGGTGCTACATTATGGCAACAGGAAGGCTTAAAACTTAGAAATGTTAGCTCTCCAGTAAGCATTAGAGGCAATGTCATGATAGGTGACTTTGAAGGCTTTGTGCATATTCTAAATAGTGTAGATGGATCATTTATTGCAAGAAAGAGAATATCTAAAAATCCAATTCAAGAGATTATTACCAAAGGTAACAATGCTGTAATAACAGATAATTCAGGTAAGCTATTTTTCTTATCAATAGAATAGTCTTTATAATTAGTTCTTTTATTCTTAAGTAAACCAAGAAATGTCTTCTATAGTAGCTATAGTTGGCCAACCAAACGTTGGTAAATCAAGTATATTTAATGATTTGACTGGTTCAAATGCAGCTTTAGTAGCCAATTTTTCAGGACTAACTAGAGATAGGCAGTATGGCAAGGCCTTAAGATCTTCTGCCATCTTGATAGATACAGGTGGAATTAGCGAAAGCTCATCTGATCTTTCTAAAGATGTGCTGCATCAAACAGAGTTAGCAATTAATGAATCAGATATAATTTTCTTTGTTGTAGATGTTAAATTAGGACTTACTAGTCTTGATAAAGATATATCCAAGAAATTAAGAAAAACTAACAAATCAATCTATCTAATAATCAACAAAGTTGATAATACTAAAGAAGAGGCCTTATCAAATGAATTTATCGAGTTAGGTTTTAAGAACACTTTTTTAACTTCTTCTGCTCATAATCAAGGAATAGGTTTATTGAAAGATTTACTGTCTCAGGTTTCTCCTACAGAAGATATTTCTTCTGAAGATGAAAAATCATTAACAGTAGCTTTATTAGGTAGACCAAATGTAGGCAAGTCAACCTTAACGAATTTATTGAGCGGACAAGAGAGAGTCTTAGTTTCTGAAAAATCTGGGACTACAAGAGATTCTATCAAAGTGCAAATAGAGGTTGATGGAATGGATATAGATTTAATTGATACCGCTGGAGTAAGAAAGAAAAGTTCCATAGTAGAGGAAACAGAACGGTTTTCTGTAAGTCAATCTGTAACTGCCATAAAAAAGAGTGATGTAGTTATACATCTAGTTGACTCTGATGAACCAATGGTAGATCAGGATATGCATCTATTGGGTTTAATTCTTTCTATTGGTAGGCCAGTAATATTAGGCTTTAATAAGATTGATTTATTAAATCGTAAGCAAATTGAGGAATTAGAGGAAACTATAAAAAGGAAGCTAGAATTTGCTAGTTTTATTAATATTCACCTAATGTCGGCTAAGCTTAATAAAAACATTAAAGCTCTTTTGCCCTTGGTTCTTGAAGCTTTTAGATCAAGCAAGAAAGATTTAGAAACTAGCCTCCTAAACAAGATCCTCTCAGAAGCAACAGATAAATCCCAACCACCATTAGTTGGAAGATTTAGACCAAAGCTAAGGTACGTCCACCAAGGAGGGAAGAATCCCCCCAAGTTAATAGTTCACGGTAATAACATGAAAGGTCTTAAAAAGTCTTATAAAAAATATATTGAAAACTATTTTAGGGAAAGCTTAAAGCTAATATCCACACCTTTATTTGTAGATTTTGTTGACTCTAGTAATCCTTATGAAGGTAGAACAAATAAACTTAGTGAAAAGCAAAAAAGAAAAAGAAAAAGGGTTATAAAGAAAAACAAGAAAAAATGAAGATTAAAGAGATAAAAAAAAGCTTTTTTCTGTTAGTCTGTTTTTCTTTTTTTTGTCTGAATATAAATAGTGCTTCTAACTTGAAAGATCTAAATCCTCCTAACCCCAAAAAGATTCCTATAACCTTCAAAGCTCATGGTGTGGAAAGAATAGATAATTACTACTGGATGAGAGATGACTCTAGAAAAGATGTTGAAATAATAAACCACCTAAAAGAAGAAAATAATTATCTTGAAGATTGGTTTTCTAAAGGCATAGATAAGAGAGATGAACTTTTTGAAGAAATCATGTCCAGAATACCAAAAAAAGAAGATTCAGTTCCTATTCCAATGGGTTCTTATGAGTACTTCAGAAGATATGAGCCTGAAAAAGAGCACTCAATATTTATAAGAAAAAAAATAGATTCTGAAAAAGAAGAAGAAATCTTAAATGTTAATAAATTAGCTGAAGAGTCAGAATTTTATCAATTATCAAATTGGAGTATCTCACCCTCAGAAGACCTATTAGCATTTGCTGAAGATACTACAGGTAGAAGGCAGTATAAAATAAGAATTAAGGACTTAAAGACTAATAAGTTTTATAAAGATTCTTTAAAAAATACCTCTGGAGCTATGGCCTGGTCTTTATCTGGAGAATTTATCTTTTACGTCCTTAGAGATCCTGAGACTTTGCTTCCTAGTAAAGTTTTTAGACATAAACTTGGAGATGATCAATCAAAAGATACCCTTGTTTATGAAGAAAAAGATACAACCTTTTATGTTTCAGTTGGTAACACGCGTTCATTGAGATTCATTGAGATCAATATATCTAGTACTGATAGTAGTGAAACTCTGCTTATTGATACTCAAAGTCCTGAAAAAAAACCCTCAGTAGTTTACCCGAGAGAAAAAGATCATCTTTATTCAGTTGAAGATGATACAGATAGGCTTCTTATTCTTACAAATTGGAAGGCAAAAAATTTCAGACTGATGGAAGCAAAGTTAAGTAAATCAGTCATAAGTAAAAAGAATTGGAAAGAATTAGTTCCCCATAGAGAAGATATTTTGTTACAAGATTTCTTAGCTTTTCCTAAGAATATAGTTCTTTTGGAAAGGGAGAGAGGGTTAAGCTATATAAAGATTTTATCAAGAAGAGGAGAAGAGAAAGGTAGTGTTAAGTTTAACGATCCAGTATACACAGCCTATTTTGCAGCAAACCCTGAATATAATAGTCCAAACCTATATTTTGGCTATTCAAGTATGAGAACTCCAGATAGTGTCTATTCTTATAGTCTAAAGGCAGGTAGAAAGAAACTTTTAAAACAGGCTAAAGTACTAGGTAGCTTTTCACCAAGCACTTATAAGGTGGAGAGAAAAAATATCAAAGCAAGAGATGGAGTGTTAGTCCCTGTTTCTTTGATTTATAAAAAAGATAAATTTATTAAAGGCAAGAATCCCATTCTAATTTATGGCTATGGCTCTTATGGTCACTCTATAGATGCAGGATTTAGTTCTTCCAGGCTTTCACTGTTAGATCGTGGTTTTATATTTGCCATTGCTCATGTTAGAGGGGGGCAAGAGCTAGGAAGGCAGTGGTATGAAGATGGGAAAATGTTTAATAAGCTTAATACTTTCTATGATTTTATAGATGTAACGAAATGGATTGGGAATAAAAAGTTTGCTGATTCCAAAAGAATATATGCTGCAGGAGGAAGTGCTGGGGGCTTACTAATGGGTGCCGTCATCAACATGGAACCAAATTTATATAAAGGAATTATTTCTAATGTTCCTTTTGTTGATGTTCTTACAACTATGTCTGACCCATCAATTCCTCTTACTACAGGTGAGTATACTGAATGGGGTAATCCAGAAATTGAAGAAGAATTTAATTACATATTGAAGTACTCTCCTTACGATAATATAGATTACCTTTCTTATCCAAGCATCTTGGTAACTTCAGGCTTATGGGATTCACAAGTTCAATATTATGAACCTTCTAAGTACGTTGCTAAACTAAGAGAGTACAATAGATCCTTCAATCCTATCTTAATGAAAGTAAATCTTTCTGCAGGACATGGAGGTGTTAGCGGAAGGTTTGAAAGCTTAAAGGAAATAGCTATGGAATATGCTTTTTTATTGAGAATAGATAAGGAAAAATAATTAATCTAAAAGATAAAAATAGGGAGATAATCTCTCTTCTGATACCTACAATAATCTTTGTGAGCATGGGCCAATCTGTTTACTGGCAAACCATGCCTCTAATAGGTAGAGAATTAGGGTTTAGTGTTACTTTAATTAATTCTTTAGTCTCTTTTTCAGCTCTTATGTTCTTAATTTTCACCCCCTACTGGGGAAAACGCAGTGACGAAGTAGGAAGAAAGTTCGTTCTTATGGTTGGACTTATAGGATATATAGCTTCAACTATACTCTTTTGTGGAATAGCGTATCTTGGTTTAATTGGTTTTTTTAGCACCTCAGCCTTAATATTTTTTATGCTGTTATCTAGAGTGATTAATTCAGCTCTTGGTTCAGGTATGAGACCTGCAACTGGAGCATCTGTTGCAGACATAACTTCTGAAGAAGATCGTTCAGCAGGAATGGGTCAATTTGGAGCAGCAAATAATATTGGGACTATACTTGGTCCAGTTTTAGTTTCCTTTGTTGCCTATCTTCTCGCAAACACGACTATTTTTCCTGATTCTATGCAACCTTTTGGACGATTAATCCCCTTACTTATAATGTCTGTCTTAATGCTATTTGCGGTAATACTAGTATATTTTTATTTACCTGAATCCTTTGAGAAGAATGACTTAAATGATACCCGCGAGGGGTTCAAATTAGATAAAAATAATTTACTTTTAATATCTACGGGAGTGTTAATTTTTTCTTCTTTCGCTATTGTACAATCCATTACAGCCTTTTATATTCAAGATAAGTTTTCATTTTCTATTTTAATAACTCAACAAAAACTTGGGATTGCATTAGGTCTTATGGCGTTAACTTCTATTGTCGCTCAACTATCAATAGTTCAAAAGGTAAAGGCAGCCCCTATAAAGCTTGTACAGTGGTCTACACCCTTTTTTATTATTGGCACATTAGTGGTTGTTTATTCTCCTAATTTCAATATATATGTTTTAGGTATGTCCTTCATAGGTCTAGGGATGGGTTTAGGAACACCGGGATATACAGCAACAGCTTCTTTAAATGCTGATTCTAAGAATCAAGGAGCTGCTGTTGGCTTTGCCATGGTAGCTCCAGGGTTAGGATTTGCAATAGGACCCTTTTTAGGTGGAATTCTTTATGAAGAAGCTTCGTTCTTACCTTTCTTAAGCATAATTCCAGTTTTCGTCTTAGTTTTCTTCATTGCTTCTTTCATAAGTAATAATCAAATAATGAACAAATCTTTATAGCATTACCTATTTAGCCAAATTATAATTAGCCTAAATTCCCACAGAGTATTTATTTAGAGATGATTATTTAATGAAAGAAAAAGACAATCGTCCTGTTTTTTTAAATCCTTTGGTAACTAATTTACCCATCATAGGAGTCTCATCAATATTACATAGAATCTCAGGATTTGCAGTTTTTGTAATATTTTTGTCGCTGGTTTGGCTGTTTGATCGTTCATTAACTTCAGAAGACGAATTTTTAAAGTTAGTACAAGATATAAATAACCTTTTTCTTTTGAAGCTTCTCCTTTTCCTTATCTCTCTAGGCCTGACCTATCATGCCTTGATTGGAATTAAGAAGTTAACCTCAGAATTTTTTGGTTTAGGAGAGGAGCTTAAATCTGGGACCAGAATCTCTTGGGCATGTAACATTTTATTTATATTTTTATCATTATTTCTACTAGTAAGGATTTTATTTTAAGATGAAAGGGTTATTTGGTTCAGGTACTAAAGATTTCTTACTAAGTAGAATTAGTTCGTTGGTGTTATTATCTTATTTTCTGTTACTTTGTTCTTTTTTTTACCTTAATAACCCCTTAACATTTTCTATATGGAGTGCTCTTTTCGATAATATCGGTATGAAACTTTTTACAACAATTTTTTTACTTACTTTTGCTGTGCATACTTGGATAGGTACCTGGGCAATTGGAAGTGATTACATAACTCAGAAAGTGGTAGGCCAGTTTTCAAGTTTTTTATATAAATCTTATAGATTGTTTTGTCTAGTTATTATAGTAACTGTGACAATATGGTCATTATTAATAGTATGGTTATAGTTTATGAAAGTTAACGAAGTCATAAATAGTAAGGATTTGCCTATCATGGAATTTGATGGGATTATCATTGGCGGAGGAGGAGCTGGAATGAGATCTTCTCTTCAATTAGCTCAATCAGGCTTTAAAACAGCGGTCATTTCTAAGGTTTTTCCAACTCGCTCCCATACTGTCTCTGCGCAAGGTGGAATTACTTGTGCTATTCAAAGTGACGATCCTGAAGATGATTGGAGATGGCATATGTTTGATACTGTAAAAGGTTCAGATTACATTGGAGATCAAGATGCTATTGAGTATATGTGCAATGAGGGGCCTAAAGCTGTATTTGAGCTCGAGCACATGGGCATGCCTTTTTCTAGGACTGAAGAAGGTAGAATTTACCAAAGGCCTTTTGGAGGCCAGTCAAAAAATTACGGTAAGGGCGGGCAGGCTTCAAGAACCTGTGCAGCAGCTGATAGAACTGGACATAGTCTCTTGCATACTTTATATCAAGCTAACCTTGAAGCAGGAACAAGTTTCTTAAATGAATGGTTTGCAATAGATTTAGTTTTAAATGCAAAAAAGCAAGTAACTGGAGTCATAGCTTTTGAAATAGAATCAGGAGATATATTTTATATAAAATCTAAAGCCACTGTTCTAGCAACTGGAGGAGCTGGAAGGATTTATGCCTCTACAACAAACGCTCTTATTAATTCAGGAGATGGTATTGGTATGGCTCTTAGAGCAGGATTCCCAGTTCAAGATATAGAAATGTGGCAATTTCACCCCACCGGTATTTATGGGGCAGGTACTTTAGTCACAGAAGGTTGTAGAGGAGAAGGCGGTTATTTAATAAATAAAGACGGTGAGAGATTCATGGAGAGGTATGCTCCTAACGCAAAAGATTTAGCTAGTAGGGATGTTGTATCACGATCAATGGCACTCGAGATCCTTGAAGGCAGAGGATGCGGACCTAATGCTGATCATATAAAACTTAGATTAGACCATTTAGGCCCAGAGGTAGTTCATAAAAGACTTCCAGGAATAACAGAGCTATCAAAAACTTTTGCTCATGTAGACCCTGCTGTTGAACCTATCCCTGTTGTACCGACTTGTCATTATATGATGGGAGGAATTCCAACTAATATCCATGGTCAAGTTATTACAGTTGATAAAGGAGAAGATAAAATTGTAAAAGGTCTTTATGCTGCAGGAGAGGTTGCCTGTGTATCTGTGCATGGAGGAAATCGATTAGGGGGCAACTCTCTTCTTGATTTAGTAGTTTTCGGAAGGGCAGCAGGAATTCATATAGAAGAGTCTCTTAAGGATGGAATAGATGTGCAGAAATCATCTAATGAAGATGTAGATCAAGCTCTAAAAAGATTAAATAAACTTAACGCCTCTAAAGAAGGTTTAGAAACTGCTTATTTAAAAAAAGAAATGCAAGATAATATGCAAAATAACTTTGGGGTATTTAGAACTCAAGATCTTATGGAAAAAGGAATAAAGGATTTAAGTAATTCTAGAGAGTCAGTTGACAACATCTATCTTTCAGATAAATCCGCTTCTTTTAATACAGCAAGGATAGAGGCACTAGAAATGCAAAACCTCTTTGAAGTTGCAGAAGCAACAGCAATTACAGCTAATGAGAGAAAAGAAAGTCGTGGAGCCCATTCTCGGGATGATTTCCCAAAAAGAGATGATGATAACTGGCTTAAACACTCAATATACTTTTCAAAAGATAAAACGGTAGATCAAAGAGATGTAAATTTTAGACCTAACATTGTTCAAGCTTTTCAACCTGCCGAGAGGACCTACTAATGAGTGCAACTATTCCTTTAGAAGAGGTCAGAAATTTGACTATTTCTGTATACCGTTTCGACCCTAATAAAGATAAGAAAGCTTATATGGAAGATATCGAGATTGAAGTTCCAGTAAATAAAGATCTTATGGTTTTAGATGCCCTTCATTTAGCTAAGGAAAAAGATGCCTCCTTATCTTTTAGAAGATCTTGTAGAGAAGGAGTTTGCGGTTCAGATGGAATGAATATAAATGGTAAAAATGGACTAGCTTGTATTACTCCTTTATCTGAGGCAGTTAAAAGGAATAAATTAGTATTGAGACCCATGCCTGGCCTGCCTGTTATAAGAGATCTTATTGTTGATATGAAACAGTTTTTTGATCAATTAGAAAAAGTAAAACCTTATCTTATTACTAAAGATGAGAAACCAGAACTAGAAAGGAAACAATCACCTGAAGAAAGAGAGAAATTAGATGGCTTATATGAATGTATTCTCTGCGGATGCTGCTCTACTGCATGCCCTTCTTTTTGGTGGAACCCAGATAAGTTTTTAGGTCCAGCGGCCTTGTTGCAGTCATGGAGATTTATCTCTGATAGCAGAGACGAAGCAAAAGAGGAGAGATTAGATGAATTAGATGATGCATTCAGCCTTTATAGATGTCATGGCATTATGAACTGTGTGTCCGTTTGCCCTAAGGGCTTAAATCCAACGGAAGCTATATCTAACATAAGATCCGAACTTTTAAATAGAAAGAAATAACTATTTCACATGAACCTTCATGAGTTTCAAGCAAAAGATCTCTTCAGAGATTATGGTATATCCGTTTCAAAAGGTGTACCTATTAGGGAATTATCTGAAGTTAGGAATGCTATTAAATCTCTAAATGGTGATAAATGGGTCATGAAGGTACAAGTTCACGCAGGAGGTAGAGGAAAAGCTGGCGGTGTTGAGCTTGTTAGTTCAATAGAAGAAGCTGAAGCGTTTGTAGAAAAATGGTTAGGAAAGAATCTAGTTACCTTCCAAACAGATGAAAAAGGACAGCCTATAAATATAATTTTAATTGAGGAATGTAGTGATATAGAAGAAGAATTATACTTGGGTGCTGTTATAGACAGAACTACTCAAAGACTAACCTTTATGGCTTCAGAAGAAGGTGGAGTAAATATTGAGGAGGTTGCTGCTAGTTCTCCGGAAAGCATATATCAAGTTAGCGTTGATCCTTTCAAGGGACCTTCTAAAGAAGAAGCAGAAGAGTTATCTTCTAAGCTTAGTTTAAATAACACTCAAGCAGATCAATTCAGCAATATGTATCTTGCTCTATCTAAATTATTTTTAGAGAAGGATTTATCTCTATTAGAGATAAATCCATTAGTTATAACAAAACAAGGTGACCTGATTTGTTTAGATGCCAAGATCAATGTTGACTCTAATGCCTTGTTTAGGCAAGAGTCTCTTTTAGAAATGAATGATGCCTCTCAAGAAGATGAAAGGGAATCACGGGCATCTAAATGGAATCTAAGTTATGTCTCTTTAGAAGGGGACATAGGTTGCATGGTAAATGGTGCTGGGCTAGCTATGGGGACTATGGACATTATTAAACTCCAAGGAGGAGAACCTGCAAATTTTCTAGATGTAGGTGGTGCAGCAGATACTGAAAGCGTCTCAGAAGCTTTTAAAATAATTCTTTCTGATAATACAGTTAAAGCAGTACTTATTAATATATTTGGAGGTATTGTTCGTTGCGATGTTATTGCCGATGGAATAATAGGAGCAGTTAAACAGATAGGAGTAAATGTTCCAGTGGTAGTGAGATTAGAAGGTAATAATGCTGAATTAGGCTCTGAGAAGCTCTCAAAGAGTGGACTCAATATAATTAGCGCCTCTGGCCTAGAAGAAGCTGCAAAATTAGTAGTCAAAGCCTCTCAACGATAACTTTAATGAGTATTCTAATAGACCAAGAAACTAGAGTTATTTGTCAGGGATTTACTGGCTCCCAAGCAACGCAACACTGTGAACAATGTATAGACTATGGAACTAATCTGTTGGGCGGAGTTACACCAGGTAAGGGAGGACAAGATCATCTCAATTTACCTGTATTTGACACTGTTATACAAGCTGTAGAAGCTACAAAAGCTGTAGCTAGCTTAATATTTGTTCCTCCTAGGTTTTGTAAACAATCCATTATTGAAGCCGCTGAGTCTGGAATAGAACTCATAGTATGTATTACTGAAGGCATACCCACTTTAGATATGATAGAAGTAAAAACTAGGTGCGATGAATTAGGCTCAAGACTAATAGGTCCCAATTGCCCAGGCGTTATTACTCCTGGACAGAGCAAAATGGGAATTATGCCTAACAATATACATTTACCTGGTAAAGTTGGCATTATTTCTAGATCAGGAACTTTAACTTATGAAGCAGTGAAGCAGACTACAGACTTAGGATTTGGTCAAAGTAGTTGCATTGGAATAGGAGGAGACCCTATACCTGGTTCAAGCTTCATTGACATACTTTCATTATTTGAATCTGATCCTGAAACAGAGGCTATTGTTATGGTAGGAGAAATAGGTGGAACTGCAGAGGAAGCTGCAGCGGAATTTATACAAAGTAATGTTTCAAAACCTGTAGTCTCATATATAGCTGGCGTAACAGCCCCCTCAGGGAAAAGAATGGGTCATGCAGGAGCAATAATTGCAGGAGGCAAAGGGACGGCAGAGGAGAAGTTCAAGGCCTTGGAAGCTGCTGGAGTATATACGGTGAGAAGTCCTGCTGAAATTGGAAAAGGAATAGCAAAAATAACAGGATGGTAATTTTTATTCTTCTGCTACCTTAACGACTTGCTTTCCAAAATTCTTTCCTGACAATACATCTCTTAAAGCTTGAGGAGCATTTTCCAATCCCTCACTTACAGTTTCTCTATACTTGATTTTTCCTTCTTTAATCCAACTGGAAAGTTCTTTGGTGGCTTCAGACCACTCTTCAAACCATTCAGTAACAACAAAAAATCTATGTTCAGGAACAGGATTTAACGCTCCAAATACATGGAATGGGGTCTCTTCGCTTTCAATATCAATGGCATTGTAATGAGCTATAAATCCACAAATAGGTATTCTAGCTCCAGGGTTAAGGTTTTTAGCCACAGCCTTTGAAACCTCACCCCCTACATTTTCAAAATAAACATCTATTCCATTAGGGCAAGCAGCTTTAAGATCTTGATCTAAATTTCCTGCCTTGTAATCCACACAAGCATCAAAACCAAGTTCTTCTGTTACATAAGAGCATTTAGCCTCTCCTCCAGCCACTCCTACCGCTCTACAACCTAAAATTTTTGCCATTTGTCCGACAACAGTACCCACGGCCCCTGAAGCTGCAGAGACAACTATAGTTTCACCTGGGTTAGGTCTTCCTACTCTTAATAGTCCAAAATAAGCTGTTCTACCGGGCATACCCACAGTCCCTAGATAAGTTGATAATGGCACTTCTTTAGGGTCAGCCTTAAATAGTGCTCGGTCATTTCCCGGGGCCTCAATATAACTTTGCCAACCGCGGTGGACGCACACGTAGTCTCCTACATTAAAATTATCAGATTTACTTTTAACAACAACCCCCACACTTTCACCAGTCATAACTTCTCCTATTTTTATTGGATCAGCATACGATTTGGCATCATTCATTCTTCCTCTCATGTAAGGATCAATAGATAAATAAAGGGCTTTGATTAAAATATTTCCTTCAGCAATTTCTGGAACAGGCACTTCTTCTAGTTTCCAACACTCATCTTCTGGCATACCCTCTGGCCTCTTGTTCAGCACCCATTTCTGGTTTATTAATTCAGTCATTTTTTTCCTCTTTTTTCTATTAAAAAATATAAAGTTTCTTCTGATACTTCTTTATCTATTAAATTATGACCTAAGAATTCACAAAATCTATCTATATCTCTTTCAGTAGAAGGGTCAGTTGCATAGAGCTCAACTTTATCTCCATAAGAGATTTCTTGGATTGCTTTGTGAAGCATCATAATAGGTTCAGGACAAAGAAGTCCTACTGCATCAATTTTCATTAAATCAAAATAAGGTCATAATTTTAGTTTAAAACCATCCAATTCCATTTCATTAAATGCCAATCCCTTTTTTTCGAATTCCAAGGATTTAGAAGTGACATAGTTCATTCTCCACACCATTAGAAAAGCACACAAGACCAAGCCAATAAACATTCCAGTCCACATGCCGGGAGCCCCTAATTGCACATTCCAGAAATCTGTTACCGCTAAACTGTAACCAAAAGGCAGGGCAAATACCCAAAAAGCTATAAGCATTATGAACATTGGAACAAGGGTAACCTTATACCCTCTTAAACTGCCTTGGGCTCCAATAACAAGGGCATCAGCAATTTGAAAAAAAGCTGCAAACATAAGCAGAAGAACTCCTAGCTCTATGACCTTAGGGTCTTGAGTAAAAAATGAAAGAAGTACATCAGAAAAACCAAGAAGAATTATCATATTCATAAAACCTAGAAAACACCCAAATTTAAGTGAGTAGAAAGAACTATACCTAGCTCCAATAAGATTATTCTCTCCTATCTTATTTCCAACTATAACTGAAGCTGCCATACCGACACTAAGAGGTACCATGAATAAAAGACCTCCAATATTAATAGCAATTCCATGTGCAGCAACTACGTCAGCTCCAAGTCTACCTAAAATTAAAGTTGCCCCACTAAACATACTTAATTCAATAAAGTTAGATATACCCATTGGTAAGCCGCCCTTGAGGATCTCTTTGATGACTTTTAAAGAAGGTAATTCTATAGTTCGAAAAAAATTAGTTGGACCATAAATCTTTTTTCTAAGTTTCACATAAAAAACTAGAACTGTTAAAGAGGTCCATGTTCCTATAATTGCAGAAAGCCCGGACCCTCTCGCCCCCAATTCTGGGAAACCCCAATTTCCATATATAAAAGCATAATTACCAAGGACAGCTAAAATCAAAGTTAATATATTGGTTAAGGTTATTGGGATTGGCCTCTTTATACCTTCACTTAAGGATCTTAAGGGCTGCATAAGTAAAATAGCAGGAATAGCAAAAGTAAAGGTAGCAAGATACTCCTTTGCATGAAAAATTATTACATCCTCTATACCCATAAGGCTAAGAAAATTAGGGACTACGAATAGAATTGTCATTCCAATAAAAATTATTGGAATCAATAGCCAATACGCCTGTCTCACGAGAGGACCTATTTCGTTTAATTTTTTGGCGCCATACAGTTGGGCCACCATTGGAGTCACAAAGAAAATTAAACCGCCTAGGCTCAGAAAGATAGGAAACCAAACAGCATTAGCTGTAAGTATTCCAGCAAGAACATCTTTGGAGTAGTTTCCTGATTGGATTACTGCATTTATTCCAATGAGGGACAAAGCAGCCTGAGAGAAAAACATAGGTAAGCCTAATTTTATAAATTGGATTAGCTCTGAAGTGGACTTTTCAGATAGAAAAAATCTCGTGAAATTTATAAGGAGTTGTGTCATTAGGGACGGCATTTTATCATGATGATTAAAATAAGAATTAAGGAAAAATTATCAGACAAGATAACAGACCATATTGGTTAAAGAGATTGGTATCAAAGTATGTAGATCTCTATGTTAATTACCATTTAGCTCCGCAATTTGAATCTTTGGGTACAAGGCCAACTGTCATGGGAGCAAGATATGTAGATATTTTTGGAACAGGTATCAATGTTGGAAATAATGCAACTTTTGTAGCAACTTCAGATAGTAATATTAGGTTAACCACTTGGAATTTAGGGGAATTTGATGGAAAAATTTATGCAGATGATGATTGCCTTTTTACTCCAGGCGTTAGGATAGCTGCTGCTAGTGAGATAAAGATTGGCAAAGGCTGTATGTTTGCAAATGGATCCTATGTATCCGACGCAGATTGGCATGGAATATATAAAAGAGCAGAGCCAGTAGGATCAACTAAAAGGGTTGAGCTTAAGGATAATGTTTGGATTGGAGATAGGGCGGTAGTAGGAAAGGGAGTAACCATAGGAGAGAACTCTATCGTAGCTGCAGGAGCTATCGTAGTTAAAGATGTACCTGACAATGTTATTGTTGGAGGAAATCCTGCAAAAATCATTAAAGAGTTAGATGCTGAAAAGAAAATGGTAACAAGAATGGATCTATTTAAAGACCCGGTAGCTTTAGAAGAACTTTATGATTATTTAGATAAAATAGATTTAAAGAAAAATAGCCTTTTAGGCTGGCTTAGAAGTTTAGTAATACCTTCAAATAAACAGTAATAAATTAGTATATATTTTAGTTAAAACCTCTCTAAAGTATCTAAACCATGTCTTTTAAAAATACAGTCACATTTAACAGTTTTCTTGTGATAAGGTAGTTTAAAAACTACGGAGACTTTCTATGACACAATTTTTAAAATTACTATTCCTCTCTTCTTTATTCTGGTTTAGTTCATTTTCTTACTCGGATAATCATGCACCTACTTTCTACCCTGTAGAGGTTTTTGGATGTAAGTACAATGAAGGACAAGGTCTTGATGACCTATTAAGAGTAGCTGAAGAATGGAATAGATGGACGGAAAACAACTTTTCAAAACCTTATGCTGCTTGGGTTTTAGTTCCAACTTACGTAAATAGCGATTCAACAACTAACGACGTGGCTTGGATTGGAATATCAACATCATTTGAAGATTTAGGCACTGTTCAAGATGAAATGGCTTCTAAAGGACAAAGGTTACAAGCCAAATTTGATAAAGTTAGCACTTGTAAAGATCACACTCTTTGGGGGTGGGAAATGACAAGGCAGTCGCCCAATCCTACTCCTAATGGAAATTTAACTTTTAGTGCGTGTACGTTAAATGAAGGAGTTACCAGGGAAGATGTGCTGGCAGCTGATAAGAAATGGAATGAATATCTAGATTCTATAAATTCAAATCAAGGTTCTTCAAGATGGTACCCAGGTTCTGGAACTTCAAATGATATTACTTTTGATTTCTTGGCCGTTGGAGGTTCTTCTTCTAATGCTGAATGGGGTAGGGGAGCTGATGCATTTGTAAATGGAGGCGGGGGTCTAGTTCAAGCTTCAATATATGGAGACTTGATGACTTGTGATACTAACAGGGTTTACCAAAGTATAAATGTTAAACCTATTCCAGCTAATTAAAGATAAGGACTGTTATGAAAAAAATAATATTATTACTTAGCATTTTTTATTCATTTTCTATTATTGCCGACAATCACGTACCAAATTATTCAGTGATGGAATCTTTCCAATGTAATGTTAAAGAAGGCAGGACTCTAGACGATGTTAATAGGGTTAATGCAGAGTGGGCTAAATGGGCAGAATCAGGAAACTTATCAGTTCAATATAATGCTTGGCAAATGACAAGTGTTTTTCAGAACAAAAATGATTTTGATTTTACTCATGGATGGATTGGTTTTACTAATAACTATGAAGACATGGGAACTATTCAGGACGAATGGTTGGCAAATGGCTCTAGATTACAATCTAAGTTTGACTCTGTTGAGGATTGTGGTGTGCATGCAATGTATTACGTTTATGTAGCAAGACCTCCAGCTGAGCCATTTAGTGATGGCTTTATGACTGTTTCAGGTTGTAATTTAGAAGAGGGAGCTACAAATGAGCAATTCTTAGCTGCAGACGCAAAGTGGAATGCCTACTTAGATGAGAACGGATTCTCCAATGGGCTTCTTATGAGGTGGCTGCCAGGTTCAGGAAGTGGAATAAACAACCCATATGATTATCTACAGGTATTTGTAAGTCCTTCTTTTAAAGAATGGGGCAGTGATGTGGACAAGCTTGTAACTGGTGCAGGTGCTTATAGTGCGAGCTTATATGGAGAGTTAGCTTCGTGCGACACGCCTAGAATATACAGATCTACTTATGTGGGAGGCTATAATCCAGAATAGCAGATAAAAAAAAGTAAATTCAAAATTAAGACGGCTATCTATCGATAGCCGTTTTTTTATGAAATCATAAAGAATGAAAGACTAAACTAAAGATTACTAAATTGTCGCATTGAGACTTTCTCTTGTGCTAAGGTAAAGACGAAAAAAATTTTTCTAGGAGATAATTATGAAAAAAATAATATTATTGTTTTTAATGTCCTCTTTCTTAAGTATAGGGTTTAGTGATAATCACTTTCCTGAAGCTTTCACAATGGAAGCTTTGCAATGCAAATTTACTAAAGGAAATGATATGGATAGTGCAAAAAGAGTAATTGCACAGTGGAAAGATAATGCGGATAAAAACTTTAGTGCCCCTTACAGCGCTTGGGTTATAACTCCACTTTATACTTCCAACCAAGATGTAGAATTTGATTTTGCCTGGCTTGGTTTTAGTCCTGACGCTGCTTCAATGGGCCGTACTCAAGATGAGTGGCAAGCAACTGGTGCTGAAAGCATTGGTGCTAAATGGGAAAAAGTTACTGACTGTGATGGACAAGCTTTGTATGGGGTGATTGAGGCAAGAGCACCAAAAAACCCGTCTAAAGAAGGACAAAAAGGATATCTGTCGGTATCAAATTGTTCTTTTAAAGAAGGTAAAACCGGACTTGATTTAGCTGAAAATGATAAAGCATGGAATGAATATAATGATAAAAACGGATTTGAAGGAGGAGTGTGGCGATGGTGGCCTGGAGCTGGATCTCCTACCTCCTATGAACATGACTTCTTACTTGCTATCTCTTACAGCTCTATGGAAGAGTACGGAAGAGGAAGAGATAACAACTTAGCAGCTATGAGAGCTGATACAAGACCAGAGAGTATCTTGAATTGTGACGCTCCAAGAATCTATTCTTCGGAGAATATGAGGTTAGTATCGTCAGAATAAAAGACTAAATCCTTACAGAAACGGTCACTGTGTGGCCGTTTTCTTGTTACCCCTAGACCCATGTAAATATCCCTTTTACTAAACCTTATATATAATTAACCTTAGGAGATAGGTTTAATGGAAAGAGATTACAAGCCATCTGACCTTCTTTCAAAAGAAGAGTTAAAGGAAATAAGAAAAAAAAGAGATTGGATTAACTTTATTTCGATACCTTTTAATTGGGTGCAGATTTTTTCTGCGTTTCTATTATTTTATTATTTCCCAAATATTTTGACTTTCCTATTAGCTGTAATTGTTATAGGAAGTCGTCAATTTGCTTTATCTGTTCTTGCTCACGATGCAGCTCATAATTTATTGTTTTCTAATGATAATTTAAATGACTTTGCTGCTCAGTGGTTTTGTGCCTTTCCAATTTTCTCCGATAACAGACCCTATAGACCATACCACCTTGCGCATCATAGGTTTACGGAAACGGATAATGATCCTGATATTAGTTTAAGTGCCCCTTTTCCTATTACAAAAGCAAGCTTTCGTAGGAAAGTTTTTAGGGATCTAACAGGGCGTACAGGTTTTAAAAGATATTCTATAGCTCTCAAATCTATCTTTTCTAGTCAGGATGAAAATACAATCGGTAGGGTAAAAAAAATTCTGGATAAGATAAGTGGATTTCTAATAACAAATATAATTCTTCTTATTATCATCTCTTACCTTTCTCATTGGTCTCTTTACTTTCTCCTTTGGTGGATTCCAGCTTTTACTTATTACAGTCTAATAGTTAGGATAAGAAACATAGCTGAGCATTCTGTTACACCTGGAGAAACTAACCTTAATAATACTAGAACAACAAAGGCTTCTTTGCTTATTAGGTATTTAATGGTGCCTCATAGAGTAAATTTCCATCTAGAGCATCATCTATTCACGAATTGCCCTTGGTATAACTTGCCGAAAGCCCATGAAATGTTAAATAAAGCTTCTTTCAAGGATAGTTTATGTATTGAAAACTCTTACTTTTCTGTTCTTAAAAAAGCCACCTCAGGATAATTTTTATGAGTGATGAAAAAGAAAAGAAAGATCTGACCCCGGAACAACATTATGTCACTCAAGAGCAGGGAACTGAACCTGCATTTAGTGGCAAGTATAATGATACAAAGACAGAAGGATCCTATAATTGTATTTGTTGTGGAGCCGAATTATTTAGTTCTTCCTCTAAATTTGATTCAGGAACTGGGTGGCCAAGTTTCTGGGAACCAGCTACAGAAAAAAGTATAGAAGAGCAGGAAGATCTTTCTGTGGGAATGCGAAGAATCGAAGTCCATTGTCAAGAATGTAAAGCTCATCTAGGTCATGTATTTCCTGATGGCCCACAGCCCACTGGTCTTAGGTACTGTATAAATTCGGTTTCTTTAGACTTAAAACCAAAGAGAGCAGAAGAGGATTGAACCTGAATTCAAATAAACAAGAAACTAAAAAAAATCTAAACTCTTTAAAGCTATTAGTCAGTTCAGGAATAGTTAGTTTCTGGACTTTTATTTCTAGAATCCTTGGCTTACTTAGAGATATAGTATTCACATCTCTCCTAGGAGCAGGGGTCGCTTTAGATGCCTATGTAGTTATAACTAAAATACCTAATGTTTTTCGTAGGATATTTGCTGAAGGAGCATTTAATCAAGCTTTTGTCCCAGTTCTCTCTGAATATAAAGAAGAAAATAATGAAGCAGAAATAAAGGTTTTAATTAATAATGTTTTTGGTGTCCTTTCTTCAGCACTAATTCTTTTAACACTGATAGTGCTTATTGCTACACCTGCATTTGTATTTATTTTTGCTCCAGGTTTCTACTCAGAACCTATTAAGAATGAACTTGCAACGGATATTTTAAGAATAACATTTCCTTATCTTCTACTTGTCTCCTTGGTAGCCTTTTCTGGTTCCATAATGAATACGTATGGAAAATTTTCTATACCTGCTTTAACGCCCGTTTTTTATAACTTGTCATTAGTAGTTACTGCTATATGGATAGCTCCCATGTATGAAGTACCCATATATGCAATAGCTTGGGGGATGTTTGCAGCAGGTTTAATACAAGTTTCGATACAAATTTATCCCTTAATTAAACTTAAGTTATTTCCATCCTTCTCTCTTAACTTAAAACATCCCGGAGTAAGGAAAGTTCTTTATTTGATGGTTCCTGGAGTTATAGCAGGTGGAGTTAGTCAAATAAATATGCTTGTTGACACTATTTTAGCTTCATTCTTGCCCACAGGAAGTCCTACATGGTTATATGTATCAGATAGGTTAATGCAGTTACCTCTAGGTATTTTTGCAATTGCTATCGGAACCGTAATACTCCCTAGGTTGTCATCTCTTTATCAAAATTCTGATAAAGGTGGGTTCTCAAAGACAATGGATTGGTCTTTAAGGTTAGTTGTCTTAATAGGAGTTCCTTCTATCTTGGGCTTAGTAATATTATCTGAGCCCATTATTCTCACTTTATTTGAAAGGGGTGAATTTTTGGCCATTGATACTGCACAGGCTTCATATAGCCTTATTGCGCTAGCCTTAGGATTGATAGCCTTCATGTTGATTAAAGTCCTAACTCCTAGTTTCTTTGCTCGACAGGATCCTCAAACTCCTCTAAAAGTAGCTGCAGCTTCAATGCTAGTTAATGCTTTCTTAGCTTGGTTTTTAGCTTTCTATATAGGTTTAAACCACGTAGGTCTTGCAATGGCTAGTTCTATCGCTGCATATTTCAGCATAACAATATTGCTGTTTATTTTATTAAAAAATAAAATTTATGAGATCCAGGAAGGATGGCTTTCTTTTATAGCAAGAATTTTAATTGCTTGTTTAGTGATGGGTTTAATTGTGAATTTAATGAATATAGAAACTTCCGAGTGGAGGCAGTTAGAGCAAATAGAACGCTTTCTAAAACTCTTTTTAGTGATAATAACAAGTTTAGTTGGATATCTTATTGTGCTATGGGTCTCAGGAATTAGACTAGCTCATCTAAGAGGGTAATTATGTATTTAATTAGAGGGATAAATAACATAGACCTTTTCAGATCAAATTTCCCAGATGTTTCTACAGTAGCAACCATAGGAAACTTTGATGGACTTCATCTTGGACATCAACAAATTCTGAACACAATGCAAAAAAAAGCTGAATCAGATTCACTTAAAAAGCTGATTATATTTACTGAGCCTCACGCTCAAGAATTTTTTGCTGAAGCTGCAGGATTGGAAGCAACTAAACCACCTAGGATTTTTCCATGGCAAGAGAAGGTTAGAAAAATGAAAGAGCACGGAGTAGAGTTTTCTTTTTTTCTAAAATTTAATAATCAATTAAGGTCCATGACGCCTGAGGATTTCCTTAATACAATCTTGTTAAGACTTCAGATAAAAAAGCTCATTATTGGCGATGATTTTAGATTTGGTGCAAACCGCGAAGGAGATTTTGATCTTCTTAAGAATTGGGGCAGTAACAATGGAATAGAGGTTTCTAATACTAAAACTTTTGAAATCGATGGTGAGAGAGTGAGTAGTACTAGAATAAGAGAAGCACTTACTAAGAATAATTTCGAAATGGCAGCTGAATTACTTGGCAGGCCCTTTACCTATTCAGGAAAAGTAGTCTATGGGAACCAGTTAGGAGGTAAGCTTGGAATACCAACAGCCAATTTATGGCTTCCAAAGAACAAATTACCTATATCGGGGGTATATGTAGTTAAAGCTTTGCTAGATTCTATGGAATTGAAGGGAATAGCCAATATGGGGATTAGGCCTACAGTTGGTGGAGAGTCTCCTGTCTTAGAGGTTCATCTATTAAATTTCTCAGAAAATATTTATGGGAAACGATTAACTGTAGAATTTGTAAAGAAAGTAAGGGATGAAAAGAAATTTGAAAATTTAGATGCCTTAAAAAAGCAGATTTTTAAAGATATTTCTACTGCTGAGAGTTATTTCGTATAAAGTGCAAAAAAATTTATCATGAAAGATTATAAAGAAACTCTAAATTTGCCTAAAACTGAGTTTGCCATGAAGGCCAATCTACCCAATAAAGAACCTGGGTTATTGGATTATTGGCAAGAAATAGACTTATATAAGAAATTAAAAGAGAAAGGAAAGGGTAAAGAAAAGTTTATTCTTCATGATGGACCTCCTTACGCGAATGGGGCAATTCATATAGGCCATGCCGTTAATAAGACTCTCAAAGATATAGTAATTAAATCTCAATCTTTGAGCGGTAAATATGCACCTTATAAACCAGGATGGGATTGTCATGGACTTCCCATCGAATTGAATGTAGAAAAGAAAAAAGGCAAAGCTGGTAACAAGATAAGTGTTGGTGAATTCAGAACAGCCTGTAGGGATTATGCAAAAGGGCAAATAGAAGTTCAGAAGCAGGAATTTAAAAGATTAGGAATTATAGGTGATTGGGATAGGCCTTACCTTACCATGGATAGTAAATTTGAAGCTGGCATAGTTCGTTCACTAGGAAAAATAATTTCTAAAGGATATGTGAAAAGAGGAGATAAACCTGTTCATTGGTGTGTTGATTGTGGTTCAGCTTTAGCTGAAGCTGAAGTTGAATATAAAGATAAAATTTCTCCTTCAATAGATTTCGGCTTCCCTTTAGATAACAAAACTATAAAAAGTCTCTTCAATGAAGATTTGGAGTATCCAATCTATGCAGCAAGTTGGACTACCACACCTTGGACAGTTCCAGGAAATGTAGCTCTTACAGTTAATGCAGAATTTAATTATTGTTTAATTCAAGTAAAAAAAGATTCTGATACATTTGGTCTCCTGGTCGGCAAGGATTTAATAGACATGACCATGGAAAGAATTGAAATAAAAGAATTCAAAGTTCTAGGAACTTGCAAAGGATCTGAGTTAGAAGGAATAGAAGCTAAACATCCTTACTTAGAAAGGCCTTCAAAATTTTTACTGGGAGAGCATGTAACCACTGAAGTGGGCACAGGGATTGTTCATACTGCTCCAGGACACGGCTTAGAAGATTATGCGGCGGCTAGAGAGTATGATTTAGAAATTCTTAGTCCTGTTAAGAACAATGGCACATTCAATTCAGATGAAGAGCATGTAGGAGGGCTGTTTGCTTTTAAGGCTAATGAAAAAATAATAGAAATCCTAAGCAAAGAGAAAACTCTTTTTGGTCTAGCCGATTATGAACATAGTTATCCTCATTGCTGGAGACATAAAACTCCTTTAATGTTTAGAGCAACTCCTCAATGGTTTATAGGTATGAGTGAAGGTTCTTTACTTAATAAAGCTAAAAAGGCCATTACTTCAGTTAATTGGGAACCGTCTTGGGGTGAAACTCGCATGGGTAGCATGTTAGAGAGACCTGACTGGTGTATTTCAAGACAAAGAGCATGGGGGGTTCCAATACCACTTTTGATTCATAAAGAGACTAGAGAGATCCACCCAGAGACTGATCTTATAATAGAAGAAATTGCTAAAAAGATTGAAGAAGAGGGATTAGAGTACTGGTACGAGGTAAAAATTGAAGACTTGATTAAAGACTTTAAGGATTACGAAAAAATTACAGATATTCTAGATGTTTGGTTTGATTCCGGAGTCACTCATGCATGTGTTTTGCATGAAAGCGAACTAGGATTCCCAGCAGATCTTTATCTTGAAGGCTCAGATCAACATAGAGGGTGGTTCCAATCTTCTTTATTAACCAGTATGGCAATGAATGATACACCTCCCTACAAAGGAGTATTAACGCATGGTTTTGTTATTGATGCAGATGGCGAAAAGATGTCTAAATCTTTAGGAAATACTATTTCACCTCAAGAAATCTGGAATTCTCGAGGAGCTGATGTTCTAAGAGCATGGATAGCTTCAACTGATTACAGGAATGAAATGGTTATATCTGAAAGTCGACTAGAAGGTGTTTCAGATACATACAGAAGGATCAGGAATACCTTAAGATTCTTACTTGGAAATCTTCATGATTTTGATTTAAGTAAACGTATAGAGGAAAAAGAATTAACTGAGATAGACCGTTATATGGAAATAAAAACTCAAAACCTCCAAAAGGAATTAGTAGAGGACTATCATAATTATCAATTTCATGCCGCCTTCAACAAAATTCATAATTTTTGTACGAATGATTTAGGGGGTTTTTATTTAGATATACTTAAGGACCGCCTATATACGTGTAAAGAAGATTCATTGGCCAGGAGGTCTTGTCAGACAATTTTATTTCAAATTCTTGAGGCTTTAGTTCGATGGGTCTCTCCAATCTTGAGCTTTACTGGAGAAGAAGCTTGGCGTTTGTATCACAAGGATCTTGAATCTGTACATTTATCAGAATGGTATGAAGACTGGGTTTGTTCTTCTGAAGGTACTATTACTGAAAGTGATTGGGTGAAGGTACTCGATGTTAGATCAGAGGTAAATAAGGTTATCGAATCTTCAAGAAATGACGGTTTAATTGGTTCAGCACTAGAAGCTGAAATTGAACTCTTATGTTCCAGTGATTTAGAAAAAATTCTTAGTAAGTTTGGCGAGGAATTAAGATTTGTATTTATTACTTCCGAAGCAAAAGTTTTACCTGAAAATGGCGAAGGTGAAAAAACAGAAATTGAGGGTTTAAGAATTAAGATTTCTAAAACGCAAGAAGAGAAATGTGAAAGATGTTGGCATAGCAGGCCTGAAGTAGGTTCGGCAAAGGAACATCCAACTTTATGTCAAAGGTGTATAGAAAATGTAGAAGGAACAGGGGAACTTAGGCTTTTTGCTTAATTATGAAAAAAAATTATTTTATTTTTCTAGCCATTTTTTTTGTTGGACTTGATCAAATTTCTAAATTATTAATTTCTTCACATTTATTCTTAGGTGAATCTTTCAATCTATTACCATTTCTTAATTTCACGCTTATACATAACCCAGGAGTAGCTTTCAGTCTTTTTGATGATGGAGGTGCTTTGATGAGATGGGTTTTAGTAGCCCTTATAACTTTCATTCTTATCTATTTATTAAATTTTATTCGTAAAACTAATCACAGTCATAATCTTGAATTAACTTCCCTCTTATTTATTTTCTCAGGAGGTCTAGGAAATTTAATAGATAGAATCTTCTTAGGCTATGTTGTAGATTTCATACATATTTTCTACCAAAAATACTCCTTTTATGTTTTTAACTTAGCAGATAGCTATATAACAGTAGGCATAATACTTTATATAAGTTATGTTCTTTTTATAGAAAGAGAAAAAGAAGCATGAAAATTATTCTTGCAAATCCCAGGGGCTTTTGTGCCGGAGTTGGTAGAGCTATCGAAATAGTAAATAAAGTTATTGAACTTAAAGGTCCTCCTGTCTATGTAAAGCATGAAGTTGTTCATAACAAAACTGTTGTCGATGAATTAAGAGAATTAGGTGCTGTATTTGTAGAAGAAATTTCTGAAATACCTTCAGGCTCAACTGTCATATACAGTGCACATGGGGTTTCAAAAGAAGTTCAAAGTCAATCAGAAATAATTGATCTAAATATTTACGATGCCACTTGTCCTTTAGTTAGTAAGGTCCATTCTGAAGTAGAACTTCACTCTAGAGCAGGAAGAGACTGTATATTAATAGGGCATGAAAATCATCCTGAAGTAGAAGGCACAATGGGCCAATATGACACTTCCAAGGGAGGGAAGATTTATTTAGTTCAGTCTAAAGATGAAGCTCAAAAAATCTTGGTTCAAGACCCAAAAAATATATCTTTTGTTACTCAAACAACTCTATCAGTTGATGATACTCAAGAAATCATTAAGATTTTAAAAGAAAGATTCCCTTTAATTATAGGCCCTAGAAAAGATGATATTTGTTACGCAACTCAAAATAGACAAGATGCTGTTAAGCAACTAGCATTAGAGAGCGATCTAATTCTTGTTATAGGTTCTAAAAGCAGTTCTAATTCAAATAGATTGAGAGAGATAGCTGAAAGATCAGGAGTTGAGGCATACCTTATTGATACGGCAGAAGACCTAAGTTTTAATTGGTTTAAGGACAAAAATGTCATCGGAATAACTTCAGGAGCATCAGCTCCGGAACATTTAGTTGCAGAGCTATTAGAGAAGCTTTCAGAAAACTTCGACATTGATCTGAAAAAGGGAGAAGATAGGCAAGATGAAGGTATTTTCTTTAAATTGCCCAAAGAATTAAGAAATTGAGGTAAAAAATGAAAAAAATTAACTATTTAGTTGCTATAGGGGTCCTTTTTTCTTTAGCTTTAAGCATTCAAGCTGAATCAGGCATGAAAAATAAAAACCTAATCTTTATGGATAAGGATAGAAATGGAGTAATAAGTTTCCCTGAATTCAGTTTACGCACTGAAAAAAAGTTTTCTTTTTTAGATCAGA
>MDSY01045284.1_pt1 | contig 25563 bp, 13 predicted proteins | sample 811131 | NCBI WGS metagenome assembly MDSY01 (sample SAMN05326643, study PRJNA326480) | marine metagenome | isolation source: seawater | place: Atlantic Ocean: South West | collected 2010
CATTTGAACGTTCAATTCAGGCATGTTGCCATTGCCTTTTAGCCAATACTCAAACCAACCAAACAAATCAACAGCCCAATCCATTCGACTCATTTCAGGGTAAGCTTCTCGACCGTATCCTGATGTAACCGAATCGTGGACTAATGGTTGATCAGGATAATTGTGAGCCCATTGGCCCATTATCCCTCTGGCAGGTATTCCCGCATCCTTTAGAAGTTGGTATGTGGGAAATGCGTGATATGGATCAACATTCCAATCTTGCATTCCCCAAACTAAGTATACGCTGCCACGATAATTCTCCAAAACATCAGGTAAGTGTCTTCTCTCATCCCAATAGTCATTCCATCCAGCTCCACCATAGTGGGCCCACAAATGAGTTGAGAATGGGTTGAGGGGGCCAACTAAATCATCTTGGCATACTCGCAATTCATCGGTTGTTAAGTCACTGGTAGCAGCTTGGTATGCGGCATCATACCCCATCGCTCTTGCTTCACTCGAACCGTTCCGATAGAACATTTCTTGAACCCCAATCGAGCCGGAAATCGGAACTATTGTTTTTAGGTGTTCAGACGGGTTTTGAGCAGCTTCCCAGTTTGTAGTTCCTGCGTATGACTTACCCATCAGTCCGACGTTCCCATTTGACCATTCTTGCTTACCCAGCCAATCAACTACTGCTTGGATACCAGTTTGCTCTCCCAATCCTTTGACATCTTGACAATGTGTAGATTGCCCCGTTCCAAATGTAGATGCTTGAGCTAGCGCATAACCATGGGGTATGAAGTTGTCGTAAATCCACTCTCCAACTCCTCTATCAGGAATTGTATTCGGGTTTGAATCATCGCCGACCCCGGGCATTCCTTCTCCTCCAAAGTCGTAGTAAGGATGTATGGTCATTATCACAGGGACCTTTACTCCTGGTTCCACATCTGGCATCCATAGAGCAAGATGCATCAAATCATCTTCTGGAAATCCAACATCTTCCTCTGAAGCAGGCAGTTCAACAGGAATGAAGTGCTCAGTGTAAGTCCTAACTTTGTAGTGTCCTTGCACTGGAAGAACAGATCTCTCTTGAGTAAGGTTGAGATCCATCTTGTGTCTATCATGCAGGTCGACTTCCCACCAGTAGTTAGATTTTGAAGCACTAGGAGCGGACTCGATTAGATGACCGACGTTGACTCCTAAGAATAAGACAACTATTGAGAATGCAAATGTTGCAGCGAGGGTAATATTCAGTGTTTTATCACTTGAATCTGAGACAATCTCAGCCTCAAAAACCTCGTCCTCCATAATCTTGGGAAAACGGTAATATTCATCAGTCTTGTCCATTTTAGTCTAAGCAATACAAAGCCTCAAAGAGATGATGTATGAGCGGTTTACATGGACGAAGGATATACCGTTGCTGGACAATCTATGCCTAACTTGACGACCTTGTATGGAGGCTTCCTGATATTATGGGGAGTCGCAGTATCTCAAATATCAGATTCTAATTCTGTCACATCATATTTCCCATCCCTGCTTGGAATACCAATCATGATATCAGGAGTAGTTGCAAATAAAATTCCTGAAAAGAGAAAGCTTTTGATGCACATTGCTGCTGTTTTCGGTGTCCTTTGCGCATTAGGAGGAACACGTTTCTTCATGGTAATGTCGAATAGCGAGACCAGCAATTACGCAAAAAGTTCGATGTTGATGCTTCTAGTTACGGGCTCTCTCTACACATATGCTTGTGTCCAATCCTTCAAATATGCAAGGAAATCCTCACAATAATGATTTCATAGTTTGGAATCTCAGGTTAAGACATGCGAACCATAGCAATAATCCTGATTGCTCTGGTTATCACTCCAGTGGTTGGAGCTAATTATGAGACAGGAGATGAAGACTGGAGGAGCATCGAGGTAGATACAAACTCGTGGACTGATGGTCCAGAATTAGAAGGCTCTCCCATGGATTATCCTAGAGCGGGAGATGCCGTTTTAGCGATAGATGTTGAGTATAAGCCAAGCCATTTAGGTTCAGCAGTAGAGGGACAAATCATCATAGAATTGTTCGAGGAATGGGCTCCAAATACGACATCTAACATGATCAAAAATGTAGAAGAAGGGATTTACAATGGGATATTTTTCCATAGAGTCATAGATGACTTCGTCACTCAAGCAGGTGACCCAACCTGCAAAGCAGTGGGAATCTATCCAGCAACTAGCGCAACCTGTGGAGGAGGAGGAACTGGAACGACAATTGATTTAGAACTAAACGAAAACCTCTCACACGTGGATGGAGCTATTGGAATGGCAAGAGGTCAAGACCCCAATAGTGCGGACTCTCAGTGGTATATTGCTGAGACTGAAGCACATGGATTGGATCCTGAAAACAGAGATGATGAAGGTTATGCAACATTTGGAATAGTTCGAAATGGAATGAGTCATGTTAGGGCAATTGCAACAGTGCCTACAACAGATGATCCGTCGGGAGAGGAAGTGGTAGTAAATCCAGCCTCATCAGCAGGTAGACCAATCTGGGAAGTTCATATTTCCAAAGTTGAGATGATAGGCGTTATACCATATCCTGATGAAATCAGTAATCCAAGCACCAAGTCATTCCTATCTACGATCGCTGGAAAGGCAACTCTATCCGTAATTTCGATAGTTGTTCTCGTAATTGGTTACTTGGCATACGACCGGTCTAGGAAAGATGAGCCAGATGCTATACTACTCGACTTGGATAACGACTAGTCAAATTGTAAGTCGAGGACAACGTGGTGAATATTAGGGCTGTATTTCTTGACCATTTCTAGGTGTAATATTGTAACTTTCTTACCGCTAACAGTTGCAAACCAATCAGAAGTTTTGTTCGACCACTCAGTTAACTCGTTTTTGTGAACATTCATGTGGACGTGGATGATTCCACCAGAACTTTTTAGACAATTTACTGCGAGTCCCCATGTGTTCATTGAGGATGGTATTAGTCCTAATACTACCCTATCTGCGATGCCCTTCAGACCTCTCATAATTTTTCGATTATCTCCCTCGTGTATTGTACATCTTTGTGTGACTTTATTTTCCATCAAACCTTTTTCCAGAGCATCGATAGCAACAGGATTTATTTCACAGGCATGAACATGGCTCGCATTTGTATTTACTAGTAATTGCAGAGTATAATACCCAACACCAGCATAAGCGTCCACTATTGTCTCTCCCTCTGCATCAAGTCTTCCCATCCTTCCTCTTTCCGTTACGTTACCAGATGAGAACATCGATTTGGTTGCATCGAAGATATAACTTACATTACTCTCTTTATGCCTCACCCAACCATCACTACCGTAAATCAAGGTCAGTTTTGATTTTCTTTCTATACCTGGATCAATAGTCGACTGCAAGGCCAATTTTTCAGCATCGAGTATGTTTGCAACCTCTGCCATAGGCCACTGAGAAGTGTTGGTGCTTTCTGGAAATATTACCATGTCCCCTAATCTTTCCCACTTTTTTGGAGGGTTGCTTAGTAATTTTTCTAATTGTGAAAAAGGAGTGTCTTTTTTCACGATTTCAAAGTCAAGCAATAACTCACCTTCGTTGACAGGGATAGCAATTTTTTCACCATATTCCATTGGTCTCAAGTTGGAATTAATTAGGCCTTCATTTCTCAGTCTTTCCATTTCAAAATTTGCATCATCGCGAGAGCAGATGAACGCTGGTGATGAAGGCATAAATGGTGCTGGTATGGCAAACCATGTTAAATGTCCCAGTCAGCAGATTATATGTTAGCATGAATTCAAGGGCTGCGATATTTATTGTTTCATTGTTTGCAATTTTACTATCAGCTCCCTTAGCAAGTGCTTCTGGAATGCAGGGGTGCACACTAAATGGTGGCACTTGTGATACTTGGGACAAGGCCGATGACGGAACGGAAAATCAGCAGGATTGGATTGTTGGAGTATACGAATTTGACCTAGTCGATACATCAACAATAAACATGCAAATGTCTTGGGCACTGCATGAATTTAATCGATCAGCTCTGGGTTTAGATGGGGCTCTAATGAATGCAGCATTAGCAGCGGAAGGCATGAGTGCTCAAGATGGGGCACCCGCAGATCTCATTCGAAATTATTTCGATCAAACTACGGCAGGACCGGGAACTCCAACTGTCAAGCAGAAACTTGTTATGGAAGTCAATGACACAATCGAGGAATTACTGAGTTCAGGTTTCGGAGTTGTAAACCAAATTTCAACCAGTTATGTGAATTCTATAACCAACTCAGGAATTACTACAACTTGCAGTGATGACAAGGACACTGATTCACAGGCCGAAGCAGGTTTGGCAAACAACGTCTTTGATCCACCCATCTGCTTCACAGTATCAGCAGCAGTTTCACTCTCCACTTCAACCTTCAATCTTGGTTCGATTGACTCACTAACACTTGAGAGAGTTTACCGAGGAATGTTGGTTATGGGATCAGACATAACATCTGAATTTGAGTTATTTAGCGAACCCGGGCATTCTTCAATCTTTGAAATTAATCCGCCTGATTTTGCTACTGTGAAATCTGTTGATCCAACTGGAATTCAGATTGTGAAATCAGGCCCTCCATCTTACATGGCTGCCCAGTGGACAATAGACAATCTTGATGCTCCAATTACTGGACAGAGGATAACTCAGATAGTAAATACAGAAATCGGACATCGTAATTCTACACAAACAAGTAGCGTTGAGATTACGCCAGAAGACACGGGTATAACTCTAGATGTAATACTCGACTTGTCAGATGAAAGCGCTGCCCAAGTTGACATCATAGCTGGAATAAATCATTTGGATCAAACTACAATGGCGGACTGGGGAATTTCAATTGTTGACATAACTGAGAATGCTAAGATACCATGGGTCACATCTGATGGTATTCGACTTGCATATCACAATGATCTTGTCGAACTTGATAATTTTACAGACAATTTTCCCATTAATTTAGTTGGAGAGGCAATAGAAGAAGCGGTCCCAGATGTAGATAATATTGAAATCGGTAATTTGGAATGGGTTTCTAATTCTATCGTTGAGGGGATGACCGTTGAGCCTGGTGGTCTCAATTACACTCACGCTTCATGTCCAGAAATACTACCCGCAGGTGTTCAAGCATACTATTGCATAATTGGGCCTACTGCTATGAATGGTGACAATCCTGTTTATCTTAGAGCGACTTCAAGCCCCTTTAAACTACAACTTCTTGATTTAATCAAACAGCAGGTAAATAATGATGAAATCGCAGAAGCAATTGATCCAGTTACTGAAAGTGACTTTAGGAAATTGCTTGATTCGGGTTTGGTTATTGAGGCTGATTTCGGACAGGATTTACTTCAGGATATGATCCCTGAAGACTTACCTCCTTCTGAGTTGGAACTCGAAATTATACTGCCTTCCTGGCTCCAGACAGCAAGTGGAGAGCAATCCATTAGGTTAGTAGAACGAACAGTAGGCGAAGATCAACTCTCTATAACAATGTCAGGCCCTAACGCATACGACCCAAGACATCCAATCTTAGACTCATCAGGAGAAGTGATTTGCTCATCAGAAATGGTAGATTGGTCCTGTATTGACTCAGAAATTAATCTCGATGTAAGCGACTTAAATTTTAATGAATGGGGACCAAGTGTTGACTTAACAGCATCATTTTCGGCCTCAGTAGACGTTTATAGGATAAAAATACCACAGGAAATTTTAGATGAATTACAAAGAGAAAACAACTCAGTCTCTATGGAAGCAATACCATCTGATTTACTTCGGCTTGCATTTGACATAGGAAGTCGAATGGTAGAGCCACGTGTTGAGGAATTACCTCTCAAAGATTGCGGGTCAATCAACGTTACACTTACTGTTGAAGGACTTGAGGATTTTGTAGACGAATTTGGTCTTGTGTTAACAGATTGTCTCCACAAGAGAGCAAAGAAATTAGCGCAGCAAGAACCTAATTTGGGATTAGATCTCTCAAATATACAGATAATTACATCTTTGGAAAATCTTGGTGGAATTGGACCTACAATGGATGATGAAACTCCTATCAGCTTATCAGTGAAAATTCCAGAATTTACACTTGAGGCTGGTGTTAATAATGGTTGGTCAGGGGTGCTCGATGGAACTCCAGAGGTAGGTATAGACACTGCAATTTTAAGCCCAATTATTAGTGCAATTAATGGATTTGAAAATGCATTTACAAACATTGGTGTTCAATTCTTGAAAACAAGTGGCTCTGGCCTAAACATCGACAACAACGGGCAGATGTTTAATCCCTCGATAGAACCAACAAATTTAGAATTAGATGAGGAGACTCAAACAGAGTTGAAGGGTGAGATAACCTTTACAATGCCAAGTGGTATTACTTTGAAAGACTTTCAAACCGCAAATGGTTGGGAAGAAATAAGCGAGAAAGATGGAAGGCAAAGAATCACTCTATCTTTAGAATCTCTTTCAGCTGGAGAGGAATTTTCTTTCTCAATAGAGGTAACATGGCTATACATCTTATCCCAAATTTGGATTTATCCGACTATTCTTCTATCCCTAATCATATGGCGAGTAAGAGCTAGAAGAAAGAAGAAAAAACGTAAGAAGGAAGAGAAAAAGAAGGTTGAAACCAAAGTGATAAGTTCTGGCAAAGGAGGACTTTCTGACGACGACTTTGCTGCTCTAAGCGCCGGTTATGATCCAACAGTTAAGCAAACCTCAGATTTTGATCTCTACGACGATGAGTATTGGAATTAGTGAAGAGAATCGTAGATTCTTTGCGCTAACGATGGACCGATTCCTGGTACGGTTTTCAGATCTCCAACCGTTGCATGAGAGATGCCTTGTCTCCCCCCGAAATGACGGAGTAATGCCTGTAATTTCTTTGCTCCAAGGCCACTAACTCCTTCTAGTGGATCAGACAGGCGTTTTTTTGACCGGCTTTTTCTGTGGAATTTATTGACAAATCTATGAGCCTCATCTCTCGCATAAACAAGAACTCTTCCTCGCCTATCGAGGATTATATCATCTTTATTTTGCCTGTGAACTGTTTCCTCTCTCTTTGCAAGACTTGCCAACTGCATTTTATCGCCAACACCGTTTTCCTCTAATAATTTCGAAATAAACGACAGGTGGGTTTCACCTCCATCAATCAATAGTAAATCAGGCCAATCATCAACTCTTTTCATCCATCTTTCTACAACTTCACTCATCATTCGCAAGTCATCCATAGCATCTCCCTTTACCGTGTAAGTTCTATACTCTTTTTTCGATGGCTTACCATTTCTAAGGCAAATACTTGCTCCAACTCTAGACTCTCCCAAGAATTGTGCCATGTCAAAACAAACAATGTGATTTAGACTATCCATCCCCAGTACTTTCGCGCCATCATCAGCAGCTCTTTGCTCGAGCGAACCTGATGATTTATTTGCTAGCCTTTCAACCTGCATCATGGCATTTTGCCTTGCTAGATTTTTGAGTGTAACAAAGTCACCCCTCATTGGCACTCTAACATCGACACTTCCCTCTCTCCTCTCGTTAAGCCAGTTATGTATGGTGTCAGAAATAGGAACGGGAGTAATCAAAATTTTGGGTGGCTTTCGATTTACATAATGGTCTACTATAAATCTTGAAACCGAGTCACCCTCATCTCCACCGTAAATCAATGGCCAGGTTTCTTGACCCTTAATTACACCATCATTTGCATGTAAAACGACGATAGCCGCCAAATCTCCTTTAACCCCTAGTCCGATTGCATCACACTCTCTGTAGACTTTTGAGGAGATTACCTGTTGGTTTGTTACACTCCTCACAGATTTGATAGTGTCTCTTACGTATGCCGCCTGTTCATACTGCTGAGTTTTAGAATACTCATCCATCTCTTTTCCTAACTCTTCGATTAGATCACTAGCATCTCCGTTTAGCACCTTTCTAACGTTTCTTACAACCTTTGGATAACCGTCAGGGTCGACACATGGACCTTTGCACAACCCAATATGTCTAGCCATACAACCCTCTTTTCCATGACAGTCTTTGTCGCGAATTCCAAAATATCTTCGCAATAATTGAATTACTTGTTTGGCCGCTTTAGCATTTGGAAAAGGACCCCACCTCCATGAGTTTTCAGGTGGGTTTCTAGTGTAGAGAATTCTAGGAAATTCCTCTTTAGTCAAAGCAAGATAAGGGTATGATTTATCATCTTTTAACATCGAGTTAAATCTTGGTCTATGCTGTCTGATTAAGTGACGTTCCAAAATTAAAGCTTCGTGGGGAGAGTTAGTCACTATGCACTCTATTTCATCCGATCTTTCTACAAGTTCTGGAATCATAGCGCGGTCTGGATTTGACGAAAAGTAAGACCTAACTCTTTGGGCTAATACTGTTGCTTTACCTACATACAGAACTCTCTGGCTGGATGTTCTAAAGAGATATACACCCGGCTTTGCCGGCAAATCAACCATGTCGAGTGTAACCGGCACACATTAATTGTGCTGGTTGATAGTCAAGAATACATCGCAATCATGTTAGGGTAACAAACATCATTGATGAATCACTGGATGAGTATATGGTGACAGGTCCTCAACGCAGGATTCTACACCGCCTTTCCTCTTTTTCCAATAGCTTGGAATCTGCATGGGATGTTCCCAGAGACCTATGCCTCCCCGGTCTTGCCGAGTTCCTTGGTGTAGTTCGTTCAGCACTCCACTCTCCATTGAAGGATTTGGTTTCAAAAGGGTTGATTCTCGAAAGAAAAGCACACGTCATTAACGGAGGCAATAGAAAACGCAGCGTCTACCACATTACTGATTTAGGAAGAGCAGAGTGTGAGGAGGTTGAAATTCATGTCGTAGATAAGAAGGGACGTATATTTGGCAATCCTCCGAGCAAAACCACTGTTTATGGGAGAGAAAGACTGCTCGAAGATCTGAAATTACATAACAAATTGATAATTACAGGACTGCCAGGGATAGGAAAAACCACGATACTTAGGAGCTTAGCAGAGAAATTTTCACTCGATGGAAAAACAGTTAGATATGCAAGGATGGACCAACTCAAAGGTATCAAAGAGATATTCCGTGATTGGGAGTTGTTACTAACCTCTGAAAGTGCTGTTCTGAATGAAACCAGAAACGAGATTCTAATCTTAGATGAATTGCAAGAAATAAATCAACGTCATATGAAAGGAGTTGAATCGTTCGTTTCTAAAGCTACAAATGTAATAATGGCAGGCAGGGCACCTCTTCCAATTATTGAAGGATTTGAGATAATTGAGATTATGCCTCTGGAAAATCGGTTTGCAGTGAAATTATTGCCAGATAATTTGGAAAACCCCGACATGGTTGCAGAAAGATTGGGTTGCCATCCACTCGCCCTACAAATGTATGACACAGAATCAGACTTGCCAGAAGGGGGTGCAGATCTTCAAAAATGGGTTAGTGACGTTGTGCTATCGAGATTATCGGATGAGATGGATGCCTTGGATGAGCTCTCACTACTACCCATACCCGTCCCAGTTAGACTGCTTAAACATCAAATGTATGTTAACGATTTAGATGATTTTGCACTCTTGAGATGGCTTGATTGTGGTGTTGAATTACATCATTTACTGAGGAATGTTAGATCTGCAATGCTAAGCAAATCGGACTATGAAAAGGCTGCAAGATATTGGTCAAATGTAGATGGAGATTTAGCGAGACTTATCGAAATACATCATCTTATTCAATCTGAGGGTGAAGTCGAATCTCTGATAATGAAACATTCGGAATCATTGATGGCCAACTCCAGTTCAGGCTTAGCTAGCCTTCTGTCAAACGCTTTGTTTATGTCTCCATCACGAGAATTGCACAGATTAGCTGCATCAATAGCAATCGAAAGAGGAGAAATCGATGTAGCTAAAAATCACCTAATGGAATGTGACGCACAGGATTTAGAATACAAATTATCAATCCTTGAAAACAACATTACTGTTAGTATTCCTTCAGACGCAGATTACAAGCTACTTCTATCTGAGGTTTCAAGAAGATTGGATGATAGGCTCCCAGAAGAAAGCATCGATGCAGATGTGGAAGCTCTATTGAATAAAATCGATATATCGAAGGTTGATGAGGAAACAAGAAAAACAATCCTCGTGTCAATTGCTCACATACGCCATGCTTTGTTTGTATCAAAAGGAAATTGGGCTGAGGCTGACAGACTGAGTTCTGATCTTGAGTTACTCACACATGCTGAAGATCCTCAGATAATAGCTTTGAAGTTAAGATCCAAAATTGCGCAAACCCCAACGAACACAAAATCTTTCGAGAAATTGATAGAATCTGTATTCACAAAAACCGGATTGAGAGCAAAGATGTTACAAATTGCGGTTTTGTTACGATGTGATGATCCACGAGCTTCTAAACTATTGAATCGTATTGATTTACCCTCTATTGATGCTCAAAATAATCTGACAAGCGCAAGAAGAATCAGCGCAAACATTTGGTATTTGAGAGCGAAATTAAAAACCCACAATCCCATTTCATCTATGGCAGAAGCGGTCAGTTTGTGGAAATTGTCTCTTTGTCCTGAAGCATCTAAAAAGGCCAGTGAAATGATGCACAAGATGTTATAAATGAAAATTTATCGATAAAAGTTGTAATTGTCTGCACTCCAACCAGTTAAGGGAATAGTTCTAATGTCATGAGATTGGTAATCTGTCTATGGTGAGGAAGAGTGTTGCCTCTGCAATCATTCTTCTTAGCCTATACTTCCTGTCTATCTGCGCACCTATTGCAATGGATAAGACTTCTGTAAATCAGACTACGGGGCGTTCACAGACCACATGGTCTGGAACAATTGTCCTGAATGATCATCACACAGTTCCAGTCACAGACGAATTGACGATAAACTCGTGTACCAATGTTACTATGGCAGGTGGTGTGAGAATCTATGTTGAAGGTAGAATCATAGTTGAGGGAACTGAAAATTGTCCGGTATATTTTGATTATTCAGGAAGCGGAGATCATCAAGGAATCCAATTCAACTCATCTTCTAATGGAAGAGGAAGCAAAATTGACAACGCTTCAATTATCCATTCTACCTATGGAATTACTATCTATGGGTCAGATCCATACATAGCTAATGTTACAATATTTGATCCTGATGATGTAGGGGTAGATCTGTTTAATTCAGCAACTCCAACAATACGAAATTTAGTAATTGACGAGGCGGGACAAGATTGGGTATTCCCTGCATATTGGAGATATGGAATAGGTCTGTCTATTGGTGCAGGCTCAGCGCCAAACATCGACGGTGTAACAATCAATGATGCAGTAACTAGGGGTCTGAACATGTGGGGTAATTCAGGTGGACTTCTTCGCAACCTTTCAGTTTCAAATGTTAGTGGTGCAACCCTAGCTCAAGCAGCTGGAATTTGGGTTGAGGACAGCGTTCCTCTTATTGAGACAGCAGATGTAGACAAATCAGATCATGGTGTTATAATTAGACACATGACAGATGGGTCACTTACAAGAGCGGTTATTCGAGACTTAGAGATTAGTAATTCGATGTATAGAGCAATAATTCTTGACAAGGATGACAGAACAAACTACACGAACTATCAGAGTGCAATAATAGAAGGATTAAGCATAGTAGGCACCGGAGGAGATGGGGCAAAAACACCAGGGCTAGCAACTGCCACTATCGAAATAAATGCTACCGGTGCATGGATTGAGGATGCATATTTAGATGACAACGACGCAGTAGGTGTGCAATTATATTTCGTAGATTCTTCAACAGAATTCAATAATCTAACAATCAATAATACCGGAGGAGAAGGAACAGGAGCAAATGCTGCCGGCGTGTCTGTTCGCTCGTCATATTTTGCAGCTAGTTTCAATAATCTAGAGATATCTAACTCTACAGGTCCAGGAGTTTATGCAAGAAACGGCGGAGCAGTTCAAGGAAATAATTGGCATTTGCATAATAACGGGATGGAAGGCTTTTATCTAGAGAGTGCAGCAACTATAGTCGACAACTTGGTCGTAAATGACAACGGCGACTCTGGTGTTCACATTGACGATGCGAGATATGTATACCTATCAAACGTAACTTCACAATCAAATCAGGATGCTGGTTTAGAATTCAACCGAGCTAACGATATAGAGTCAGGTTCAGGTGATGTTTCATGCCTACATTGTACTTCAACAAACGATGCAAGGGGAGTCGTACTCATAGACTCAGTCGATATTTACCTTCGCAACTTACAGGTAAATGACCCAGTGACTGGACCAGCGATTTCAATAGATAATAGTGGTCTTAATGTTGGTGTTCAGGGAGGTTTGTTCCATCTGCATAACGTTAAAACCTCGGTTAATACAACAGGACCAGCCATATCAGCAACAGGTGCTGAAGGAGTGATTAACGGCTTAGATATGTACGGCACTCACTCAGGTCTAACATGGGATGCAGATCATAATGTAGAGCGACAGAGCATTCTCTCAAATGCAAACTTGACAGGGTCTGGATGCCTTAATTTAACAAATCATGACCAATTATCAGGAGAAAATAACATAATCAAGTTAGGATGCACTGGCGAACTTTATTTCGAAAATGTCGAACTCAATTGGTCTACATTTAGTGATGATGGAAACCATATTATGAATGTCGACTCAGATTCACATCTTCATTTCAATCAACCAGCTAACCTAAACTATACAATAGCAAATATAGATGGAAATGGGTGGATTGAGGAAGCATGGGAGATTCAAGTCTGGGTTATCAATAACAACTCAAATGGTGTTCCTTCTGCAAGCGTAAATCTCGGTTTTGACCAATTAGAAACAACAATTTCTAATTCAACTAATGACATAGGTTGGATTACATTCTCAGATTTGCGAGGTAAGAAATTTTTCAGCAGTGGTGAAACACCTCACACAAATGTAACAATCTCATGCACATATGATGCAGTCACCAATTCGAGTAACATCATGCTTGATGAAAATAAAATTGTGTGGTGCCACCTTCCACTACAAAATCAGCCTCCATTCATCATCTGGGATTCACCAGCAGATCAAATGGTATATCCCTCTCAATCTGAAGTCCATTTTAACGCATCTCGAAGCTGGGATTTAGATTCAGACTTGCTCACATTTACATGGATTTCCTCCATAGACGGTAAGTTAAGTGAAGGTTATGAAAACCACAATATTGCCTTCACCGCAAATTCACAAAACACAAATCATTCTGTATCGCTGAGCGACGGAATACATACTATTAGTTTGGAGGTTTGCGACCCAACCTCTTGTATTACCCAACAGCGTGTAATCGAATTGGCGAACCTTCCGCCATCAATCGTGGTTGAATTAGATCCACCTCTTTCCCCGTGGAGTGAATTGATTACACCAATTACTAAACCAGTTTCTTTCTCGCTCAATGGAACATTTGATCCTGAAGGTGACGAACTGACATGCTCCTGGAGTTGGCCTGGTAATGTTCAGGAAATTTCTACTTGTGAAAATGCCAGCGGCATAATTTCATTTGCCAATATGTCACTGACAATGTTCGACCTAACTTTATCTGTTAGCGATGGTGTAAATCAACCTGAAGAGTGGGTAACCTCTGTGGAGTTATTTAACGAAATGCCAAGTTCTTCATTTGAAGTATATCGGACAGGAAATCTCTCTGAGAATTTGGTTAACTTAGTCAGTACATCAATAGATCCCGAAGGGGATGACATTTCTTACACCTGGGAAAGTTCGCTTGATGGTATAATTTCCAATGAAAGTAACTGGGAAGGTTACCTCAGTAGAGGAAATCATGTGATAACACTAAGTGTAAATGATGGAAGAATGGAACACCTAAATTCTTCGAGTCAAAATTCAACAATTCTTGTGGTAGAAAATAGCCCACCAAGAACGGTCATTAGTAGTCCCCTGAACAATGAAACCTATCCTTCAAATTACAAATTTGAGTTTAATTCCTCAGGCTCTGGTGATTGGGATAGTGCTTGTCTTACCTTCCCTCTGGAAATTGAGTGGCACTGCTCAAGTAAAGAACCGGCTTCAGGATCGGAATATTTGATTTACAGATGGGAATCAGATAAGGACGGATTGCTTCAGGAAAATGGTTCAGATTGGCTGATATTTGATGGTTATCTAAGCAGTGGAATTCACAATATAACCCTTACATTGAGCGATGGAATTAATCAACCAACTCAAACATCTGTCCTAATCGAAGTTGTCCCTTCAGCTCCAAAATTAGAAGTTACAAGTCCCAACTTTTCTAAAGGTTACAACTCGAGTGATGATATCATTATCGATGTTAGGAATAGTATGGATTTTGATGGCAACAATTTCACAATAAGTTTGGAAAGTAGCATAGATGGCGATTTGCTAACCCAAGAAAACCCAAATGAAATTCACACAGTGAGTCTCTCAGCTGGAGAACATAACCTATTCTTTACGACAATAGATGATACCGGTCTGAACAATACTGAGGTATTCTCTCTAATCATAGTTGAATCTGATCCTGAAGTAATGATATTTTCTCCACAAAACAATGCATTTTTCGAGCCAGGAAGAGAGATTACTCTTGATTCGAGTGGGACATCTGATGCGGATAATGACATCGTTAAGCGAGAATGGAGGCACTATATCAGCGGAGAACTATTCCCAAATATTCTTTCAAATAATGAAGTATATTCAACTAAATTATCCCCGGGAACTCATCACATTTCTTTATTCGTCGAAGATAGGAGGGGAGGTTTTGACGAACAACACGTAAACATTACAGTAGGTTCATCAAATCCAGATTTATCAAACCTTACGACCAATCCAAGAATTTTGAATGTAGGAGAACTTAACTTAATTCAGGTTAGCGTAGAACTAGATGACCCTGATGAAACAACTTCTCACATTAATGCGACATTGACAAAGAACCAACAGGTTTGGGAATTCAACCTTACTGATGACGATGGAGACGGAGTATGGACTGGAGAGGTTGAGATAATCCCCTCACAGAGTGGCAAAGCGCAATTACGTGTAACTGCTTATGACGGGCTCAACATTGATTATATGAGTATTGATGTAGAATTTGTTAAAGAAGAGACAGACAACTCATCTATGTATTTTGCAGTTGGAGTAATTGGTGGTTTTGTGGTAATTTCCGGCCTAGTGATTTTGTTGGTTATGCGTAGAAGAAGAAGATTGGCTGATTTAGATTTGATAGATTCTTGGGGCGTGTTTGGGGAAGATAATTCAGAATCATTTGATGAGAATTCAAATTAAGAAAAAACTGCATTAAATTCCAGCACTACCATCCATTTCCAAGTAAGATCTGTGTCCCTGACCAGGAGGGTTTGTAATAGACTTGATTTGGGCTTGGGCTCTATTATTTGTTTTCGGCCCGATTGTGCTTGGATTAGTCTCAAGAACTCGGGTTGAAAAGCCCCAATTGTTGTGATTATTTCTGCTCTGGAATATCGCCATTCAGGGAATCAGGGTTATCATCTAAAGGACCCCATTCTGTGCGTGTTCGATTTAGTCCAAACCTCTTAGCCCAAATGAATTTGAGATTTTTCCAACCATCTCCCCAAGTATGGATTTCTGCTTCACCAACCCTTGGTCGGTATGGAACTGAAATTTCAATGGCCTTTTTCTTGCCTAAAACCCTTCGAGCAAGTATCTTCATTTCTTCCGATAATGGCATACCATCGTTTGTAGGCCTCATTTTTTCGTTTTCAAAAATTGATTTTCTAAAAACCCACATTCCAGATTGGGAATCCTTAATGCCGTATCCAAAGGCTAGTCTAGCATTGAAGGACAACATCCAATTTCCGAAACCGTGTAAGCCAGACATTGAACCTTCTTCGGCGAGTGTTAACCTATCACATGTTATGAAATCCAATTCTTCTTCAACCAGTTTTCGAACAAGGTCTGGGACAACCTCTGCTGGATATGTGCAATCTGCATCCATTGTTACAATGATGTCCCCTTTGGCTACAACAAATCCTGTCCTGTATGCTCTACCATACCCTTTTCTTGGTTCGAGATGAACTCTAACTCCTTTGTCTAAAGCGATTTCACGGGTTCTGTCAGTGGAGTTTCCATCGACAATCATGATCTCTAATTCATCACACCAGTCACGAGGAATTGAGTCCACAGTTGGACCTAACGCTTCTTCCTCATTTCTGGTTGGGAGAATTACAGTGACAGATATTGGCAATTTGTCCGCCATGTCCTTTCGATTCAAGAATCGGTTTTGAAGGCACCTATCCATTGGATTATTTATTGTATCACGAGGTGGGAGGCCCGTTCGACATGCATATTGCGATAGTGTCAGGCGAATATCCTCCAAGATGGGGAGGTATCGGTTCAGTGGTATTTCACCTCGCCGGGCATCTTGTAGACTTAGGTCATGAAGTGACAATAATAACTCGCTCACATACATCTAATGTCCCTTCACAAGAGGGTGTAGATGTCATATCTGTAAAGTGGGCAAAATTACCGATGGCATTTACCAGGTCATATGGAAAACATGCTTTACGTGCTTTGTATAATCTGCATAAGAGAAAACCAATTGACATCATCAACGCCCACTTACCTTTGGTATCCTGGAAAGGGAAGGAATTTTCTAACCTTGAGAAGAAAATAGCACCTGTTGTCTCCTGCCTTCATGGTTCATGGTTAGGTGAAAAAGAAGGTGTAAAGAGGGCAGCGGCTGCAGGGGAATCTGCAACTTGGCGCAACCCCAACGACTTGGCGATTCTAATGACTGCGAAGTATTACTCAAGATATGAAAGAGCAGGAATACTCAACTCCAGTATTTGTGTTGCAAACTCTCAATCTACTCTTGGGGAGTTTATGCGATGGTATAATCCGAAAGATAATTTTGATTGTGAGGTAGTTTTGTGGGGCTGTGATCACAAGGTGTTTAGACCTCCAAACAATGACAATGAGGCCGAACAATTAGAACACGAGAGGATTAGAACAGAGTATGGCTGTGGTGATGAGAATGCGCTTTCATATTCCTTTGACACCAAGACTCCAATGTTACTTGCCGTCGGCCGATTAGTAGCTCGTAAAGGGTATATGACACTCCTAAGGGGAATGCCAGAAATCTTGAATAAAAACCCCGATGCAAAATTAGTCATAGTTGGTAGAGGACATATGAAGAAAAGTTTACTCAAGGAGTCATCAAAACTAGGTATCTCAGATTCAGTTTTCATCAAGAGTAGCCTCTCTTTTTCCGAATTAGCTCAACACTTTCGTTCCGCAGATTTGGTAATTTACCCATCATACTACGAAGGTCAGGGATTAATCCCGCTCGAATCCTTAGCTAGTGGCACCCCAGTGGCAACTGTCGACCAAGAACCTCTAACAGAAATGATTGATGAATCAGTTGGCGGACTATTTCCACGAGGTAACCCACAAGAACTTGCGAGGCGTGTAAACCAGATGCTGTCCAGTGAAAAAACACCAGAAAAAGCAGTTCTTGGTAGAGAGAGAGTTTTGTCAAAGTTCACCTACGAACATAATGCAGCAGACTACGAACGAATATTCAATAGAGCGATTATGAAGAAACAGAGTTGAATTTTTCAATCGAATTAGATTATCCCGGAGGAATTAAACCGGCGTTGTGTTCATAATCAAAAGCCTGCATGGGTATTCATGCGGGCACAGGCACCACTGGTGTTATTCATCGCCGTCGCATTGTTATCATTCATTCCAATAGTAGAAGCAGATGATGATACATCAACTGCAAATGTCCTAACAAATGGCGTTTCGTCTAACGGTTATGTTTGTTATGATGATGGCTGCTCACCAACTGATCAAGTAGACTGGTGGAAGGTTTATGCTTACAGTGGAGACATTGTTGAGGTCAGTTTCTCAGCTACGATGGTCAATCCTTCTCTGTTGTGTGTATGGGGAGATGGCTGGGAAGGCGATTATTCAATTCATGATTCTAATGGAGGAGAAATAGCATCTCTTTCATTGAATGATGATAACCCAACCGGTACACTAAGCAAGACTATGCCTACCGGAGAGTGGGTTTACATAAAAGTCAAAGGAAAGGATAGTTGGTGTAACGACGGATTTGATTATACACTCACACCTTCAATCAATCAAGACAACAGAGATACTGATGAGGATGGATTTATCGATACTGAAGACGATTGTGATTTAACTCCGGGGACCTCGACAAATGACAGAAACGGATGTGTAGATACAGATTCTGATGGCTGGTCAGACCCTGACGAGGGTTGGGGACCAAACAATGGGGCCGACGCCTTTGCTTCAGAACCGACTCAATGGCTAGATTCTGATAATGACGGGTTCGGAGACAATATCGATGGCTTCGAACCTGATCATTGTCCTTATCGTAGAGGATACTCAACTTCGGATAGGTTTGGGTGTTTAGATTCAGATGGGGATAGTTGGTCAGATGCGGATCCTGGTGGTCTGGATGGAGTAACACCATGGTTTGCTCATCCCAATGGCACAGCAGATGCTTTCCCATTTGTCGCTAGCCAATGGAATGATACTGATTCAGATGGCTTTGGTGATAACTGGGCAGACGGTAGTTGGAACGATACAAGAATGAACTGGTCAATAGGTCAGTGGTATTCGAATGCAACCCAACCTGATGCTTGTCCTTTCATCACGGGTCATTCTGTTGAAGATAGATTCGGATGCCCTGATGCAGACAATGATGGATGGTCTGATCCCGATTTGAACTGGACATCAAAAGAAGGCGCTGACGCATTCCCTGATAATCCAACACAGTGGTCTGACAGAGATAGGGACGGCTGGGGAGATAACCAATCTGAGGGAGCCTTACAAGTGGACGATTTCCCCGATAATCCCTCGCAGTGGCTTGATACGGATGAAGATGGTTGGGGAGACAATCAATCATATGGGGCAACTCAGGTAGACGATTTCCCCTTTATTCCAAGCCAGTATAGAGATACTGATGGAGATGGCTACGGGGATAATTTGAATGGATTTGAGGGAGATGTGTGCCCTTTGAGTACTATTGAGCAAGTCGAGAGTGGGTGGATAAGTTGGGCAGACAGATTTGGATGTCTTGATTCAGATTCAGATGGATATTCTAACTCAGATGATTGGTGGACTGCACACCCTGATGGGTTTGCTGATGCATTCCCGGATGACGAAAGCCAGTGGCATGACACAGATGACGATGGTTATGGAGATAATCTCGAATATTTCGACGGGGAAACTTGGAGAGAGGCTTGGAGAGGGGATGGTTGCGTTGCAACTGAAGGCAACTCAGGAATGGATCGATGGGGTTGCCCCGACTCAGATGGAGACGGATGGTCAGATCCTACAACACATTGGTTAGCAAGTCCAGGGGGAACTGCTGATGCCTGGCCTCTTGATGAGACGCAATGGCATGATATTGATGGTGACGGTAGAGGAGACAATCCAAGAGGAACCACAGCAGATGTTTGTCCTAATACTCCGGGGACATCGGTAGGGCCAACATTGGGTGGGGACCGTTGGGGTTGCCATGATACAGATGGTGATGGTTGGTCCGACCAAGGTGACAAATTCCCACACGAACCAACTCAATGGAGGGATCTTGATGGAGATGGGTTTGGAGATAATCCTAATGGACATGAGGGCGATGCTTGCCCCAACGAGAGAGGGCAGTCGTTCTTTGATAGGTTGGGGTGCCGAGATACTGATGGGGATGGATGGTCAGATCCCAGCCAAAGTTGGCTAGCATCACCATGGGGCGAAGCTGACGCCTTCCCAACTGACAAGTTACAGTGGCAAGATAGTGATGAGGATGGTTTTGGAGATGTATCAATGGGTGCAAGAAGAGATGACTGCCCCAACATAGCAGGGACCTCAACAAAGGATGTTCAAGGCTGCATTGACTCCGATGGAGATGGATGGTCTGATGAATATGGAGAGTGGAATGCAGCAATATCTGTAATGGGAGAAAATCCGGCTTCAAGTTGGTTATCATATCTCACAGTTGGTGTAGTTATTTTACTATCATCTTTCTTTGCTATGATCGTTCGCTCTAGGAAGTCTGCATCTTCTTTAATGAAAGACATAGTACCCATAGAGGAGGCTGGAAACGATGCGTGAGTGGTTTGTTTTGATGCTATTAATATCAATCCCTCTGGCAGGAAATGTTTCTGCTGATGATGAGTCAGATCCTCTATCTGACGCAGGTATCAACATAGTCGCTCTGCGCAATGACAGTCTTGACAAGAATCAGGATGGAGTGACTGATGCTATTCGAGTTGTAATCGTATTAAACTCAACAAGTGGTCAGGCCAATCTACGATTAAATTTGATTGGTGAGCACTCAGGATTTACAGTCTTCGAAGAAATGCTTATGTCTTTTGAAAACCAAGAAAATGCGTCCCTAACGTATGACTCTTGGGCAACAGGAGAACATGATTTGACTCTTGAAATAAGTGATGGCGAGGGGAGGCTTTTGAAATCAATCGATATAGGCCTTTTCGACCTTAGCCCATCATTAGCTATTCCACATGTTGACTTACAGTTGGTGGGCTCAGAAATTATGCAGACTGGCGATTCTTGCGAAATAAAGCGAAATTTTGTAGATGAGACTGGGCCAAGGTGGGGATATGCTGGCACACGGTCGATAACAGGAACCCCGTTTACAGTTTTAGATTCTGAAGATGTTTTAGATTGTAGCAACTGGCCTGCTGGCGTTTATGATGTTGAGGAGACCTATCAAAATGGCTTAGGACAAACCGCCATTGATACAATGCAACTTCTGATAGTAAACAGACCACCTCCATCATTTTCAATCGAGGTTACTGGTAGCGATGAGTTAGTAGGCAGCCCTTGCACAATCGAGCATGTAGCAGCAGCTTCAGAAAACCATCAAGATTTTGAAAAAAGTTGGGATATTACCCCCGCCATTGCTCCTATTGGGAATACGAGTAAAATAGACTGTTCTAACTGGGCTTCAGGAGTTTACAAAATTCTTCTAACCGTCACAAATGACGAAGAAATTAGAACAACCGACGGGGAAATGTTAATCCGAATTCCATCTGAAGATTCTAATATCCCTGACGATCAGCCGCCTGTTTTATCAAATGGGGAAGATACCGAGGCTTCAAAGTCTGGGATATGGGGAATATTGTTATTGTCATTTGTATGTGGGTTGGCTGTATTCTTGATTATGGTTCGAAGTCCTATTGATGACGAAATAGGATTAGCACCTCTTTCTAGTCCAATAGAACCTGACGCAGAAGGATTACCAACCCACCTAGATGAATCAGGTATTTTATGGAGAAAACATGAAGATGAATCCCTCGATTGGTGGGATACTTCTACAATGAGCTGGAAGAGGTGGTAGTATAATTCGATCAATCGCATTCTGGACGATGGTAATTAGCGGAATTTCGCTTATATTCGTTCTAATTTCGATTGCTTGGCAGCGCTATGTGAAGATTAAGTCGCAACAACCAGCGCTGGATAGAGAATGGGTTGCAGATTGTGCAAAGCACGGTAAAGCATCATTCAAGGGAAGTAAAGTTACGCTAGAAAACGTCAGGGACTTTACTTGGAAAAATAAAAAAGAACACAATTCTAAATGGATAAAAACCAAAGTAGATATCGATGGAATAAGAGATATATGGTTTGTTGTTGACCATTTTCACAAATTGAAAGGTTTAGCTCACACCATGCTAACATTTGAATTTGAAGACGGTCAATTTATCACATTTTCATTTGAAACTAGGAGAGAAGTTGGTGAAAGATACCATCCTTGGGACGGTCTTTGGCGAGCTTATGAATTGTATTTACTTGTAGCCACAGAGAGTGATGCTCTGCACTTGAGGACTAACATCAGAAACCACAAAGTGCATTTATACAGAGTGCAAACTCCTCCCGGGAAAGATAAGGCTTTGTTCAATGCACTGTGTGATAGGCTGAATAATTTAGGGGAGACTCCAGAGTGGTATCACACGCTTGGGAAAGCATGTACGACCTCAATTGTTGAGCAAGTCAATCTGATAACACCAGGAAGAATCCCAAGAATGTGGAGAACTATATTGCCCGGATATTCCGCAAAAGCAGCATGGAAACTCAAATTGATCGAAGACTGGGGAGGATACGATTCCACAATCTCGGCATCAAGAATAGATGAGCGTGCTAGAAATTGGGATGGGAACGAGGAATATTCCATGTATGTCAGAGCGCATTTGCCTCCCAAATAAACAGCAGATCGCCACCTGTGTGTGAAATAGTGATTAACTCGTCAACAGATTGGTTTCCGATTCCTCTAGTTCCACTTGCCAAGTCTTCTTTTTCTAGTTCGTAAACGGTTCCGTTTAAACTGACCTCAGATACACTTCCAAATGCAAAAATTGCGCACTTTGTTCCTTTCTCTAGTTCTATTTCAAGACCTTCACTACCTACTCTACATGCTCTCCATTCGTCGAAATATAGAATTGCGTCGGATTTGGTTTCAAACAGTGAAGAAAATGCTCCCAACCTGTGATCTAACCGACCACCATCAATTCCTACAATAGCATCAACATCATATTTGATAAGTGCTTTTGCAAGGTCTGAATTTTCAGGATTTGTATCAGGCTCATGGGCATCCGCATTTTCTATCGAATCCATATCACCAACAACTATGTCCCAATTAGAAAATCTATCTGCCGCTCCATCAAGAGCTATGACGAAATCTGATTTTTCGATAAGGGTGTCCATTATATTTTCAGAAGGCCATACCCCGTTAGCGACAACTACTGTGAATTCGCTCATGTACTGGCGAAATCAAACAACACTTCAAGTCAACCGGAATGTGGAGTATAATCCGGCCCCCTTTGGGGGCCGTTTAACCATTCTTTGGTAATAGTAATGTAGGGCGGGCTGTGTGATGTGCATTATGTCGGGAGGGAACAAGGTAATTCCAGTTGCCATTTTCACCCTCTTTTTAGTTCAAATTTTATCTCCAGTTATTGATTTCCCTACTGATGAGTTACCAGGAGATATTGCAAAAAAGTCTCAATCAATTGAATTCACAACCGGTTCAGGACATGACTTAGCAGGCGATGTGATATCAATAGATGGCAAAAATTGGACAGTGCGTGGAGATTCCAATCTAGACTACTGGGATTTTTCTTCAATAAGCGAGACTGTAACTGGGAATTTCGATTTGACTGTATCAACCTCCGGGATTATCTATGCTTGCTCAATCAAAAATTCTGAAATAAACTTCCATACCCAATTTTTGAATGGGTCATTTGAAACTCTGTTGGTCGAAGACTTGGGTAGTAAATCGACAAATGATTGCACAATCGACATCTCAAGTGAAAACCGAATTCAGATCGCTTATGATGTCTCAAGTGGTCAAAATGATAGCGAAGGGGCAGATATCAGGCTGGCCCGATTAGCGGAAGTTAATGCGGTTTATCTTGAGAGAACTTGGCATATCAGAACCATTGCAGAAGATATCTACTCTGAGGCTATGACTCTCAGATTCGATTCTGAGTCCAAATCTCACATTTTCTTCAAAGATAGCATTTCGAGTTCCCTTCGTCATCTTTCATTCAACAAAGCCTATTGGAATCAAACCGTATTGGACTCTGGACCTATAGGCTCTCAACTTGAGGTCGAGATAGATTCCAATGATATGGTGCATGTTGTATATACAAAATTAGCAGATACAAATCAAACAAATTCAGATGTGGAATTGAATCTTCTGAGATTTAATGCCACAGAAGAGATGCGTCAGATTTTAGCCAGAGGTCCTTCAATAACAGAAACAATTGGGATGGACTTAGACTCAAATAATATCGAACAAATAGCATATTATCGAAGTGATGGACAGTTCAACACAATATCGCTACTGAGGAGTTTAGCTGGTAAGGATGCTGGTAGAATAGATCCAAATCCAAAATATGTAATCGACTACGATGAAGATTCACAAGAAGGTGAAGTCCATAGCGGTGATATCAATGGAGACCAATTTGATGATTTGATATACACAGATCCAGAAGGGAACGGTACCATATCGATTCACTATGGATCATCCGGTGGACCGTCAACACTAGCCGACAGAATTCTTGTTGGTCAAAATAGTCAATCAAACCTTGGGTCATCAATTGGAATAGGGGACTTCAACTGTGATGGCTATGATGATTTAGCGTCAAGCGAACCGGGACTCGCATCAAATGATTCGGGTTACATATCAGTCAGGTTAGGAAGTTCTACCGGAATTAACGACGCAGTTTGGTGGGAGATGGAGGGCCATGAAAACGACAGTCTTGGATGGTCCCTAACATCGTTAGGGGATGTCGAGTCTGACGGGTGCGACGATTTGGCAGTGGTTGCTGACAAATTGATAGAAGACAATGTAACATCATCACTCATCAAAAACGGGCTTGTAGCAATATACAGTGGAAATTCCTCAGAAATGGTTCATCACGTTAACATCACTCAATCCGAGTGGGGAACAATGTTTGGAAGGCAGATAGCGAGTGGTGGAGACATAAATGGTGATGGTTTCCTAGACATGGTTGTTTCCAATACAGGAGATATCTCTAGTCCAACAGGATATTCGTCAGTTGAGTTCTTCCTTGGTAATGAAACGGGAATAAATCCCGTTCCTGTCAAAACACATGTAGTAACACAGCAAGGGAAATTATACGGTTTTGAAATGGCTTTTGCGGGCGATGTTCACAATGATGGCTTTGATGATGTTCTAATCTGTGAGCTATATGCCAATACTCCTCAGTTGAATATGGGTAAGGTACATCTTTGGTCTGGATCATCCACAGGACCGGTAAATAACTGGACTACAACTGGATCTAATGCTAATGACTTATTGGGTTACACAATATCACCTGCAGGCGATATCAACGAGGACGGATTTGATGACTTTTTGATGATGAAACCATCTGCTGCCAAGTCTGGAACTATTATTCTCTACCTAGGTGGGCATAATGGACCTAGATCTGACACCCAAATTTTCGCACAGGGAGCAATTGCCGAGAATGTCGGTTTGAATATTCTTGCAGGAATGGACCTTGATGGGGACGGTATGGGAGAACTTCTCTATTCTTCAAGGGACTTATCTCAGGGAGATAATTTCGTTCCTATGTTTACAATCATGACAGAAAGAGATTGGGAGTTCATCGATTTTGGATTTTCAGATTCTGTTATTGATTTGGACCTCAAGACCCCACTAAGGGGTAGCCCGTCGCTGATGGTTCTATCCTCCTTTGGTAGCCACAACCACCTATATTTGTTAGAGAACACACAAGATGGTACCTCCTCAGCAGGACGCTGGGACCATCGATTACTTCACTCCGATATTGAAAGCGCACAATTAGGCATTTCTAACTCAGGTAAACCAACAATACTTGCTTTGAATAATAATTTAGAAAATAATATCTTGAGCATAACAGCAAATGGTAACACAGGTCTCGATTTGCTACTAGACTCGGGCACAGGACTTGGAAAGATGATGGGGTCCACTCTTGATTCACAAGGCAAGCAACGAATAGGGCACACCTCTCCATCCTATTCTACTATCTTTTACACAGAAGAAGGTGAATATGGATATTCAACATCACTGGTTAGG
>MDSY01059749.1_pt1 | contig 25563 bp, 25 predicted proteins | sample 811131 | NCBI WGS metagenome assembly MDSY01 (sample SAMN05326643, study PRJNA326480) | marine metagenome | isolation source: seawater | place: Atlantic Ocean: South West | collected 2010
CACGTTGATAGGCTGGATGTGGAAGCGCAGTAATGCGTGTAGCTGACCAGTACTAATAGCTCAATTGGCTTGATTTATGCACTGAAAAAAATTTTATTTTAAATTTAGATTTAATAGTTTTGATATATTTAGAAAAACTCTAGCTTTTATTTAGTTAGAGTTTTTTTTGGATAATTTTTTTGATAAAATACCAATTTTTTTGTCTTGAGAGTATATTTCTCCCATTATTTTAGCAGATTCATCTGGAGAGTTTTTAAAAGCAATTCTAAGAATATCCATCCAATTAGAATTATTTTTTTTTCTAACATTTTCTATTTGTTGAATTATCTTTAAATATTTATTTGTATTAGATATTTTTTTTTTTTTCATAATTAAAAAATTTTTTTCTTTTTTTATAGATTTGTAGTTCAGTGATTTAAAAAGAGCAATAGATTTAGGATTATTGCAGTGCACTTTTGCCTTAAAGTAGTTAGTTTTGATCTTTTTTTCAGAAGTATCTAAAATTTTTTTAGATAAACCTTTGTTTTGATATTCTTTATAAATTGAAATTGATACCTCAGTAGTATCATTTTTTTTTTCAAATCTTACATATCCAATAACTTTTTTATTTTTTTTATCTATAACAATAAAGATTTTAGTCTTATTTTGGTTTATTTTATTAAACCATATAAAATGATCATTTAGCTGAATAGGCTTACTATTTATAGATATTTTTCTTGTTTGTTCATTATTTCGAAGTTCCCATAAATCTTTTATATGAATTCTTTTTACTTTCTCTATTTTGAAACTCATTTTATTCATATATATATTATCTTATTCTTTTTATGAATTTCAAAAAACCCTTTTTAATTGCAGAAATATCCGCCAATCATAATGGATCCATACATAATGCAAAAAAATTAATAGATTGTGCAAAAAAAAATGGTGCAGATGCAGTCAAATTACAAACCTACACTCCAGACACAATGACCATTAAATCAAATAAGGCTTATTTCAAAATTAAGGAAGGTCCATGGAAAGGTTACAAACTTTGGGATTTATATAAAAAAGCTCATACTCCTTTAAAGTGGCATAAGGAGCTATTTCAATATGCAAAAAAAAAAAACATTAAAATATTTAGTACTCCCTTTGATGAAACAGCAGTTGATTTTTTAGAAGAATTAAAATGTCCTTTTTATAAGGTCGCCTCTTTTGAAATGACAGATATTCCTCTAATTAAAAAAATTGCCCAGACAAAGAAACCAATGATAATTTCAACTGGTATGGCAAATTTAAATGAAATTGAAGCCACATACAAATGTGCAAAAAAATATGGAGCTAAAAAAATAATACTTTTATATTGTGTTAGCAATTACCCCTCAAAAAATTCAGATTTCAACTTAAAAAATATTGAAATTTTAAGAAAAAAATTTAAATGTGATATTGGTTTATCTGATCACTCTAAAGATAACCTAATAGCAGCACTAGCAGTATCACAAGGAGCCGTAGTTATAGAAAAACATATTGCATTACAAAATCAAAAAAAAGGACTGGATTTAGAATTTTCTCTTAAAGGTGATGAATTAAAAGAATTTAGAAGAGTACTGAATGATTCATTTGAACTAGTAAAGAACAAAAAATTTTTTAGAAATGACTCAGAAAATAAAAGTAAGATATTCAGGCGTTCTATATTTTCAGTTAAAGATGTAAAGAAAGGTGAAAAATTTACAAAACAAAATATTAAAAGAATAAGACCTGGATTTGGTTTGGAGCCCATGTATTATGAAAAATTATTAGGAAAAAAAAGTCTAAAGTATATTTCTAAAGGAGAGCCATTAAAAAAAGATATATTAAAAAAATATAAACTTTATTAACTGATGATAAAATTTAACAATAAATCAATTCCATATGGAAAACAAAAAATTGATAAAATAGATGCAAGCTTTGTTAAAAGCTCCACTCTTAGTAAACTAATAACAACAGGTCCTTCCGTTATAAAGTTTGAAAAAAATATTACAAAGTATTTAAAATCTAAATATTCATTTACTTGTAGTAGTGGAACAGCAGCGATACATTTAGCATTCTTAAGTATCGGCCTTAAAAAAGGTGATAATATAATTATGCCAGCTGTGAATTTTATAGCAGCATATAATTTAGCTAAAATTATGGGTGCAAATATATTTCTTGCAGATGTAGACCCAGTAACTGGTCAAATGACGCCTAAAAATTTAACAAATTGTATAAAAAAAAATAAGATTAGACGAATAAAAGCATTTTTAACTATGTATTTAGGGGGACATCCAGAAAACATTGTAAAATTCTATGAACTAAAAAAATTTTATAAATGTTTTTACATTGAAGATGCTTGTCATGCACTTGGTGCAGAATATAAGTTTAAAGATAAAATGTACAAGGTTGGTAGTTGTAAACACTGTGATATTAGCACATTTTCCCTACATCCTTTAAAAACAATCACTACTGGAGAGGGGGGAATTATAACAACTGAAAAAAAAGAAATTTCTAAAAAAATTTTTCTTCTTAGATCTCATGGTTTGCTAAAAAATAAAAAATTTTACTGGAAATATAATTCAAATTTTCCAGGATTAAATTATAGATTAAGTGATATAAATTCAGCATTAGGCATTAGCCAGCTAAAAAAAATCGCTTCTTTTTTAAAAAAAAGATCTGATATCGCAAAAAGATACAGTTTAGGTTTTGAGAAATATAAGAATTACATTTCATTACCTTCATATAATGATAAAAATAAATCCTCCTGGCATTTATTTTTAATCGCAATTGATTTTAAAAATATTTTAAAAAATAAAGATTTTTTTATAAAGTATTTAAATAAGTTTAATATTTATCCTCAATTTCATTACACACCAATTTATGATTTCAATATGGTTGAAAATTTTTCAAAAAAAGATTTCCCTCTAAGTGAACTCTATTCCAAATCAGTAGTTTCCTTACCTATATTTGTAGATTTATCTATTAAAAACCAAAACTATATTATTGCCAAAATAGAAAACTTTATCAGGCTCTACAAAAAATAATTATAATAGATAATACTAAATTTTAATATTTTATATTTAGATATTAGTAGATATTTTATTATAATTATGAAATAAAATTTTAAATGTTTAAAAATAAATCAATATTAATAACAGGCGGAACAGGAAGTTTTGGTAAAGCTTTTGCAGAATACCTCATCAAATATCATAAGAATTTATCTAGGCTTGTAATATTTAGCAGAGATGAACTTAAACAATTTGAAATGTCTAATGAAAAAAGATTTCTGCACCCCAATATTAGGTATTTTTTGGGAGATGTAAGGGACCTAAGTAGACTTAAGAGGGCAATGGATGGAATAGATATAATTGTTCATGCGGCGGCATTGAAACAAGTGCCTAGTGCGGAATACAATCCGTTTGAATACATTAAAACTAATATTATAGGTGCACAAAATATAATAGAGGCAGCCCTAGATTGTGGAGTAAAAAAAGTAGTTGCACTTTCAACTGATAAAGCTGCATCCCCTATTAATTTATATGGTGCAACCAAATTATGCTCTGATAAATTATTTATTTCTGCAAATAATATTAAGGGAAAAAATCCAATAACTTTTTCAGTAGTTAGGTATGGAAATGTCACAGGAAGTAGGGGTTCAGTTATTCCCTTTTTTTTAAAACAAAATAAAAAAAATAAGAAATTACCATTAACAGATGTCAGAATGACAAGGTTTAATATCTCTTTAGAGGACTCAATAGAACTTGTTGTAAAGTGTCTAAAAAAAAGCATTGGTGGAGAAATTTATGTTCCAAAAATCCCAAGTTTTTATATCAAAGATTTGATTGAAGCTATCTCAAAAAAAAACAATTTTAGAATAGTAGGTATAAGACCTGGTGAAAAAATTCATGAAGAATTAATAAGTGTATACGACTCAATGTCGACTTTGGAATTTAAAGATCATTATGTAGTATTACCTCAAAGTAATAATAAAAAAATTAATGCATATTTCAAAAAAGCTGGTGGAAAGAATGTAAAATATGGATTTTCATACACAAGTGTAAACAATAATAAATTTTTATCAGTACAAAGCATTAAAAAAATATTAAAAAAAATAAAATAATTAAGTGAATTATATTTAAAGATAAAAAATCAATATTGATGCTATCTGTTAAAAATAAAAAAAAACTCATTATAGGGTGTGCTCAGTTTGGATCCAAATATGGTATAACTAATACATCAAAACCAAATTTAAAAGAGCAACGTAAAATTTTAAATTTAGCAAAGAAAAATAAAATATCTTTTATTGATACTTCACCAGCATATGGAAATTCAGAAGAAAATCTTGGGAAGATTGGGGTAAATAATTTTAATATAATTTCTAAAATAAACAAATTATCTAAAGCACAATTAAAAAATAAACATTTACAAAAAGATATTTTAGAAAATATAAAAACCTCACTAAAGAAATTAAAAATAAAAAAATTTTATGGTTTATTGTTACATAATTCATTGGATCTTAATTGTAAAAGAGGAGATGAAATATACAGTGCAATGCTGGAAGCAAAAAAGCTTAAATTGACAAAAAAAATAGGAATTTCATTCTATGATATTCTCTCAATTGAGAAAATTTTATTTAAATATAATGTTGATATTATACAAGTGCCATTTAACGTAATTGATACGCGTATATTGAATAAAAAAATTTTAAAAAATTTAAAGAAAAAAAAAGTTGAGATACATGTCAGGTCAATATTTCTACAAGGTTTATTGATGATAAAAAATTCAAACATGACTAAATATTTTAAAAGATGGGAAAGAGTTTTTCTAAATTGGGAAAAGTATTTAAAAAAAGTAAAAATTGATGCCAAAAGTGTTTGTGTAAACCATGCGATGTCAGTTAAAGAATTTAGAAATATTGTAATTGGTATTAATAGCTATGATCAATTAAATGAAATTTTGAGAATTAAGAAAAATATTATAAATAAACCAAAAAATATAACATCTAATTCAAAGTTACTAATCTATCCCTATTTATGGAAAAAATAGAAACATTAGCAATTGTACAAGCAAGAACTGGCTCTACAAGGTTTCCAAAAAAGATATTAAAAAAAATAAATGACAAAACCTTATTAGAAATTTTACTAAGTAGATTAAAAAAATCTGAATTAATAAATAAGATAGTAGTTGTGACTACAAAAAAAAAAGAAGATAAAAAATTAAAAGAAATTACTAAAAAACTAAATGTAGAAATTTTTTTTGGAAGTGAAAAAGATGTTTTAAGCAGATTTTACAATGTTTCCAAAAAATATTATCCGAATCAAATTGTAAGAATCACTGGGGATTGCCCTCTAATTGATCCTAAAATCGTAGATAAAGTAATTAAATTATTTAAAAAGAACAAGGTTGATTATTGCTCGAATATATATCCACCTTCTTTTCCTGATGGTTTAGATACTGAGGTTTTTTCATTTGATATTTTGAAAAGAATATGGAAAAATAATAAAACAATATTTGATAAAGAGCATGTAACAAGTGCAATTATAAAAAGTGATATTTATTCAAAGCTAAATTATAAATGTAAAACTGACTACTCTCAATTAAGGCTTACAGTAGATGAAAAAGAAGATTTTGAAGTAATAAAAGGTGTTTTAAATTTTTTTAAACATAATATTTATTTTGATTTCAATGATATAAAATTAAACTATAGAAAACTTGATAATATATTAAGTAAAAATCAAATGTATAAAAGAAATGAAGGCTCCTCAATTTCAAAGGGTCAGAAATTATGGAAAAAAGCAAAAAAAATTATTCCTGGAGGGAATATGTTTTTTTCTAAGAATCCTGATAATTTTTTACCCAATAATTGGCCAAGTTATTATAGTAAGGCCAAGGGTTCATATATTTGGAGCATTGATGGAAAAAAATATTTAGATATGTCTCTCATGAGTGTTGGCACAAATATACTTGGTTATGCTAATACAAAAGTAAATAGAAAAGTTATAGAAACAATTAAAAATGGAAATATGTCTACTTTTAATTGTACAGCAGAAGTTTCCCTTGCAGAAAAACTTTTAGAAATTAACCCTTGGGCTGACATGGTAAAATTTGCTCGATCTGGTGGTGAAGCAAATGCGATTGCTATAAGAATTGCAAGAGCAACCACAGGAAAAGATAAGATTGCAATATGTGGTTATCATGGGTGGCATGATTGGTATTTAGCAGCTAATTTAAAAAAAAAAGATAACCTCGACAATCATCTTTTACCAGGATTAAATCCAACTGGAGTTCCGAAAGTTCTAAAAGATACAGTTTTTACATTTAATTATAATAATTTTGAGGAATTAAAAAAAATTATTAATAAAAATAAAAATTTAGCAGCAATAAAACTTGAACCTCAACGAAATGATTTACCTAAAAACGGTTTTTTAGAGAAAGTAAGAAAATTAGCCACAGATAAAAAATTAATTTTAATTATAGATGAATGCACAGCTGGATTTAGAGAAACTTTTGGAGGGCTTCATAAAAAATTCAATTTAAAACCAGATATGGCAATATATGGAAAAGCTATTGCAAATGGTTTCCCGCTGACAGCAATAGTTGGTACGAAAGAAGTAATGGAAAATGCTCAGGATACATTTATCAGTAGCACTTTTTGGTCTGATAGCGTTGGTCCTACAGCAGCTCTAGAAACATTAAAAATTATGGAAAATATTAAAAGTTGGAAAACAATTACTAGAATTGGAAAAGATATAAAAAAAAATTGGATCAAAATTGCCAAAGATCATGATATCGAAATAAAAGTCAATGGTATTTCAGCACTTCCAAACTTTACTTTTAATAATAGAAATAATTTAGTTTATAAAACGTTTATAACACAAGAAATGTTAAAAAAAGGTATACTAGCAAACTTAAGCATTTATACTTCGGTATCTCATTCTTCCCAAAATCTTGATAAATATTTTAATGAATTAAATATAATATTTTCATTGATTAAAAAACATGAAGATAATCAAAAAAAAATAGAAGATTTATTAGAGGGACCAATAAGTAATTCATCTTTTAAGCGATTAAATTAGTTTATTTTCACGATTATTTATCATAAAATTTACTTGAGTGTTCAAAATTTGAACGATATAAGATCCTCTATTTAACAAATGAAAAATATCGAAGAATTTGAAATTTTAAGAAAAGTAGGAAGAGAGAAGAAATCTTCACAAAGAGAATTAGCTAAAGAATTAGGTTTTAGTTTAGGGAAATTAAACTATTGCTTAAAATCACTAAAGCAAAAAGGTTTATTAAAAATTAAAAATTTTGAAAATAACAAGAATAAAATAAATTATATTTATATTCTAACTCCCAATGGTATTTCAAAAAAAGCTAGATTAACCATAGCTTTTATGAAATTAAAATTAAAAGAATATGATGAATTAAAAAAAGAAGTAGATCAAGCTAATGAAAAATAAATGTATCATAAAATAAGAGAATTATTTGCTTATATTCCAAAAGGTAAAATAAGTACTTTTATCGTTATTATTGGTCTAATGTTAATAAGTGTATGTCTTGAAATAATTGGGTTTGGAATTTTAATCCCAACAATAGAAATTTTATTTTCTGAAAAGCCAAATGAATCAAGTATTTTTAAATATTTTTACAACTTTGTAAATGTTGATCATGCTTACATGAAGTCTAATTTAACCCCATTATTTGGAGTAATAATGTTAATTTATTTTATAAAAAATGCTTTCTTATTATTTTTTTGGTGGAAAAGAAATAATTTTATCAAAGTTATTCAAACAGATATCTCCATAGATTTATTTGGTAATTATCTATATTTACCCTGGAAGCTACATTTAAATAAAAACTCTTCAGATATTATTAGAAATTTAGAACATGAAAATATTAAAATTGGATCTACTATAAACTCTATAATTGAACTAATTACAGAAATCTTAATTTTTACAGTCATTGTTGCTCTCCTTATAATCTGGAAGCCACTACCAGTTTTACTTTGTATTTCTATTTTTTTAGTAGTTTCAGTTTTGTTTTTAATCTTATCAAAAAGGAAAATTAATGACTTAGCAAGAAAATCACAAAAATATGAGTCAGCATTTTTTAAAATTTGTAAGGAGGCACTTGGTTCATTAAAAGAAATAAAAGTACTTAAAATTGAGAAAAAATTTATGAACGAATATAGCCATCGGCTCAAAGCAGGGGCAAATTATAGGTTATTATTTGCATTTTTTCAGGTAGTGCCAAAGTACATATTTGAAGTTTTGGCAATTTTATTTGTGTTAATTATTTCAATATTTTTGTTTAAGTTTGATAGCTCAGCAGAGTCGTTGGTTGTAGTTATGGGTGTATTAGTTTTGGCAATAGTTAGGTTATTACCATCTTTTAATAAAATTACAGTTTCTTTACAACATATCAGGTATGGATTTAATTCTATCAAAGTTATCAATAAAGAGTATGAAGAATTTAAAATTCACGATCTAGATAAATTCAAAAAAATAGAAAATAAAGAAATTAAATTTAATAATAAAATAGAATTACAAAATATAAATTTCTCTTATTTAAAAAGTAAGGATCATAAAGTTTTAAATAATCTTTGCTTGAATATAAAAAAAGGAGAAATTATAGGACTTATGGGACCCAGTGGAAGTGGCAAGACAACCTTAATAGATTTGATTATTGGACTATTGGACGTTTATGAGGGAAAATTTTTAGTTGATGAAAAATTAATAGATACTTCCAATAAAGATTCTTGGCAAAAAAAAGTTGGATATATACCACAAAACTTTTTTTTATTTGATGAAACAATCAAAAATAATATCTGTATGGACACATATTCAAATAATGAAGATGAAAAAATTGATAAAGAGGTCCTTGAGATATTAGAGCAATTACAAATGAAAAAATTTATTCAAGAATTACCAGAAGGAATAAATACTTTTGTGGGAGAGGCAGGAATAAGACTTTCTGGTGGCCAAAGACAAAGACTTGGTATTGCAAGAGCATTATTTCATAATCCTGAAATACTAGTTTTAGATGAGGCAACTAATGCACTAGATGAGTTTACAGAAAAAAAGATTATGGAAATAATATACAGTTTTAAAAACAAAAAAACTATTATCATTTCTACTCATGATAAAAAAAATTTATACAAGTGTGATCATATATATGAGATGGAAAATGGTAACCTAAAAAAAAGTAAATAAAATGAATATATTGATTATTCAACAAAGAGACTGGGCTTCAAAATTTGGTATACCATTGTCAAAATTCCTAAAAGAGAGAGGTCACAACTTATCAGCGATCACTGTAAAAAAGTCTGCGTATAATGAGGTTGTTAATGAAAAAATAAATAAATATGTATGGTCTCATGACGAAATAGTTAATAACCCAAAATTATTTTTAAATAATGATGAAATTTCTCTTGAAGAAATAAGTGATTTTTTACAAATCAATAGTGTTTGGTCTCTTATACAGTCCCAAAGAAATCTTGTTAAATCTTACAAAGAAAAATATTATTACAGCTTCAAACAGTCAGTCAGTGATGAACATATTAAGCTATATATAAAAGCATGCTTTAAATTATATAATGAAATTTTTGACAAATTTAAACCAGATATAATAATTTCACCTGCTTTGAATTCGTTTCTTCACTCTTCACTAAATCTTTTTTCTCTAAAAAAAAATATTCCTATGCTTGGTGTTACAGATTCTAAAGTTGATAATATTAGTATTTTTACTAATTCATATTTAGATAATAAAGGAAAATTTTATGAAAATTTATTGAAAATTAACCAAGATGAATTTGTGATAGAAAATGAAATTATGATGAAATCTGAAATTTTCATTAAGGAAAAAAAAAAAAATTAAAGTCAATAATTTTTATAGATAAAAAACAAAAAATTAATTTAAAGTATTTAGGATCAGTATTTAAAGGATTTTTAAGAAGTTTTAGATATTCAGCAAAAGATTATCCATTGGGACCAACACAAGATCTTGGAGGACCAAAAATATTTCTAAGAGATTTATTTTATAGACACTTTTATGATTTTGCTTCATCAAATTATAAATATGATGATTTAAATAAGATAAAAAATTTTGCTTATATGCCATTATTACTTCAGCCTGAAGAAAATATGGATTTAATATCTACTGAATTCAACAATCAAATTGAAACTGCAAGGCAAATAGCAATGAATTTGCCAAGTGATATGACGTTAGTAGTAAGGGATCATCCAGATATGCATGACAAAAGATCACCAAGCTATTTAAAAAAAATACAAAATTTACCTAATGTAAAATTAATAGATTATAGAATTTCAAACCCTCATGTATTGCAAAAAGCCAAAATAGTAATAGCTGCAAGTGGTACATCTATCTTTGAAGCTGCAATCTTAGAGATACCAGTTATTCAGTTAGGAAAATTAGGAACGACACAAAATTTACCAAATGTATTTATTCATTCGGAGATTAATACAATAAAAAATAAAATAAAAAAAATCTTGAATAATAAAATTAATAAAAATAAATACTCAATAAGATTAAAAAATTTTATTTATGCAGCTAACAAATATGGAATCCAATATAATAAAAATGGAGCATGGGAAAATAATGAGAAATCAACTTTAAAATTATTTTATAAAGAATTTAATGAAGAGATAATTAGACTTACAAGTTCTAATAGTAGTTCAAAAAATTAATGAAATTTTCAGTAATTATTACAACATTTAATAGGCCTAAACATTTACAAAAAGCATACGCTTCAGTTTTATCGCAGTCACAAAAACCTGATGAGGTAATTATTATTAATAATGGAAAAGACTATTATAAAAATAATTTTTTTCCACAGCTAAAAAAGATAAAACTAAAGATAATTAACTCAAAAAAAAATTTGTTTCCATCAAAAGCAAGAAATAAAGGAGCGAAAATATCAAAAAATAATTTTTTAGCTTTTTTAGATGATGATGATATCTGGCATAAAAATTATTTATCAGAAGCAAAAAAAATTATTTTGAAAAAAAAAGGTATGATCATTTTATCAAAAATTTATAAAAAAAATAATAACTCAGAAATATTGTTTAAGGACCCAACAAATATTAATTTGACTGAACTATTCGTAAAAAATCTAGGTGTTACAGGTTCCAATATTGTTATAAATAAAAAATTATTTTTTTCCTTAGGTGGATATAAGTCTGAATTAGAACCATCAGAGGATAAATCATTAGTCATCGAAGCATTATTAAAAAAAATAAAAATATTTATTGGTGAAAGTAAAGTTTTTTTTTCTACGCACGAAGAATTAAGATTAACTACTAATTATTTTAAACTAAGGTGTGGTACAAAAAATTTTTATAAAAAATATAAAAAAGTAATGAGTTTTACTCAAAAAATTAAAGTGCTTAAGAAACTTAATATTTTTAGAATTAAATCGGGCCAAATACACTATGTATTAAATTTCTTTATCTTCTTTTTATTAACTAAAATAATTAGTTAAAATTATTTTTTTACAATTATGAAATAACCAGTAGTAATATTTTCAAAACTAGTTAATTTTTGGATTAAAAAAATTAAAGGATAAAATAAATAGTAAATCAGCATAAATCCTAAAGAAATTATTTTAAGAAAAATACTTTTAGAAAATTTTAATCTTATTAAAAAGACAAAAATACAGTCTAACCACCCATCTCTAGCAATTATTTTTTTTGAAGAAAAATCTCTAAATAAATAATTCAATCCAAATTTTGTATATCTGTAAAAATCATTTGGCGCATCATGAATTGGAAAATTAAATGGAGTAGACAATAAAATTATACAGTCTTTATCACATGTCTTATAAAGATTTTTAATAGCTATGTGAGGATCCTTTACATGCTCTAAAACTTCAAAGCATGTTATTATATCTGGCTTAAATTTTAATTTATCTATAAAATTATTATCACAAAGATCAATAACTTGATCTGGGTTTCTGTCTTGATCTATATCAATACTAAAAACATTTAACTTGGTATAACTTTTAATATAGTTTTCTAAGGCTCCACCTGCACCGATATTTAATACATTATAGCTGTTATTATTCAAAGGTTTTAACTCTTTATCAATGAGTTTATAAAGATTCTTTCTAGTAATATTTTTACTCAAATCAATTAAGATTTTAGAAATTGAATTAGTCATTACTATCTAGTATAATAATACCTAACATAAATATATTAATTCTTTTAATATTTATGTTTTAAAATTCATTATTATTGTTGAAAATTTTTAATATGATATAATTATATCTATCAACTTCTAAATATTATTTATTACTATGAATTTAATTGAAAAATTGCAAACCCGAGGAATTGTAGTCTTTGATGATGTTTATAATACAGAAGAGATAACTGAATTAAAAAAAACACTTAATAAGAACTGCGATTATATAAATCAAGGTGATAACAGAAGATATAGTGGAAAAGGTGGAACGGTAAAATGTGAATATGTTGAACTTCAAAAAATATACGAATTAGGTTTGATAGAAAAAATTATTAATAAAAATCTTAGAGGCATAATTCACAGGATAATACCTGACGGTGTTATGTGGAGATTTTATTATATTAAAACTCCACCAAAGCAGAAACGTCCACATTTTATACCTAAAGGTGGCGGTATAGGTGATTTTCATTTTGATAGAGAAAATCCAGTATATGATGATAAGCGAATAGATTTTATTGATTTTTCTATTTATTTAAATGAGGTAGGTGAGAATGATGGTAACTATGCATTTTACCCAAAATCTCCAAAAAATAAACCTTTGGGATTTGAAAAAATAATAAATATTTATGGTAAACCTGGAACAGTAATCGTATCTAGAGTTGATTGGTATCATAGCGCAACTCCCAATACCAATGCAAACTCTAGACATTTAATAAGAATAGCATTTTGTAAAAATTTTTTTGATGTTGATGATTATATTGATGAAAGAAAATTTTTAGGTCCATTTTATAAAAAAAAAGGAGATAATTTTTTAAGTTATATTTTTAGTGGAGATAGAAGATGGTATAAGAATGTGCAGCAAGAACATGTTGAATACAATAACCAACTTAATTTTAAAAGTCCTGAAACTAATTCAAGAATGAATTTTTCGTTAATGGGAAAAACAACAGATCTCAACAAAGAATGGAATCCAAAAGAAATTATTGAAATATCTCTTTGGCAGTTGTTTAAAAATTTAATAAAAAGATTTATTAAGCGTTAAATTTATTACAATATTTTTTTTATAAAAACATTGATTAATAAAGCATTATTTACAATTATTAGCTGTTGTGTGTTCAAAAATTGAACGATATAACCGATTATTAATAATATTTTAAATAAAATATGAATAAATCAGAGTATCTTTATGTAGGGTGTGGAAACCATAGAATGAAAGGTTTTACTCATGCTGATATCTCAGTTTATAAAGCTTATAAAAATCAAACAATTGAACAACCTGAAATAATTTGTGATATTACAAAAAAAATTCCACTAAAAAATAAAACTGTAAAATTTATCTTTTCAAGAGACACATTAGAACACCTAACATGGAAAGAACTGATTAATCATTTTATAGAATGTAATAGAATTTTAAAAGAAAATGGCATCATTAGAATGTCATTTCCATCATTTGATAAAATGATAGAAAGATACAAAAATAAAGATGAAAATTTAGAGCAAGCAATTAAAGATTCTGAAGTATCAACATTAAAAGCTCCAATTGAAAATCATACTGATTTATTTATATCAAGAATTTTATATCATGATCATTATTATCTTCATAACTTTGATACAATGAATAGAGCTTTATCAAAGTGTGGATTTACTGATATTCAAATAAAATCTGTAGGAGATACTTCTGTCTCAGAGATCAAAGATGAAATATTAAAAAGTGAGATTACAGAACAAAAATTAGGACTACAAATAGAAGCAAAAAAATCAAATAAAAATATAGATATAAAAAAATTTGATGAAAAGCTTCCAGGTAATTTTATTAAATATTTTTTAGTAAAATATTTTAATATAGATATTAAGCCATTTTATAAAAGGAAACCAATGTTTCCAAATAGATATTGGTTTTTAGAAAAAATTATTCTAATAAAAAAAAAATTAAATAGATGAATAATTTTAATATAATAATGAAATGGGCTAAAGATCTCTTTCCAATTTGTAGGTCAATTACTGGTAAAGGCACACTAAAAACATTGACATATCTGAAAAATATAAATCCTGAATTAAAAATTAATTCTGTAGCGTCAGGAAGAAAGTTTTTTGATTGGAAAGTTCCAAATGAATGGAATGTTTCTGATGCATATATTCTTCATTTAAAAAGTGGAAAAAAATTTGCAAATTTTAAAAAAAATAATCTTTATCTAGTAAATTACTCACACAAGGTTAATAAATTACTTAATTTAAATGAGCTAAAGAAAAAAATCCATACAGATATAAAAAACCCAAAAAATATTCCATATATAACAAGTTACTACAAGAAAGATTGGGGTTTTTGTTTATCATATAATGAGTTTTCTAAATTACCCACTGGAGATTATAGAGTTGTTATTGATAGCAAACTTAGCCCTGGAAGACTGCATTATGGAGAACTTTTAATAAAGGGAATGTCTAAAAAAGAAATATTGATTTCTACAAATATATGCCATCCATCATTAGCTAATAATGAACTTTCAGGGCCACTTTTAGCTAGTTATTTAATACAAAGTATAAAGAAAAATTTTACAAATAATTATTATTCATATAGGTTTCTTTTTATTCCAGAAACTATTGGCTCTATAATTTATATTAAAAAAAATTTAGATCATTTAAAAAAAAATGTAATAGCTGGTTTTGTATTGTCTTGTGTTGGTGATAATAGAGCCTATAGCATAATTAATTCAAGAAAAGCAAATACACTTTCAGATTTGTCATTATCAACATCTTTAATGAATTTAAAAAATGTGAAAGAATATTCTTATTTATTTAGAGGGTCAGATGAAAGACAATATTGCTCTCCAGGAGTAGACCTTCCGATTGTTGGTTTTTGTAGAAGTAAATATGGTGAATATCCAGAATATCATAGTAGTGCAGATAATTTGAGTATCATTTCTGCAAAAGGATTTGAGGGATCATATAATGTTTTATTTAATATTTTTAGCTCTTTTGAAATTGGCTTAAAACCAAAAACTATAATTAAATGTGAACCACAGCTTTCAAAAAGAGGGCTATATCCAACTTTAAGCGATAAAAAAAATTATTCAAATATGCAAGTAAATTTAAGAATGAATTTAATCTCTTATTGTGATGGTGATTTAAATATTTTTGAAATTTCTAAAATTATAGGTACACCATTAAAAAATATTATAGAAGAATTAAAAATTTTAAAAAAAAATAGAATTATAAAAATGTATAGATAATTTTTAATCTTATATGAAAAATCAAGAAGATATAATAAAAATTATAGATAATATTATTTATGAAAATAATGATCTAGAATATTCTTTTAGAAATGAAAAAAAAAATGACTGGGAGTTTTTTTTAGATAAGCTTACCTTTTCACCTGTAACTTACTCAAATTTAGAAATTGATTATCAGCTGCTTTATAGAAAAGAGTTAGATATTATAGAAAATGATTTATCTTTAATAATAAAATATAATAATAATAATGTATGTATTTTTCCTTTTAGTGTTTCACACAATCAGAATGGTTATTTTTTACATTCATTTGGACTACCAATGCATGCGCCAATTTTTGAAGATAACATAGAAAATCAATTAGAAAAAAAAATTTGTAAGATGCTTTATAAAGTATGTATTAATATAACAAATTATTTAAAAATTAACTATTGGCATTTAGAAGAATGTTTTTTAAATAAAAAAAATTATAGTCAATGGAATATATTGTTAAAATCAAAACAAATACTTAAAGCTCATAATACTCTTGAGGGTTTTGTGAAAATCCCAAAAATTGGCTCAAATTTAAAATATTCATCAACTCTAAGATATGACATTAAAAAGGGTTCAGAAATTTGGAGCTCAGAGGTAAAATATTTAGTAACTGAAGAAGAATGGTGTAGTTTTAAAAAACTTCACATAATAGCCTCAGGAAAACAAACCAGATCTGATAAGACATGGAAATTACAATTAGAGGATATAAATATAAAAAAAAAAGCATTTGTAGTTTTTTCATACAATGACAATAAAAAATTAGTTGGTGGCACATTCATAAGATTTTCTAAATCAACAGCTCTATATGCTGTTGCTGTTAGTGATAGAAATGAATGGCCTAAGCCAATATCTCATATTCAGCAACATCTAGCTATTCAGGAAATGCAAAAATTAAATTTAAAGTGGTATAAGTTAGGGGCAATTCCAAAAGAAGGAGATTTTAATAAGCCAACAGATAAAGAGATCAATATTGGTATTTTTAAAAAAAAATTTTCAACTAATATTTTTAACACATATAGTTTTGTAAAAATTTGATATGAAAAACTATGATATTATAATAATTGGAAGTGGTTTTAAGGCAATGATAACTGCTTATTTTGCTCTAAAAAAATATAAAAATATTTTAATAATTGCAAAATCAGAAGATATAGCGGGGGTAATGAGTCCAATTAAGTGGAAGGGTGGTAATTTTGATAAAGGTTATCAGTTTTTTGATGGATTAAATATAAAACAAAAAGAATTATTAAATGATTTTATAGGAGAAAATATATTACACGATTTTGGTTATGGTGCAGCATCATTAACCAATAAAAAACTATACTCTCAACATGCACTACCATATTGGCCATATAAAGGAATTAAGTTTTCCTTAGAAATATTTTTAGCATATCTGGTAAATTTTTTTAAAAATGAACACAAAAATGAAATAATAGAAAGTTATCAAGATTTAATTGAAAATCTACCACTTAAGATAAAAAATATTTTACAATATGAATGCAAAAGAAGATTAGGAATAACTCCGGATAAAATTTCATATTTAGTACAAGATTTTTTACCAATATTTAATTATAGGCAAACTATTTTTCCTGATTTTTTTTCAAATTTTTTAAAAAAAAATTTTAAATATTTCAATGAAAGAATTGCTTCAAGAAGAAAGTCTATGAATTTAGATTGTATTTCACTTTACCCTAAGGGAAAAAATATTGGTTTTGCTGCAGAAAAGATGCAAGAAAAGTTAACCAAAAATGGAGTAAAGATTATTGAAATCGATGGATTAAAGATCATGAATAAAGAAAAATTAACTGTGATATCTAAAGATCAGTCATTTTCGTGTAAGAAAATATTTATAGTTACAGAGCTGGATGACGCTTTAAACTTTTTCGAAGATAAAATAACTGATGAAAAAAATAATTATTATCTACCACAGATTTTTTATTATTTTACAACAGATAGAATAAATTCTAAATTTCAGTATGTTCATGGTAATGATAAAGATCTCTTAGTTAATAGAGGTAATAATATGTCACTTTATGGGGAAAAAACTTCAGAAAATAAATTTGTATTATCAGCAGAAGTACCAGCTAATCCATCTTCAGAAGTCTGGAAAAATGCAGACCAATACACAAAAATTGTATGGAATGAATTAAAAGATATGAAGCTTGTGGCTCCAGATCAGGAATATTTTGAATTTGAAATATTCAAATTAAATAAAACAGTTAGTTTGCCATTAATAAGCTTTAAAAATACTATAGAGAAATTAAACAAACTAATTATGAATAAATTTAAAGATCAGGTTGAGCTGCCTGGATTAGGAACAATTTCAAGAGCTCATTTTATTACCGCTTTAACTAAACATTTTAAAGGATATGAATAAAAAAAAACTACTACTAATTTCATGCAAGGCGTGGGCTTTTGAATATTTAAAAATGTCTGTTATCGGTGCTAAAATAAAGGATGTAACTATAATTTTAGAAAAAAAAGATGCAAAAATAGATACTTTTATTAAAGACAATAAATTAAAATATAAAGTTTTTATACTTGGTGGCCTTAAAACGACTTGGATTAAGAAGAACATAGACTATAAAAATACGTTAACTATTTGTGCAGCTTCAGCTTGGATTATAAATTCTGAAATTATTAAATTATTCAAAAAAAATATTTTTAACATTCACCAATCAGCATTGCCAAGTTTTAGGGGTTCTGTAAATAGCTTTGTTAGACTTTATAATATAAGAGCACTCCAAACAACTTTGCACCTAGTTCAAAAAACTATAGATACTGGTAAGGTAGTTTTTTATAAAGATTTTTATGTTGATCGTAAATTAGTAAAACCAATTGAAATAAATAACTATATTCAATTAGAAAATAGAAAAATGCTTAAAGAATTTTTGATTGACTATTTTATTTTAAATAAAAAATTAAATTATTCCGAACAAAATAATTTTTTTAGCTCATATCAGCCGAGACTAAAATCTGAAATAAATGGCTGGATAGACTGGTCTTTAAATGTAAATGAACTAGATAGATTTATTGGTGCTTTCGATGACCCATACCCAGGAGCAAAAGCAATGATACATGGTAAAAAAGTGTCGTTGTTTGATGTTGATCCTTCTTGTGTAGAGTCTTCAAAGCATCCGTTTGAAAATGGAATGGTGATTAGAAAGTTCATGAAAAAACTTGTTGTAGCTGTAAATGGTGGATCTCTGTATATTAGTAAAGTAATTTCTGGAAAAAAAAATATCATAGAAAAAATACAACCAGGAGATATTTTTTATAGCCCAAAAAATAAAATAGATTTAAGTAAACGTAGAAATTTATTTTTAGAAAAAAAAAATATTTATACCAAAAATAATAAAATTAAAAAATTTATATAAATTAAATAGAATATGAGCTTGGATAAGTACGAAATAATTAAGTTAGACAATTTTGATAAATGGAATGAATTTGAACTTGGGTCTCCACAATCAAGTATTTTTTCAAGTTTAGAAAGTATTGAATTTTATAAAGATCAACTAGATATTTATAGAATTTCAAAGGGTGCAGTAACCAAATCAATTGTTTATTTATATTCACCCAATAAAAGAGATATTACACCTGAAACATTAATATACAGTGGGATTCTATTTTCCTCACAAAAGCTTCAAAAGGAAGCTAGGTACATTGCTGAAAAACACACTATAACAAAATGTATAATTGAAAAAATCCTCATGAAATATGATAAAATAAACCTTAATTTGCATTACAATATTGAAGATATCAGACCTTTTGCATGGCACAATTATCACAAAACCTCTAATGAAAAATTTCAAATAGAAGTTAGATATACAGCTCTTATAAATATTAATAATGAAAACCTTGATTCATGCTTTAGTAAAATAGACGATATAAAACAAAGAGATATAAAGAAATGCTTAAAAGATAAAGATATATCTTTTGATTATAAGGAAAATTTAAATGATTTAAAAATTTTTTATTATCAAACAATGAAAAAAAATAATGGTGAATTTAATAAAGAAATTTTTGAAAAGAATCTAAATTTTTTAGAAATTTTGAATTCAAAAAAAAAAGGCTTTCAAACAAATATAACATACAAAGGTAAAACTATTTATTCATCATTTTTTAGTATTCATAATAATGTTGCTTGTTATCTTTATGGAGCTGGAGATGTAAATTTTAAAAATAGATATGCTGGCACATATTGTTTGTGGAAATCTTTAGAATTTTGTCTTGAGAGAAAATTAAATTCTATAGATTTAGAAGGTGTGAATAGCCCTCAAAGAGGGTCTTTTAAATTATCTTTCGGATCCAAATTAAAACCATATTTTAATATAAGTTATCAATAAAAACTAAATGATCTTAATATAAATATGAAAAATAAAATTTTGATAATAGGTGCAGGTTGGTATGGTTGTCATTTAGGTCTTTTTTTAAAAAAAAATAATGATGTTTTAATATATGAAAAAGAGAAAGATATATTTCTAGGTTCATCTGGATATAATCAGTTTAGGCTTCATAATGGATACCATTATCCAAGATCTGCAAGTACAATTTCTGAAGTAAAAAATAATTATATTAAATTCATGAAAAAATATAAAAATTTTATTAGTTTTCCAGAAAACAATATCTATGCAATTGCAAAAAAAAAATCATTAATTGATTTTCAAACATATATTAATATTTTAACTATTAATAAATTGAGATTTAAAAAAAAAAAATTTGATTTTTTAAAAAATATAGAAGGCAGCGTAATTTCTGATGAAGGTGTGATCTTAAATGATAAAGTAAAAAAATTCTTCAAAAAAAATCTTCAAGATAATATTCACTATAAAAAAAAAGCACACAACATTAAAAGTTACAAAAAAAATTTTGATTGGATTATTGATTGTACAAATAATACGTTAAAAAATAATCATTTAAATGAAATTGAATATATATTGACAATATCATTTATCTATAAGGTAAGGAATAATCAAAAAGTTTACCCATTAACAGTTATGGATGGCGAACTACCTTCAATTTATCCTTATTCTGATAAAAAAGATTATTTTACTTTAACTCATGCAAAATATACACACATAAAAAGATTCAATAAATATGAGAATTTAATCAATTTTAAAAAAAAAATTAATCCTAAAATCATAAATAAAAATAAAGAACTCTCAGAAAAAAGTATAATTAATTTTTATAAAGATTTTAAAAAAAAATTTTCATATAAAGGGTATTTTTTATCATACAAAATTATACCTAAAGAAGTATCAGCAAAAAGAGCAACCTATATTACAAAGAATAGAAATTTGCTAACCGTCTTTTCACCAAAAATAAGTAATATATTTACAGCAGAAAACTACATTAAAAAAATTATTAAATGAAAAAAAAAAGTGAGTCTGCAAGTGCACTTATAGGATTTACAGGTTTTGTAGGAAGCACTTTATTACCAGACATTAAAAGAAAAACTAAGCAATTAAAATTATACAATTCAGAAAATATTGATAAAATTAAAGGAGAAAGATTTAATGAAGTATTTTTTGCAGGTCTACCAGCTGTCAAATGGTTAATAAATAAAAACCCAGGAGTAGATCAAAACAATATTAAGAAAATAAAAAATAATTTAAAACAAATTAAATGTGAAATATTTATTTTAATTTCAACAATCGATATTCATAATGATTATGAGACATATGGTCGTAATAGAAAAAATTTTGAAAAGTTTATAATAAAAAATTTTAAAAAATACTTAATTATAAGGTTACCTGGGATATTTGGCAAAGGACTTAAAAAAAACATAATTTATGATTTGCTAAATATAAATAATATTGATCAAATTAATATTAATAGTGAATTTCAATGGTTTGATTTAAAGTTGCTTTTTAAAGAAATAGAGTTGTGTAAAAAAAAACTCAACACAATTAATGAGTTATATAGTCATCCAATAAAAAATTCTGAAATAGTAAAATTATTTCCAAATATAAAAATCAAGCAAAATAAAACAAAAGAAATTAAATATAACATAAAACCCCAAAAAGGTTTTTATAAAACTAAAATATTTATAAAAAATCAAATAAAAAAATTTATTAAAAATTATGAAAAATAAACTTTCAGTTTCTTTACTAGCTTTAAATAATATCAATCAGATAGATGAGTTTTTATTAGTTTTAAGAAAAGAAAACATTAAATATATCGAATTACCAATTTCCAAAATTACAAAGAACTATAATTATAAAGGTAAAGATTTAATAAATTTTAAAAAAAAATTAAAAAAAAATTTAATAAAAGTATCATCAGTACAGGCCATTTTTTATGGAAAGAATAATTTAAATATTTTCAATATCTCACATCATAAAGATATAATCAAACATCTAAAGAAAGTTTTTCTCATAGCAAAAAGTATTGGAGCAAAAAATATTATTTTTGGCTCACCAAAAAATAGATTTATAAAAAAGAAGATTAAAATAAAAACTGAGAATATTGCAATTAATTTTTTTAAAAAAATTGGAAAATTATGTAAAAAAAATAATTTATTTTTTTGTATAGAGCCTAATTCAAAATTTTATAATTGTAATTTTATTAACACAATAAAAGAAGCGATAATTTTAATAAAAAAAATTAATTCAAAACATATATTAATTAATGCTGACACTGGTAATATAAATTTAGAAAAAGAAAATCTTTCCAACTTAACACTAAATAAAAATCACTTCAGAAACTTTCAAATAAGTGAAAAAAATTTAATTCCAATTTCTAGAGGCAGCACACCTCATATAAAAATATTGAAAAATTTTGATACTACTAAAAGACATATTTCCCTAGAAATGCTAAACGTTGATATTAAAAATTTAAAAAAAGAAGTAATAAAGTTTAAAAATATGATAAAAAAATTAAAATAAATATACATTAAACTTTCAAATATTTTTTATGGACTATAGTAAAAAAATTCCAAAATTTAGCTCTATTTTAAATAAGCTATCTATAAACATTATAAAAAGAAATTTAGATACTTATCAAAGTGATAATTTAAAACTTCAGGGCTCGAGAGAAGAAACTGATTTAAGATGGAATCAGATAAAGAAAAAATTAACTAAAGATAAGATTAATAATATTTTAGATTTAGGATCAGCAGAGGGTATCTTTCTTAAAAAATCTTCAAAATTAAAAATATTTTCTTTGGGTGTGGAGGCAGATGAAAGAAGATTTTTATTATCAAATTATATAAATAAATACAGAGCGTATGGAGTAATATTTAACAAAATCTCTTTACAATTTATAAAAACTTTACCTAAATTTAATTCAGCCTTATACTTGTCAGTACATCATCATATTCTTGCAAATTTAGGGGAAAAAAAAGCTACATTAATTTTAAAAGAAATATTTAATAGATGTGAAAAATCTATGTTTTTTGAAACAGCAATGTGGAATGAAAATTCAAAAAATTGGAACAAAAGTTATAAGAAAAACTTGCAAAATATGACTGAAGAAAAAATAATAGATTTTTTTAATAGATTGGGTGCAAAAAAGATAGAGATAATAGGAAATACCAAGTCTTATAATAAAGGATTTAAAAGACCTTTATTTTATATTCAAAAATGAATTTTTTTTTTAAGTTAAATACAGGATACCTGTTTATCTCTACTGCTAAAAAATTCTACAAGATACCTTTAAATTTTAATGCATATAGAAATTTATTAATTGAAAAAAAAAAAATTACTAAAGTAAAAAAAAATAAAATATTTAAAAATTTTTTATCTGATGAAAGTTTTTTTCTAATAAAAAAGTCAAATAGATATTACAACTTTGATTTAAAAAAAAAATAATTTTTTTTTAAAAGAATTTGAAAATTTATTTAAATTAAAAGTTAGAAGTAAAAAGTTAAAAGTAACAAAAACATTTTTTTTTAAAAATATAGATTTATTATTAAAATATGAACCTTTCATTTATAAAGACATATATAAATTTGCATCAAAAATTTATATTCACAAGTCTAGTTGTCATGGAGATTTTTATTATAAAAATATATTAGAAAGTGATAATAAAAAAATATTCATAGATTGGAATAATTTTCAAGTTGATGCCTCTTATTATTATGATTTTATAAATTATATCATTTTTTCTAAAAAAAATTATTTTGGTAATTGGTATAAATCGTGGTCAAAAAATTATGAATATTTAACAAATAGATATCCAAAAGTATATGTTGAAACATACGTTTTATGGAAGATTTCAACTGAAATGAATAGTCAAAAATTAGACAGTAGATTAAAGAATAAGATGATAAATATTTTAAAAGATTATACGAATTTTATTAATAGAAGAAATAAATGATATTTAATATTAAAAATATTATTAAAAAAAAATTTCTTAATATAGGTTTTAAAAGTAAAATAAAACTAAATCAAAAATTTGATCAGATTAATAGATCTTCAAAACATAAAATTGGAAAAAAAAGTTTTGGTAAAAAGAATAAAGCTAAAATATTCTATGTAATTAAAAGAACTCCTGGTGCAGGCTTTTTTTCTAATTTAGCTTATGTTTTAAAAAATTTAGAAATAGCTTATAAAAATAATTACAATCCAATTGTTGATATGGAGAATTTTCCAACAATGTACAGCCAAAAAAAAAATATTGGAAATATTAAAAATGTTTGGGAAATTTTTTTTAATCAAACATCTAAGTATGATTTAGAAAAAGTTTATAAAAGTAAAAATGTTTATTTTTCACCTAATAATTTAAATTTTAGATTAGCAGTCTTTAAACAAAAAAAAATAAAAAAAATATTTGATAGATATATAAAAATTAATGATAAAATATTAAAAACTATTTCAATTTTTACAAAAGAAAATTTTACTAATAAAAAAGTTTTAGGCATTCACTTTAGAGGAACAGATCAAAAAATTTCACCCAATCATGCTTTCCCTCCTACAATTTTTGAAATTAAGAATTTAATTGATCAAAAAATCAAATATCAAAATTTTGATAAAATTTTTTTATTAACCGAACAATTACAATATTATAATGAGTTAAAACAAACATATGGTAATTTGATCTGTTCATATGATTACTTTAGATCAGATGATATAAAAGACTTTAGTTCTAATTTGAGGAAAAATCATAGAAATAGACTCGGTGTTGAAAGTTTGGTTGAGGCAATCACTCTTTCTAAATGTAATGAAATTGTTTATTGTGAAACTAATATTTCATTATTTGCAATATTTTATTCAAACTTTAAAGTAAAAAAGTGTCATTTAGACAAAGGTATAAAAAGTGCCAATCCATCTGTAGCCTTTTTGAGTTGGTATTTTTATATTTATTGGCCACAATCTATAAAAAATTTCTTAAAATTTTAAACTAAGTGTATAAACCAATCTTTCAATGAAATACTTTTTAATCTTAATTATTCTTTTAAATCCGAATGTTTCATTCTCAGATAATAACTATTATAAATCAAATTTTAAAAAAGAAGATTTAAAAAATTTAAAAAAAACATGGACGTATAAATCTAACTTATTTAAAGATACTCAGACAAAACCCATAAGCTACAATGACAAAGTGATTTATTTGGATGGCTATAAAACTTTAAGAGTTTTATCTTTGTCTAGTGGTAAAGAAATATGTAAAAATTCTGGTAAAAAAGATAGAGGCTACCACAGGGGTCTAGGTATTTATGTAAAAAATAAAAAAGAAGTATATGTAGCTTTTGTAAGACAAGGTAGAGTAGTACTCTTTAATATTATAAACTGTAAAGAAAAAAAAATTAATTTTAAAGCTGATAAAAAAACTTCAATATCTGCGCCTATTTTAATTAATAATAATATAGCTTATATTTTGTTTAACGGTGCAGCACCTGTTGCACTAAACTTAGATGATGGTAAAATATTATGGTCAGCAAAAATAGACAAAAATATTTTAAAAGATTTAAAAAAAAAAAATATAAATCAAGAAATTAAGTGGGATGTTTGGGGCGGAGGAGTATTAGATCTTAAATATAATCAGTTAGTTTTTAGTACAGCAAACGCTAAACCATCATGGACTTCAGGTAATAGACCTGGGCCAAATTTACTATATAACAGTGTGGTATCTGTTGATTTAAGTACAGGCAGATATAAATGGCATTTTCAAGAAATA